>Ga0299915_10000830_pt1 | contig 22923 bp, 21 predicted proteins | sample RVTome_13_FD_200263 | JGI IMG/M metagenome (GOLD analysis project Ga0299915, IMG submission 200263) | Soil microbial communities from uranium-contaminated site in the Upper Colorado River Basin, Wyoming, United States - RVT92D227 (version 2) ... | reverse complement strand
ACATTCTTCAGACCATGGAGAAACTGAACCGTGATCTGCAAACCACCTTTATTTTCGCCACGCACGATGAAAAGGTGATCAGTTATATCCGCCGTAAGATCTTTCTCGAGGACGGAAAGGTAGTCAGGGATGAGGTAATTGCTAAAACTGACAGGAGGACAGACCCATGATGGCACTTAAACTTGCACTTCGGAACCTGATAGGAGCCGGTCTGCGTACCTGGCTCAACGTAATTGTTTTGTCCTTCTCCTTTGTGGTGATTATCTGGCACAAAGGATTCCTCGACGCATGGGAAAGGCAGGCCAAAACTGACATGATTGCCTGGGAACTGGGCGGAGGGCAGTACCGGGAACAGCATTATGATCCTTATGATCCTTTTACCCTGACGGACAGCCATAACAGGATCCCAGAAACCTTTACGGCCAATATACACCGGGGGGAGATGACCCCTGTACTTATCACCCAGGGAACCATATACCCGTCGGGAAGAATGCAAAGCATTGTTGTCAAAGGTATCGATCCGGATCAATCGGTGCTTTCCATTCCTTCAGCCAGGCTCGACTCTGCAGTCGATGACATTCCGGCTATTATAGGCAGCAGCATGGCAGCCAGTGCAAGGTTGAAAGAAGGAGACTATGTCATCCTGCGATGGCGTGATAAAAACGGAGCATTTGATGCCGCTGAGATCAGCATAGCCGGCATATTTAGTACTACAGTGCCAACAGTGGATGCCGGGCAGATATGGATCCCGCTACATGAACTGCAGCGGATGATGCTTCTGACAGGGGAAGCCACTGTGCTGGTGGTAAAAGATAAAGAAGCCAGCTGGCCTGCGGTTGAAGGATGGAAATTCAATAACCAGGAGTTGCTTCTGGCTGATATCAACCGGATGATCAAGTCAAAAACCGCAGGTGGAGCCATACTCTGGACCATTCTGCTGGCACTGGCCATGCTTGGGGTATTCGATTCCCAGGTGCTATCCATATTCAGGCGTCAGAAAGAAATCGGCACATATATTGCATTGGGCATGACACGCAGCCAGGTAGTCTCACTTTTCACGGCTGAAGGGGCCATGCATTCAGTGCTCGCCGCACTGCTTGGTGCTGTCTATGGTATTCCTCTACTGACGTTACAGGCAATCAAGGGATTATCTTTACCGGTCAGCAGTAAGGACTTTGGCGTTTCCATGGCCGAAACGATATACCCGGTATATAGTATGGGATTGATCATCAGTACCGTAGTGATCATTATTATTACCACTACACTTGTAAGCTACTGGCCATCGAGGAGGATCTCAAAGATGAAACCAACGGATGCACTAAGGGGGAAAGTACAATGATACATTTTCTGTTAAAAGGATTACTGCGCGACAGGAACCGCAGTCTGATGCCTGTGATCATCGTGACCCTTGGCGTGATGCTCACGGTAGTATTTCAAAGCTGGATGACAGGCGTCATAGGTGATAGTATTGAATCAAATGCCAATTTTACTACCGGTCATGTCAAGGTAATGACAACGGCTTATGCCGAAAACATGGACCAGGTACCCAATGACCTGGCTCTGCTGGATACAGATACGCTTATTGCGAGGATGAAAAAGGAGTTTCCTTCACTCGAATGGGCGGAGCGTATTCGTTTTGGTGGACTGGTTGACCTGGCTGATTCAACAGGTGAAACCAGGGCTCAGGGCACTGTGGCAGGATTCGGAATGGACCTGCTTTCGAAAGACAGTAAGGAACCCTATCGGATGAATATCCCCGGTGCTGTTCAGAAGGGCCGGTTGCCTGTAAAGGCCGGAGAAATTCTGCTCAGTGATATGCTTGCAGAAAAACTGAATGTTGATACAGGTGATATGGTAAGTATCATAGGCTCATCAATGTATGGCGAAATGGCCATTTATAATTTTACGGTATGCGGCACGGTGAAATTCGGATCCGCGGCCCTGGACAAAGGAACCGTGATTGCCGATATCGGTGATGTAAGAAGGGCCCTGAATATGGAAGGTGCCTCAGGCGAAATCCTGGGTTTTTTTGATCAGGGATATTATGATGATGCCATGGCATCAGCACTGGTTATTGAATTCAATAAAATCTTCAACGATCCCTCCGATGAATTCTCGCCCGTGATGAAAAGTCTGAAAGAACAGAATAATATGGGAGCCATGGTTGACTTCACCTTTAAAATGCTGGGCATCATGATCTTTGTTTTTCTTTCTGCCATGTCAATCGTGCTCTGGAATGCCGGTTTGCTGGGCGGTCTTCGCCGGTACGGCGAATTTGGCATGCGGCTGGCCATTGGTGAATCGAAAGGGCATGTTTACCGAACCCTGATCTACGAATCACTGTTTACGGGTTTTATAGGATCCCTGGGAGGCACTGTTGTCGGAATGACCATAGCCTGGTGCCTGCAGACCTACGGGCTCAATTTCGGTGAACTTTTGAAGAATTCCACCATTATGATGCCGGCAGTATTGCGGGCAAGGATCACGCCGGAAACCTGGTACATAGGATTCATTCCCGGCGTTCTCTCAACAACCATCGGAACCATGCTTTCAGGCATTGGTATTTATAAGCGGCAGACAGCTCAATTATTTAAAGAACTCGAAGCATGAAGACAATATTAATTTTTCTATTGATGGGCTTTTCAGCGGTTTGTGCCCAGCATCCCGATGCAAGGGAAATTCTCAGAAAAATCGACAAGAATATGACCTCGGACAACCGTGTTTTTACTTCTAAAATGATTATTCACGGCCGGCGCAATGACCGCACCGTGGAATCCAAAACCTGGACAGCAGGAGATAAAAAATCATTCACCGAATACCTTTTCCCGGCCCGCGACCAGGGTACCAAAATGCTTAAACTTGAAGATCAGCTCTGGATATATTCACCGGAAACCGACAGGATCATTCAGATTGCCGGTCACATGCTCCGCCAGTCGGTTATGGGATCCGACCTGTCGTATGAGGATATGATGGAAGACAGCCGGCTTACCGATCATTACGACGCCGAAGTGACCGGTAGTGAGATAGTGGGGGGCCGCATGTGCTGGGTCGTCAGACTCACAGCCTTTGATCCGGGAATGGCCTACCAGGGCAGGAAGTTATGGGTAGATCAGGAGCGCAGCATCCCGTTGCGTGAGGAACTGTTTGCCAAAAGCGGCACCCTGCTGAAGCGGACCGAGCTGACGGAGGTGGTTAACCTGCATGGCAGATGGTTTCCCCAAAAGATTGTTTTTAAGGATATGCTTAAAGACGGAGAAGGAACAGAATTTATTATCGGTGATATTCAATTCAATGTTGCCATTCCTGACTATATATTTTCCAAAGCGAGTTTGAAAAAATAGAAATAAATTCGAGATATTTTTTACCTGTTATGCGCAATGAAAAACCGGAAATCCAGACATAATCGTCAAAGCATCCGTTTGAGGAATTATGATTATTCAAAGGCAGGTTTATATTTTATTACCCTGTGCGTCAACAACCACGAATGTTTATTTGGGAAAATCATTCAAGGTAAAATGGTTTTGAACAATGCGGGAAAGATGGTTGGTAATGAATGGATTAAAATGTCAAATCATTATCCCAATGTGCGATTGCATCCATATGTCATAATGCCCAATCATTTCCATGCCATTTTGGAAATATCCGTAGGGGCGACCCTTGTGGTCGCCCAGAATAAAATCACCCAGAATAAAATCGCCCAGAATAAAATCGCCCCGAATAATAAGATTGCCCGGATTAATGAAATCAACCATGATAATACCATTGCCAATAATAATACCATCGCGCATGATAATGCCATCACCCAGGTTAAAATTGTTGACCGGGATGCTAATGGGGTTGACCGGGATGATAATAATAGGGCGACCACAAGGGTCGCCCCTACTACGAAAACCGTCGGGAATATTGTGGGGGCATTTAAATCAATTGTAACCGTAAAATATATTTATGGTGTAAAAAATTATGGGTGGTTAAAATTTGATGGTAAATTATGGCAACGAAATTACTATGAACATATCATTCGTGACGAAAAATCATATGAATCCATTTCTGACTATATCGAAAACAATCCTGCCAGATGGGTACAGGACAAATTCTTTCTATAATCATCTCTCGATAATAAACCTGGAAGTCATGATCTGATGTCCTTCAAGCGTGATCCTGGCTACATATAAACCGTCTGGCAGATTGGCCAGATCGACAGGAACGCTATAGCGGCCGTATGCATCCCCGGTGAAGAACAGAATTCCGCTACTGCTGAATATCTCAATGCGTTGTATTATCCTGTCTGATTCAATATAAACCAGATCATGAACGGGATTAGGGAACAACCGGAGCTTGATTTCATCAGATCCGGCCTGATCAATACCGGTTGTATTTTCATCGGGCATGTTTGCATCAAGCCATTCCAGCCTAAGTGCGATCCAGTTCCTGAATTTTTCGATCTCACCGTTAAAAGTTGGAGCAGGAGGATCCACTTCAGGAGCGCCCGTATATTGTCCCAAAATAGGCCATTTTGCATAATGTCGCTTTTGCGCTTCATACACCAGTGTTTTGACGGAATCGATGTAATGGTTCAGGTACAGGTTGCTCAGATAAGACTGCCGTAATGTGATATAGCGTGTGTGTAACTCCCCCCTGAAGGCAGGATCCTCAAGCAGTCTTATCATCCAGGAAGGAACCACCGGCCAATTGTTGCATTCGTTTACCCTGTAAGCCCAGTTGGATCCGTCAGTAGCCTCCCAAATATAACAGTTGTCATAGATGTTCTTCCAGGCCCAGTCGAAGTCCCATACCGGCCCGGCCCGGAGCATTCCGCCCTTGTTGTCCCTGTCCTTGTGGTAAAAGCAACTCTTCTTGTAAGTGTCAACGTTGCGTGATACTTCACCCAAAATGAAGTAATCAATAAAGGAGGCCACATCCATATAAGCCTTGTAACCAGTTGCAGGATCGGTAAAACTGCTGCTGTAAAGCTTGCTTTCGAAAGTATTTACAAATGCCTTGATATAGTTTTTCTGTTGTGATGTGATAACCTCCGGTTCGGGGTATTTGTATACAAAGTGCACATGATGGTCAGGCCGGTCGGTTGGTACAAAATTGCTGGTACAGCTGTTGCTGTCATCGTAATAATCCGTTGCAAAAACATAACCACCGGATAGGCTGTCTCCGGCATTGTCATCCGGATCGAGTCTGGCAATATCAATCCTGTTCTTATCCCTCTTGATTTTTTCGGTGAGTATAAATATGCCCATGTACTCGTTGTTAATAACCGCCTCGCATATGCGGGTTCTTGGTGCGTAGTGTCCCATCTGGTTAAACAAATGAAAAGCAAGGGTATTGCGCATAAATACTTTGTCGTTGTAATTGGCCATCAATATCCAGTCGTTTTCAGCCGGCATGCCGAGTAATGATACGTTAAAATTATTACCCTGCTCATCACGGGTTTCAAATCCGTAAGGTTTCTGGGGAAGGAGTTGGGAATATGCACCTCTGTATTCAATTCCTGCTTTACCGGTGTAAATATTACCGGAATCGGCAGGATGGTTATAAAAGCCGGGTTTGTTGAAAATGATTTTCAAATCCACTGTAATCTTGGGCTCATCGGCAATTATGCCGCCGTTTGTATTAATGATCACCAGGGGCAGGTTCGTGGAATCCATACCTGCCTGAGGCTCCAAGGCTTTAATGGAAATAGAACCGGACAAAATACCGGTGATAAGCAGGAGCAATCGCATGTGAAGTGCAGTTAATGTTATTCCTTACAAATGGTTGTTAATGGTATTGATTAGATGACAAATATAATATATCATACGAATTCCGGCTTTAAATATTTATTTTTTACATTTGCCGGTTCATCATTCATACATTATCAATATAATGGAATACAATTTCAACGCTATTGAAAGCAGGTGGCAGCAATACTGGGAAGAGAACATGACATTTAAAACGGTTGAAGATTATTCCAGAAAGAAATTCTATATACTTGATATGTTTCCCTATCCCTCGGGAAGCGGATTACATGTCGGGCACCCCGAAGGATACACAGCCACTGATATTGTGGCGCGCTATAAGCGGATGAAAGGCTTTAATGTGCTGCATCCCATGGGCTGGGATGCTTTTGGGCTGCCAGCGGAGCAATACGCCATCCAAACAGGGACCCATCCGAAAATAACCACGCAGCATAACTGTAATACCTTCCGGCGCCAGATTAAATCTCTTGGTCTGGGATACGACTGGGACAGGGAGATCAATACCACAGATACAGGTTACTACAAATGGACACAATGGATTTTTATCAAACTTTACAATACCTGGTTTGATGAACAGGCTCAAAAGGGCCGTCCCATAAATGAACTGATTATACCCGAAGAAATTATGGCCAAAGGCAAGGAGACAATCAGGAAATACACTGAAGGCAAACGCCTGGCCTATTACGATAATGCACAGGTCTGGTGGTGTGAGGATTGCAGAATTGTCTGTGCCAATGAGGAAGTGCTTACCGATGGATCGCATGAGAAATGCGGAAATCTGGTAACACGAAAGAATCTGAAACAATGGATGTTACGCATTCCTTTATATGCTGAACGTCTGCTGAACGGACTTGAAAGTGTCGACTGGCCTGAAGGGATAAAGGAAATGCAGCGAAACTGGATCGGCAGGTCCACAGGTGCAGAAGTTGATTTTGAAGTAGAGGGTCTTGCCGGCAAACTCAGGGTTTATACAACCCGCCCCGATACCTTGTTTGGGGCCACTTATATGGTTATTGCTCCCGAGCACGAAATGACCAGGGCTATCACAACACCTTTACACAGTAGTCAGGTGGCGGAGTATATTCAGGCTGCCTCGTTAAAGTCGGACCTTGACCGGACTGACCTGGCCAAGGAAAAAACGGGGGTGTTCACCGGAAGATATGCGGTTAACCCGGTAAACGGGAAGAAAATCCCGATCTGGGTAGCTGATTATGTGCTTATAGGTTACGGGACAGGAGCTATTATGGCGGTTCCGGCCCATGACACACGCGACTTTGAATTTGCAGAAAAGTTCGGATTGCCGATTAACTGCATCATGGATCCGGCAGGAGCCGATGATAAGCTTCGGATAAATGTCCTCGACGGAAAAGCATGCTGGACCGAAGATGGCATTTACATTAATTCAGCCAGCGAGGAGAAAGGAATTTCGATAGACGGGCTAAATAAGGAAAAGGGTATTCAGACTATTATTTCATGGCTGGAGGAAAAAGGTGTTGGACAAAGTACGGTAAATTATAAGTTACGCGACTGGTTATTCAGCAGACAGCGGTACTGGGGTGAGCCTTTCCCGGTTATACACTGGGAAGACGGAGAAATTGAGGTGGTTCCGGAAACGGAGCTTCCTGTGGTGCTTCCCGAATTAAAGAAATATCAGCCGGGAGAGGACGGCGAATCACCGCTGGCCAATGCCGGTGAATGGCTTGTAGTTACAAAAAACGGCCGTAAGGGGCGCCGGGAAACCAACACTATGCCTCAGTGGGCCGGTTCATGCTGGTACTACCTGCGTTATATTGATCCCCTGAATAATGATCAACTGTTTGCTGCTGAAAAAGAGAAATACTGGATGCCGGTGGATTTATATATCGGCGGTGCCGAACATGCCGTGCTTCATTTACTTTACAGCCGCTTCTGGCACAAGGTGTTGTTTGACCTGGATATAGTATCCACCGATGAACCTTTTTCAAAGCTTTTCAACCAGGGGATGATCCTGGCATATGCTTACGAGAACAATACCGGTGCCAAAATATCGGTCGATCTGGTTGAGGACCGCGATGGAAAGTATTTCCACAAAGAAAGCGGAGAGGAACTGAGGCAAATGGTGGCTAAAATGTCGAAGTCACTGAAGAATGTCGTGAATCCTGATGATGTTGTGAAACACTATGGTGCTGATTCTTTACGACTGTATGAAATGTTCATGGGGCCCCTCGATGTGATTAAGCCATGGTCAGATTCCGGCGTGAAAGGGGTATACGGGTTTTTAAACCGGGTTGCCAGGTTTTTCGGGGATCCGTTAAATTTTATCTCCGGTGAGGAGGACCGGGAGATTCTGAAAGGTCTTCACCAGACCATTAAAAAAGTGGGGCAGGATATTGAGCATTTGCGGTTTAATACAGCCATTTCACAGATGATGATATTCACCAATCTGTGTATGAAAAAGGGTAAAGTAGCCCGGAAAACAGCTGAAGTATTTGCCTGTGTCCTTTCGCCCTTTGCTCCTCACCTGGCTGAAGAATTATGGGATATCTTTGGCAACAAACCCAGTATAAGCCAGCAGAATTTCCCGGAGGCTGATGAAACCTACCTGCAGGAGGATTCATTTGAATATCCGGTATCTTTTAACGGCAAACTGAGATTTAAACTGTTGCTGCCACTTGACATGCCTTCGGCTGAAATCGAAAAGGCTGTGCTTGATGATCAGCAGTCGCGTAAATGGACCGAACGAAAAGAAATAAAAAAGTTCATCATTGTTCCGGGCAGGATAATTAACATCGTGGTTGGATAGCTATGAAAAAAGCTGTAATAATCACCCTGATTTTCTGTGTGGCACTTCTGTTAACGGCAGTTGTATACTGGTTTGTTTTGCCACGCATGAAAAACTATCAGCAGGAGAGAGATTTGGTTGATTCATCGGCCTTTGTCAAACCCATATCCAGATTATACGGTTTGGCCGTCGACTCCTTCAACATTGAAACCGATAAGGTGGGCAGGGACCAGAATCTGGGGGATATCCTCAGGAAATATACGCTTCCTGAACGGGCGCTTACACAATTGCTTTTGTACGCAGACGATGTTTTTGATTTGCGTAAAATCAGGGAGGGGAACAATTATACGGCTTTTCTTTCTCCGGACACCCTTTATCGGTTGCAATATCTGGTGTATGAGCACACACCTGTTGAGTATGTTTTTATTGATTTCACCGACAGTGTGAAGGTTTACCTCCGGCAGAAGGAGATCATCACACATTTGAAAAGGGTTGACGGTACCATCCATTCTTCTTTATGGGATGCCATCTCACAGAACAATATCAATCCGCTTTTGGCGCTTGAACTGTCCGAAATGTATGCGTGGACAGTTGATTTTTTCGGACTGCAGCCAGGGGATCATTTTACCGTGGTGTATGACGAGTTGTTTGTAGATACCTTGTCCATCGGACTTGGCAGGATACATGCGGCTTGTTTCAATCTTGCTGGTAAGGAATTACTGGCTATTCCATTTACCCAGGACAGTGTGGAGACCTACTTTGATGCTGATGGTAACAGCCTGAGAAGAACCTTTCGGAAGTCCCCGCTCCGTTTTTCACGCATAAGTTCACGTTTTTCCGGCAGCCGCCTGCACCCAATCCTGAAGATCCGGCGTCCGCATTATGGTGTGGATTATGCCGCACCCATTGGAACACCGGTATATTCCATCGGAGACGGCCGGATTATCGCAGTGGATTATCAAGGTGGAAACGGAAGATACATAAAGGTCTGGCATAACGGTGTGTACACCTCTACCTATATGCACCTCAGCAGTTTTGGCAAGGGAATTGAAACCGGCAAATATGTGGTACAGGGGGAACTTTTGGGCTATGTGGGAAGTTCGGGACTTTCAACGGGACCGCATCTCGATTTCAGGGTTACCAGGAATGGTTCACCCATTGATCCCTTAAAGATGGAATCACCTCCTGTGGATCCGGTTAAGCCTGAAAACAGAGAGGCGTTTAACTTGGTTAAACAATCGACCATTAATATGCTTACCGGCACTGAAGAGGTGAAAATGGCAGAAGAATTCATTCCTACCGGTATACCACAGTATCCTTCAAAGGAAATCCCGGCAGAAGGAAAATAGTTATGGGATTATTGCGTGATCCCTGGCGGGGGATCCCTGCAAAAGCAAAATAATCCTCCTCCGTCGCTACGCGCCAGGTAGTCTTTCCAAATAAAAAAAAGGCCTCAAACAAAGTTTGGACCTTTTTTTATTAGGAAATCCTACGGTAAAGCCGGAGTATTATTTTGCTTTTGCGGAGAGAATGGGATTACTGCGTGATCCCTGGCGGGGGATCCCTGCAAAAGCAAAATAATCCTCCTCCGTCGCTACGCGCCAGGTAGTCTTTCCAAATAAAAAAAAGGCCTCAAACAAAGTTTGGACCTTTTTTTATTAGGAAATCCTACGGTAAAGCCGGAGTATTATTTTGCTTTTGCGGAGAGAATGGGATTCGAACCCATGAACCGCTTTTGGCGATTACACACTTTCCAGGCGTGCGCCTTCGACCACTCGGCCATCTCTCCTGATTTCCCTACTTTTCGGGCGCGTAAAAATAGCAAAAAAATTAATAAATAATCATGGTAGTTTGGTTGTGCATCAGTACAGCTAGTCTCACTTCGACTCCGCTCAGTGTGACAGTCTTGTATGAAGGTCAGGCTGAGCGGAGTCGAAGCCGGTATACATATGATGTAATATTTTGAAAACAGAATCCCTAAACAGTCATTTCTCCCCGTAGCGACAGTGTAAGTTGTTCTGCTGTCCAGTGGTTATCCGTGCTTACCCCTGTGAGGTGCATAAGCTTTGTTACAGCGGCCTCGGTTGTCATATCGCGACCGCTGATCACTCCGGCTTCAAGCAATTGCCGTCCGGCTTCATACACTGTCATTTCCACACTTCCCGTCATGCACTGGGTCACGTTGAGCACCAAGACCCCGCGATGCAATACTTGCCTAACGCAATCAATAAACCATTCATTTTCAGGTGCATTCCCAGCACCAAAGGTTTCCAGGATTACCGCCTGCAAACCATTGGTATTGAAAACCGATTCCACAAAATACCGGTTGATGCCCGGAAAGATCTTCAGCAAAGCCAGTTTGTTGCTGAGGTTTTTATGTACGATCAGGTTGTTGTTTTTCTGAGGATACCGGATGGCACTGTAATTGTAACGGATATGCACACCGCTGTCGGCAAGGGCCGGATAATTGCCCGACAGGAAGGCATTAAAATCCTCCGTGTTGTTTTTGGTTGTGCGGTTGCCCCGGTAAAGCCTGTTCTCAAAGTAAATGCCTACTTCAGGAACCACAGGTTTTCCGTTTTTCAGGGCAGCAGCTATTTCAAGGGATGATATCAGGTTTTCCTTTGCATCGGTACGCAGCGATCCGATGGGCAGTTGAGACCCGGTGAAGATCACAGGTTTGCCCAGGTTTTCAAGCATGAAACTGAGTGCGGAAGCCGAATAGGCCATCGTATCGGTTCCATGCAATACTATGAATCCTCCGAAGGTGTTGTAGTTTTCCTCAATAATGCCTGCCAGTTTGATCCAGTTTGCGGGATTGATGTTGGAGGAATCAAGCGGCGGATCGAACGCGTAGGAACTCAGGTTGAACCCGAATTTTTTTAGTTCGGGTACTTCTTCCAGTATATTGTCGAACCTGAAGGGTTTTAAAGTACCGGTTCCCTGGTCCTGCACCATGCCTATGGTGCCCCCGGTGTAAATGATCAGAATGGAGGTCTTTTTAAATTCCGGCATGATCCAGGTTAAATAGTTCTATTACAGTGCTGGTGGTTACCCTGGCAACTTCATCCAAAGGTATGTTTTTTATTTGTTTCACCGTTTCGGCAATGTAAGGGATATAACTGCTTTCATTGCGTTTACCCCTGAAAGGTACCGGTGTAAGGTAAGGAGAATCGGTTTCCAGTACCAGGTCTTTCAATGCTGTTTTCTTTACGATTTCCGCTAAATGAGCATTTTTATAAGTTACAATTCCCCCGATGCCCAGTTTGAATCCCATGTCAATAGCCTGTCTGGCCATGTGAACCGTTCCGGTGAATGCATGAAATATGCCTGACAAACCTTTATTCCGATATCCCTGAAGGATTTCCATGATTTCACCGAACGACTCACGGGCATGAATAATCACAGGCAAACCGTATGCCAGCGACAAGTCGAGCTGTTTCGAAAAAGCCTCGCATTGCTCCTTCACATAGCTTTTGTCCCAGTAAAGATCAATGCCAGTCTCCCCGATGCCATAATACCTGCCATGTTTCAGTTCCCATTCAACTTTATCCAGTTCTTCTCTGAAATTATCCTTTACCGAGACGGGGTGCAGTCCCATCATGGGGAAACACACGCCCGGAAACCTGGATGCCAGGTTATTCATGGGCTCAATAGTTGAACTGTCGATGTTGGGAAGCAGGATCTTCTTTACACCCCGGTGAACGGCTGTTTCAATAACAATATCCAGATCCGGATCAAATTCGGGAAGGTAGAGGTGGGCGTGGGTGTCGATGAAGTAAGATATAAAATTCAAGATTCAAGATTAAAGATTCAAGATTAAAGATTCAAGATCTAAGATCTAAGATCTGAGATCTGAGATCTGAGATCAAGATGATGGATTTAAAAAGAAAGAACAAAGATATATTTTAAGTTTTAAGAAGTTATCTTAAGAACTTTTTTGATCTTCAATCTTGGATCTTAGATCTTCAATCTTCAAGCCAACTGATACACCTTCCCCGGCAAGCACTTCACCAAACCCTTGAATTCAAGATTCAGCAATATCGCCGATACTTTGCTGACCTGCATATTACCATGCAGTGCAAGCTGATCAATGGTAAGAGTGGTTTCTTTTTGCAGGAGATCTGTTAACTGTTTCTCCTCCGGACTCAGCTCAATAAACAGGTCTTTCTGAACCGCATCGGATGTTTTTCCGGATTTTTGCCATCCCATCAGGTACTCTACATCTCCCAGGCTCTCGATAAGGGCAGCCCGGTTTGTCTTGATCAGCCGGTTGCACCCGGTGGAGTATTTATCATTGATCCGGCCAGGGAAAGCAAAAACATCCCGGTTATATGAATTGGCGATATCGGCCGTGATTAATGCCCCGCCCTGCTCTCCTGACTCTATTACGATGGTTGCATCGGCCAGTCCCGCAATGATCCGGTTACGCTTCACAAAATTGGGAGATTCGGGTTTCTCATCATGTCTGAATTCAGTTATCAGTGCGCCTTTCTCAACCATTTGCCGGGCTACTTCGCGATGTGCTGAAGGATACAGAATGCTTAAACCATGGCCCAGAATACCAACGGTTTCCAGGTTATTTTTCAGGGCAGCCTTATGGGCACAGATATCAATACCGTAAGCCAGGCCGCTGACAACAAGGATATCCGGATAACTGACGGCAAGAGGCTCCACAAACTCACGGGTAAGATTACGGCCATAGTCAGTCGGGTTTCTGGTTCCAACGATGCTGATCACCTTTTTACGGTTAAGTGCAGTTTTCCCTTTGATATACAAAACAACCGGCGCATCCTCGCATTGTTTGAGGCGTTCGGGATAGTCTTCATCCAGGTAAAACAATGCCGTAATCTGATGTTTGGTAATAAACTCAATTTCCGTATCAACGGCATCCAGGTTTTTGTGATTGACAATGTGATCCACGAGTTTCTCGCCAATGCCGGGAATCTTGGCCAGGCGGGTACGTTTTTCCCTGAATACACCTTCGGCACTGCCACAGTATGCAATCAGCCGTTTTGTAAGAACAGGACCAATTTTGGGGATCAGTCCGATGCCGATTTTGTAACGCAGTAAGTCAGTGTTTATATTTTCAATTTGCATCCTGTAACGGTAATCGGTAAACGGTAAACAGTAATCGGTAAATAGTAAACGGTCACTTATGTCTCATTCTTCCGCTTCAACTCATCCAGCGCGTGTAAAAACATATCCCTTTCATGGGCGTCCAGCGCAGTAATTGATACAGGAGGATATTTAGCTATGCCTTTACCTGTGCGTCTTAAAAGAATAATTTTTTCACGGTATCTCAAAAAAAAGGAATCCAGAAGAAAACCTGCAAATTCCTTTTTCGGGATTTCAATAGAACTTTTTTTGGAAGTAAAAACATTGGGAGAAAAGTAACGCAATACTATTTTATCCGACTCATCGTTGAAATATATATAATTATAATTCCTGAATGTCTGGTAAATGCTGTAAATTACATAAGCAATGGCTGCAAATACTGCGAGAAGGTTATTCTCGAGGCCTTTGAATATATTGCGCACGGGAATAAAAAGAAGGCCTACAATTACCAGTACCAAAATGATTATGGAAATGAAATTGCTGAGATTCTTCCGGATAATGGTTCTTTTAATATCAATAATCATAACGGGAAAGCTTAACCAAAGATAAAATTAAAATAAAAAAGTACAAACTTAATCAGGAATGAAACAGAAAATTAGTCATTTCGTATATGTAAAAGAATTACTTTACAAGTATTTCTGTACTAATAAACCATAAAGTATGAAACGAATATCCATCTTATTATTGTTTCTGGTTTTTGTCTTCGGACAGACTTCCAGGGCACAGGAGGACAAGGATTTCAGGTTCACTATCAAGACGAATCCGTTGGCAGCTTTGGGTGGACCGCTCTGGGTAGCTTTTGTTCCCATTACAGGGGAATATAAAATTCTTTTTGAGACAAGAACGGCAAAAAGGCAGTCTATTGAAACCGGAATAAGCTATCTCGGGCCCAGTGTTTTGCTCAACCTGGATGAACTGTCGGAGGGTGACAGTGTCAGCGGAATTAAAACCTCCGGATTCAGGGTACAACTCATGTACAAGTTCTTCCTCACAAAAGAATCGGCTCCGGAAGGCTTTTATGTAGGGCCTCACATATCATACGCCAGGGCAAAGTTTGAAAGCAAGGATAACCCGGATGATGAGTTCAGGGCAGCAAAACTTAATGTGAATATAATTTTGGGTTACCAGCTTATTTCCTCTGGAGGATTTGCCCTCAATGTATATACCGGCCTTGGATTTAAACTGCGCGATTATGATCTTGACGAGGATTCAGATTTCGATTTTGACACCGGAAATGAGGCTGTACCAAATGTGGCGTTTGGATTTACTTTCGGATACGCTTTTTGATAGCTGGTTATAGCGTAAATCTAAAGACAGTAAAGAAATAAACCCTTCAGGTGGTCATGCCCGCCTTGCTCTCCGGCACAGGCAGGAGACCCCTGGAGGGTTTGATATGTTGGGTAAATTGAATTGTTTTTGTATTTTTAGGTAAAATAATTTACCCGATATGAGACTTCAACTTATTTCAACATTGCTGGCACTTACGTGGGCATGCCAGTCCTTCCAGAAAGACAAACCCGCTGATCAGTGGATCCAGTTATTCAATGGTAAAGACCTTACCGGATGGGACCTGAAGATTTCAGGATATCCGCTGAATGAGAATTATATGGATATCTTCAGCGTGCAAGAAGGGACCTTAAAGGTTTCTTACGACAAGCTCGACAGCTTCAGGGGAGAATTCGGGCATATTTTTTATAATCAGAAATTCTCACATTACCGGTTACGTGTTGAATACCGGTTTACCGGTGAGCAGCGTCCCGGAGGACCAGAATGGGCCATCCGCAACAGTGGCGCGATGCTTCATGCACAATCAGCAGCCAGCATGGGACTCGATCAGGATTTTCCTGTTTCCATCGAAGCACAGTTCCTGGGCGGACTAGGCAAGGGGGAAAGAACAACGGCCAATGTTTGCACGCCCGGTACGGATATCGATATCAATGGCCAGCCTGTTGCGGATCATTGTACATCTTCCTCCTCCAAAACCTATAATGGCGACCAATGGATTACAGTTGAAATGGTTGTATTGGGAGACAGTATTATTCATCATATCATTGAAGGGGACACGGTGTTAACCTATACAAAACCCAGGGTGGGGCCTGAAATGAGACCCGATAATTATCCGGTTGCTGACGGAACACTGCTGAAGGAAGGATTTATCGCCCTGCAGGCCGAGAGCCACAATGTAGAATTCAGGAAGGTTGAATTGCTGGATTTATCGGATAGGAAATAATGCCGGCAGGTTAGAAAAGAATTCCCTGTTATCTTTTCCGAATAAAAAACTCTTTCAGCAACCTGCTGCACTCTTCTTTCAGAATGCCTCCCTGTACAACGGTCCGTGTATGAAGCAGGTTTTGCCTGATCAGCGTATAGCCGCGTTTTTCGTCTGCGGTACCATAGACGATTTTCCCCAGTTGGGTCCAGCACGAAGCTCCGGCACACATCACACAAGGTTCAAGCGTAACATACAAAGTACATTCATCGAGGTACTTGCCCCCGATGGTGTTAGTGGCTGCCGTAAATGCCTGCATTTCAGCATGGGCTGTAGGGTCGCTGAGGGTTTCCGTAAGGTTATGGGCCCGTGCAATGATGCGTTTGTTCCATACAATTATGGCGCCTACAGGTACCTCATCACGTGCAGATGCTTTATGCGCTTCTTTAAGCGCCTCATGCATGAAATACTCATCTGTATATAGTTCCATACACAAATATTGTGATTTAATTCCTATTTTCGCAACCATAACCAAGGATTATTACTATGTACAGGACACATACCTGCGGAGAGTTGCGCATAAGCGACAAAGGTAAATCAGTGACGCTGAGCGGATGGATTCAGCGATCACGTAATCTGGGCGGAATGACTTTCATTGATCTGCGTGACAGGTATGGGTTAACTCAACTGGTTTTTAATATGGATGCTGATGCTGTCCTGTGCAACGAAGCCCGCAGGCTGGGAAGAGAATTTGTGATTGAGGCTGAAGGTAAAGTTGCCGAAAGAAGCAACAAGAATCCTAAAATGCCTACAGGCGATATAGAAATTCAGGTTTCAAAATTCCGGGTTCTGAATGCTGCTGAAACGCCCCCCTTTACCATTGAAGATGAATCGGATGGCGGTGACGAACTCAGGATGAAATACCGTTACCTCGACCTGCGCCGGAATCCGTTGAAGAATAATCTGTTGCTGAGGCACCGGATGGCATTTGAGACCCGTTCTTACTTCAACAGTCAGCATTTTATCGAGGTAGAAACGCCGGTACTTATCAAAAGCACTCCCGAAGGGGCCAGGGATTTCGTGGTGCCTTCTCGGGTGAACCCCGGACAGTTTTATGCCCTGCCACAATCACCTCAGACTTTTAAACAGTTGCTCATGGTGGCCGGCTATGACCGCTATATGCAAATTGTTAAATGTTTCCGGGATGAAGGCCTGCGGGCCGACCGGCAACCGGAATTTACCCAGATCGACTGCGAAATGTCATTCGTACATCAGGATGACATACTGGCCATGTTCGAAGGCATGGTGAAACAACTTTTCAGAGCTATTAAAGGCATTGAATTCGATAAGCCCTTTCCCAGGATAAGCTATACGGAGGCCATGGAGAAATATGGCAACGACAAGCCCGATATCCGTTTCGGCATGGAATTCGTTGAAATAACTGATAGAGTTAAAGGTAAGGGATTCTCTGTTCTGGATGCATCCAGCTATACAGGATGCATCGTGGCACCGGGATGTTCGGAATATACCCGCAAACAGCTCGATGAACTCACAGAATTCGTAAAGAAACCGCAGATCGGGGCCAAAGGCTTGATTTATATCCGGATAAGTGCTGATGGTTCGGTGAAATCATCAATGGATAAGTTCTATACGCCGGATGAACTTGCAGGAATAGCAGCTGCAACAGGTGCAACAGCCGGGGATCTGGTACTCATGCTGGCAGGGGACAGAACAGAAACCCAGAAAGCGCTGAGTGAATTGCGCCTTGAAATGGGTAACCGGTTGGGTTTGCGTCAAAAGGATGAATTCAGACCTTTATGGGTACTCAACTTTCCATTGCTAGAATGGGATGCCGAAACAAAGCGCTTTTATGCCATGCACCATCCTTTTACCAGCCCGAAAGCCGAAGATTTGCATTACCTCGATTCAGATCCTGCCAGGGTCAGGGCAAATGCATACGACTGTGTTATAAACGGCGTGGAAGTAGGAGGCGGCTCCATCCGTATCCATGAAGAACAGTTACAGAAGAAAATGTTCCAGGTGCTTGGTTTTACCGATGAAGAGGCGGAGCGCCAGTTTGGCTTCCTGATGAGGGCCTTCCGTTACGGTGCTCCCCCGCACGGGGGCATCGCCTTCGGTTTCGACAGGCTGGTATCTCTTTTTGCCGGTGAGGATTCCATCCGCGATGTGATTGCCTTTCCCAAGAATAACGCCGGACGTGATGTAATGGCGGATTGCCCGGGTGAAATATCGGAAGAGCAGTTGAAGGAATTGTCGATACGGGTAAAGAAATCCTGATATAATTGGGGCCTGTCCGGCGTAGTTAAGAACTGCGCTGAGCGAGGGCTTCGACTCCGTTAAGCCTGACTTTCGCATTCATAGTCACACTGAGCGTAGTCGAAGTGCCTCTGTCCATTTCCGTACACACATTGTAACGAAACAATACAGGACTTATATATCCTTAAATACTTATAAATAACTTATATACAGTTAGATACATTGTTTGGCACGGTTAATGTGCATGATTGTTTAAAGACAAAAACAATAAGCACAAAAAAATAAACAACCATGAAAGCAAAAACCAACAACAACCTGATCAGCAAAATGAGGTTTGCCGCATTGGCTGTGCTATGCTTTGCAGGAGTGGCCGTTGTTAATGCAGGCAGCGATAAGGACAGTACCAAAAGCAATGTATCCGCATCGGCATACCAAGCTGCGACCGAGGCTGCCTTTGACAGACTCGATGTACTCAGCCGTGCCATTGAAGAATCGGTCAGATTCATTGCTCCTTCAGTAGCCAGTGACATTGAAGCTTATGAATTACAGGCTGCCGGTGACAGGCTTGAAAACCTGCACCTGTTTGTTCAGCAGAGGATCAGGTATATTGCACCGGAAGAAGTGGTAAATAAACATACCGAAGATAAGCCGGAATATGCAAGCATCTGGAATTTTTAGTCGAGTTTTAAAACAGCCAGGAACGCTGACTGGGGCACCTCCACATTTCCGATCTGGCGCATCCTTTTCTTCCCTTTCTTCTGTTTTTCCAAAAGCTTTCTTTTCCTGGTAATATCACCACCGTAACATTTGGCCGTCACATCCTTTCGCACAGCTTTTACTGTTTCACGTGCAATGATTTTGGCACCGATAGCGGCCTGGATGGCAATTTCGAATTGCTGGCGGGGAATCAGCTCCTTCAGTTTTTCGCAAATTCGGCGGCCAAAGGTATAGGCGTGATCGCGATGAATCAGCGACGACAAGGCATCCACCATGTCACCGTTGAGGAGGATGTCCAGCCTGACCAGATTGGCTGGTTTAAAATCCGTATAATGGTAATCAAATGATGCATAGCCTTTTGAAATGCTTTTAAGCTTATCGTAAAAATCAAACACAATTTCGGCCAGGGGCATTTCAAATGACAGTTCGATTCGGTTTGTGGTCAGATAAAGCTGGTTCTTCAAAACACCGCGCTTGTCGATACAAAGTTTCATGACCGGCCCCACGTAATCTGACTGGCAGATAATCTCAGCGTTAATATAGGGCTCTTCAATGAAATCGATATAGGTCGGATCGGGCAATCCCGAAGGATTATGTACATCAATGGTCTCACCCTTGCCGGTTATTACCCGGTAGGATACGTTTGGAACGGTGTTGATCACATCCATGTCGAATTCGCGGTCAAGTCGCTCCTGGATGATTTCCATGTGGAGCAGTCCCAGGAACCCGCACCGGAACCCGAAACCCAAAGCGGCCGAAGATTCAGGGACAAATGACAGGGAAGCGTCGTTCAGCTGGAGCTTTTCAAGGGAGGCCCGCAATTCCTCGTAATCATCGGCATCAATAGGGTATATACCTGCAAATACCATGGGTTTCACCTCAACAAAACCTTCAATAGCCTTGTCGCATTGCTTTTCGTAATGTGTAATGGTGTCTCCCACCTTCACATCGCGGGCCGATTTAATACCGGAAATGATATATCCCACATTTCCGGCGCTTAATTCCGGTCTGGCTTCATATTTCAGTTTCAGTACACCTATCTCATCGGCATCATAATCATTGCCCATATTCACAAATTTCACATGATCACCGGTCTTCAGCGTGCCGTTGATAATTTTGAAATAGGCAAATATGCCACGGAATGAATTAAATACCGAATCAAAAATCAGTGCCTGTAAAGGGGCTTCAGGATCGCCTTTTGGAGGAGGTATCTGCCGGATAATTCTTTCAAGGATCAGCTCCACGCCTGCGCCGGTTTTTGCACTTACTTCAATGATCTCGTCGCGCGTACAGCCGGTGAGGTCCACGATCTGATCCTTCACTTCTTCGGGCATGGCGCTGGGCATGTCCATTTTGTTCAGAACAGGGATAATCTCGAGTCCGTGATCAGCCGCCTGGTAAAGGTTTGAAATTGTCTGTGCCTGGATGCCCTGGGTGGCATCCACCACCAGAAGAGCTCCTTCACAGGCAGCGATTGCCCGCGATACTTCATAGGAAAAATCAACATGGCCGGGTGTATCGATAAGATTCAGAATATAATTGCTGCCTTCGTATTCATATTCCATCTGGATAGCATGACTCTTGATGGTGATTCCTCTTTCCCGCTCCAGGTCCATACTATCGAGCACCTGATCCTGGAATTCCCTCTCCGGCAATGTATGCGTTATTTGAATTAGACGATCAGCCAGGGTGCTTTTTCCATGGTCAATATGAGCAATGATGCAAAAATTGCGGATACTGTCCATTAAATAATCATTAGTTGAAGACGGGCACAAAGATATTTATTTGGGGGTAAAATTCACTTATTTTTAATACTTTCGGAGGGTGTTGAAAACTTTTGCATTGACATGAGCAGTAACACCGTCGAAATTGTATCCTGTGATTTTGACAACCCGGCACACTGTGATGCCCTGGTGAGACTGATGAACGAATACATCACCGATAAGATGGGTGATGGAATTCCCTATACCAAGGAACAGAAGAAAAAGCTGGTGGAAGGATTAAAAAATCATGCTTCCAAACTCGTTCTGTTTGCCATGGCCGGGGACCAGTTTGTTGGCCTCACCAATTGCTTTATCAACTTTGCCACTTTCACCGTAAAACCATTTGTTAATATCCATGATGTGATCGTAACGGGTACTTACCGCAATAAAGGTGTTGGCCGTAAATTGCTTGAGGCATTAATTGAAAATGCCCGTGAAATGGGTTGTTCCAAGGTAACGCTTGAGGTCAGGGAAGATAATCATATCGCCAAGTATTTATATAACAGCCTGGGATTCTGCAATACAGAACCCAGGCAATATTACTGGATCTGTAAACTGGCCCCCTGAAAAGCCAACAAGTTCTCCATGAAACGGGTTCTTTATTATGGAACCATTCTTGAATTTTATCGTTTCAATTAAGTGATAGGATTATTTATAACTTTCAATTGAATCAACATGGAGGAAAATTTAATCATCGATTTTACACCAACCGGAATGATCCCAACCAAAAGCTTAACCCCATATGTGCCAATCAGTGCAGCTGAAGTAATTGAGGATGTACATCTTGCCTTTGAACTCGGAATAACCAAGGTACATTTGCATGCCAGGGACTCCCAAACCGAAAATCCAACCTACAAGAAAGAGGTATACGCAGAAATCATTGCAGGGATACGAAAATACGCTCCAAACCTGGTAATCTGCGTTTCCCTTAGCGGAAGAACTTTTAATAAATTTGAAGAACGCTCTGATGCACTGGATCTGGAAGGAGTCCTTAAACCGGATATGGGAAGCCTCACCCTGAGTTCATTGAATTTCAATAAAATTGCCAGTATGAACGCACCTGATATGATACAGGATTTGGCAACCAAAATGAAAAAGCTCGGAATAGTTGCAGAGCTGGAGGCATTTGACGCAGGCATGATTAATTATGCTAAGTATCTCGTAACCAAAGGTTTGTTGGAGCCTCCATTTTATTTTAACTTATTGCTGGGTAACATTGCTTGTGCGCAGGCAGATTTACTACATGCTGGCATCATGATCAGGGATTTGCCTGAACACTCATACTGGAGCCTCGCAGGAATAGGTGACCATCAGTTGAAAATGAATTCGGTTGCAATTGCCATGGGCGGGGGTGTAAGGGTTGGATTGGAAGACAACATATGGTTTGATACTTCAAGAACAAGTCTGGCCCGTAATATCGATTTATTGAAAAGGATCCATATCCTGGCCGGAGCGAACGAAAGAGAGGTTATGAAACCGGAGGAGTTCAGACAGAAAATGAACCTCGAAAACGGCCATGGAAAATACGGCCGTGCCATTACAAAAAACTGATCCATCATGAAGAAAACCAAAAAAGTGAAATCCGACCTGTCATTCCTGAAAAAAGTATGGATTAAGATTCGTTATGGTATGGTTTTACAGGTAATCGGGAATAGAATTGCTAAACTTGGATTCGAGGTCGCGCCATATTACTGGTTTATGGAAGGAGCAGGCAGCTTAAAAGCCCCTGAGATTAAGGGAAATGTTGATGATTATATGATTAAATTCCTTGAGCCTGACGACATGAAGGAGATTGCTAAAAGTAATACTGGTTATTCTGAAGCGGAATTTCTGGTCTTTTTGGAAGCTGGTGAGAGATGCCTCGCAATGGTTAATGGCGATAAAATTGCTACCTTCATGTGGATAAGCCTGAATAAATGCAATTTTAAATCTATTACGATCCCGATGAAATCAAAAGAGGCCTACCTGTGGAACATGTTCACCGTGGAATCTTTTCGGGGGAAAAACATAGCTCCTTATTTACGTTATAAAAGTTATGAGATTCTCAGGGAGATGGGGAGGAATACTCTTTACAGCATAAGCCTGTATTTCAATTCCCCGGCAATAAAATTCAAACAGAAGCTGAATGCCAAATTTGTGAAATTGGGATTGTATCTTCGATTATTCAACAAATTTACTTGGAATCTGACACTTAAAACATACTGTTAATAAACTGATCCTAAACCAGCCTCCGGGCTCTCAATTAAAATTCTTCCTCAGAAAGAACAAATGAAGGGCTTACGACACATTTGACAACGCAAAACCATACTTGAATGATTTACTTTACCGATC
>Ga0299915_10000827_pt1 | contig 22939 bp, 19 predicted proteins | sample RVTome_13_FD_200263 | JGI IMG/M metagenome (GOLD analysis project Ga0299915, IMG submission 200263) | Soil microbial communities from uranium-contaminated site in the Upper Colorado River Basin, Wyoming, United States - RVT92D227 (version 2) ... | reverse complement strand
AAAGAAAAGGAGTTAACTAAAATTAGAGCGTACATTCAAAATAATCCTTTAAAATGGTCTCTTGATAGAGAAAATCCAAATAGAATTGGTGTCGATATATTAGAAGACGAAATATTCAAATGATTTTTAGATGATAGAGGAAAATCAGGAGAGGTATTCAATGGGGACAATCATAAACGTCATCGCTATTCTTATCGGGGGCGCATTGGGGTTATTATTCCGCAAGGGTTTTCCGGAAAGGATTGCACAAACCGCATTGCAAGTGATGGGCCTTTTCTCCTTGGTGATAGGGGTGAGCATGGCACTTCAAGGTCAGGAGCTCATCATGGTATTGGTCAGTTTAGCCTTCGGGGCAATGTTAGGAGAATGGATGAACATTGAAGGCCATTTGGACAGATTGGGTGTTTGGTTGGAGAAACGTCTCCATTTAACGCAGGAGAGCCCGGCCAAGGGATTCATCTATACGAGCCTATTATTCTGTGTGGGATCAATGGCGATTGTGGGGAGCATCACCGATGGTCTAAAAGGTGACTATTCGATCTTAGTCACGAAAGCCATGATGGATGGGATTATCTCGATACCCTTTGCGGCAAATATGGGAATAGGCGTTCTGGGTTCTGCCGTTCCCGTCTTACTGTATCAAGGAGGTTTAACCCTATTGGCTTCGAAGCTTCAATCGTTATTCACCCCTGTGATGATCAGAGAATTAACTTCGGTGGGCGGGGTAATCGTGATCGGCATCGGAGTCAATATTCTCGGATTGCAGAAGATCAGAGTCGGTAATCTCATACCCGCTCTACCACTAATCATCCTGGTGCTGTATCTAAAATTACGGGTTTGGCCATGACAACCCGCTTCTGTTACTTCAATTTTAGAAGCCGCCTGGCGTTGCCTTCATAGATCGCCTGGCGCTCTGACGGCTTAATATCTAAGCTGTCTATAATCTCGATGGTCCAACGGATATAGGCGGTGCCCTTCTCCGGATCAAAGGGCATGTCCGAGCCGAACAGGACACGGTCTGGTCCAAAGAATTTTAACCCCAACACCGTTGCCTCCTTTGCTCCCATAAGCGCAGTGTCCACGTAGAAAAGCCGGAAATAGTCTAAAGGCCTTTTTCCCAACTTCTTTAGCAAAAGGGTGTAATCCTCATCAGAAGTCCGGGTGCCCAACTGATCCCAGCCCGGGCCGACTCGGCCCTCAAAGTAGGGAATCATGCCACCCATGTGGTGGGTAATGATTTTGATATTGGGATGCCGATCAAAGAGCCCAGAGAAGACTAAATGGGCCATGGCCACGCTGGTTTCATAGGGCCAGCCAAAGGTCCACCAGATCTCATAGTGGCTTTTGTGTTCGCCCTTATAGTCCGGGAAATCGGCTCCACGGGCTGGATGCAACCAGATGGGCCGATCCAATTTGGCCATCAGGTCAAAGAGCGGCATGGTTTCGGGTCTGGTCAGGGGGCGGCTCAGGACGTTTGTAAATATTTGGACCCCTACTGCTCCAAGGTCTTTGATGGCCCGGTTTGCCTCAGCCAGAAGCCCCTCAGGGTCGTTCATTGGCAAAGAAGCGATGAAGCCAGGAAAACGATCCGGATATTTCTGGACCAATTCTGCCATTCCATCGTTGGCTAACCTAGCCAGGTTTGTAGAGATAGGCGGTGGACCAAATACCTCAATGGGTGGCGAGCCCAAGCAGATAATCTGAGCGTACTCATTGAACATGTCCATGATTCTGAACCGTTCGCCAAGATCAACGATGCAGGGAATATTTCTGACCCGTTTGTTGATGTCCTTGGCATTCGGAGCAACACTAATCATTTTGTCATAAAAAGATTTTGGAAAGATGTGGTTGAAAATATCTATTTTCATTAAAAATTACCTCTGTCGATATGCAATATTCAAATTAGATTTACTTAAGTCCAAATCTCTGGACCTACTTTGATCAAACTTACTTACTCCAGCTTTTCGATTCCTAACTCCATCAATTTTTCTTTGGTGGGAACTCCTGTAATTCTATCCCAACCCGCGATTTGATAATACTCATCGAGCATCTTCTCAAAAGATTCTCTATCCACTACTTGCCCTTTACTCGGTCCTTTTGTAGACGCTTGAGTGAAGAGTCTCTCTGGCAGGGTGTCATCCTTTCTTGTGAAACCTTCCCTTAGATTAAAAAGCCTTGTAAGATTCCATGCTCTCTCTGCAATCGATCGCAGCTCGACAGGGGTAATAGGCCAGCCTGTTAGGGTTTGTAAAGCCTCGGCATAATCGTCCAAAGAGATAGCAAAAGCTCCAAAGATGCAGGCGATGAGAGAATCATAGGTGGCGTAATTTAATTGAAGTTCTCTCACCATTTGCGCCTTCCCTTCGTAAGCATATCGATCAATCGGTTGAGGAATACCCAACAGTTCCGTTCGGATCGTATTCGAACGGACATGGCAGGCACCTCTATCCGATAAGGCATACGTCAGACCCTGCCCCTTCATCCCTCTCGGGTCGTATCCTGGAAGATCCAACCCCTTTACATGGATCGCAAAGGCAGAAGAACCCTCGATCTTCTCGGAAGCGATTTTCACCCCTTCTGAGAGGAGTTGCCCAATCCCTTCTCTCTTCGCAATAAGATGGATAACCTCAATAAGACCCTCCCCATTGCCAAATGAGAGGTCAATCCCTCCGGTCTCCTTCTTAGTGATTAATCCCTTCTCAAAGCATTCCATGGCAAATCCAATAGCACTGCCACAGGAGATCGTATCCATACCATAGTCATCACAGAGTTGATCAGCAGCAATGACCGCCTTTGTATCCTTGATCTCACAATTGGATCCAAAAGCAAAGATCGTCTCGTAATCAGGCCCTTCGGTGAAATATTCAACGCCACCCAGTAAGGCTTTCATATCCCGACTGCAACCAATGGGACAGGCAAAGCAAGCCCGGGGTCGAACTTTATGTTGGAGAAAGGCGTCTCCATTAATTTCTACGGCGTGATCGAAAGTATTCTCTTGCCAATTTCTTGTTGGAAGGGTGCCGGTCTCCTGGGTTAAATCAACCGTCATCATCGTTCCAATTTTGGGGAAGACCCCGCCTTTCTTGGTCAAGGGGTGTTCAGAAAGTTTTTGTTGGCAATGCCTTATGACCCCCTGAAACCCTTTTTCATCAGCGATCTTAATCTTAGAATCACCTCTGATCACAACCGCTTTCAGGTTTTTAGAACCCATCACCGCGCCCGCACCACCCCTACCATAAGTTCTGCGGTCATTTTCAATATTTGAAAACCGAACAAGCCTTTCTCCTGCCTGTCCAATTGAGGCAACGCTTATCCTTTCTCCTTTGTCCTGCCTCAGTTCGCTCCTCAAGCGGTTCTCGGCCTCAGAAGTGGAGAGCCCCCAGAGGTGGCCTGCCTCCCTGATTGAGATTTCTCCATGATCCACAAAAATATATACAGGACTTTTTGCTTTTCCTGTGATAATCAGGGCATCATATCCAGCGTACTTCATATGGGGACCGATGAATCCCCCGCAATAAGAATCCAAAAACGTTCCCGTCATTGGGGACCTAGTGACTACAGCCGACCTTGATACGGCAGGGAAAGTCGTCCCAGTGAGAGGGCCTGTGATAAAGATCAGTTTATTATTGGGGTCATAAGGATTGGTATGGGGATTGAGGCTGCGGTAGAGAAGATATGCTCCTAATCCTTTACCCCCTAAATATTTTCTGGCAATTCCTTCTTCTAATTCCTCAATGCTGAATTTTCTTTCAGTGAGATCGATCCACGCAATCCTTCCAGCATATCCAGATACCATAGTTATAGTTTCTCTTCTTTGGGTTTAATTTATTATCTTGAGTTGGAAAACCAAAATAACACCCTCTTACAGCTCTTATTTCTCCTCTTTGATGGAGTCCGGATCCTCCTTCGGCAAAAATACCCGATGTATTGGTAAAATTGATTTCGTGCGAAGATATAAACACACGAGAAACAGCATTCACCTTCCGGGTTCTGAATCAAATCTAGTTCAACAATTCGATAAGGCAAAATACATTGATTATCTTGGTCATCGAAGTGGAAAGTGCCATATTGCGGATAATGAAGGGCTGAAATGGTATTGACCATAACCATTTTCCCAGGCTTCATTGGAACCAACAAGGGTAATAATCTCTCCATACTAATTTGTTTAAATCATTCTAAATTCTAAAGAGTTTTTTCACACCGCTGACGATTTTCTCTTTATTTGGAAGATAGATTTCCTGAAACGGAGGGCGAGGAACTGGGGTGAAAGGGGCTCCAATCCTGATAATCGGTGATTTCAAATGATGGAAAGCGTTCTCCATTATTACTGCTGCAATTTCACCCCCTACACCACCCGTTTTAGGGGCCTCGTGCACGACAACTACTTGGTGTGTTTTAATAACCGAGTCTATTATGGTTTTCTGATCTAGAGGAAGTATCGTTCTTGGATCTATCACTTCACAGTCTATACCTTCAATTGCCAAATCATCTGCTGCCTCCAGAGCCTTTTTAACCATACTTCCAATTGCCACAATGGTGACATCTTTCCCTTTCCTTTTAACATCGGCTTTGCCCAACGGTACTGTATACTCTCCCTCTTGAACCTCCCCTTGCTCATTGTAGCTATTTTTATTCTCAAAGAAGATTACAGGATCATCATCTCTAATAGCAGATTTTAATAATCCCTTCGCATCATAAGGAGTTGAAGGCATGATTAACTTCAAACCCGGAATATTTTGAAAACAAGCCTCCAGACACTGTCCATGATGTGGTCCAAACCCTCTCGCTCCATATGTTGTTCTAATGGTAATAGGTATACTAACCTTACCTCCTGAAGTAAACCTCTGTTTTGCTGCCCAATTGCAAATCCCATCCATGCAGACAAAAATAAAGTCAACATGCATAATCTCTGCTACCGGCCGGAGCCCTGCAAGGGCAGCGCCAATTGCAGATCCAATAATAACAGTCTCTGCTATGGGGGTGTCAATAATTCTTTCCTCACCAAACTTATCCACCAATCCCTCGGTTACTTCAAAATTTCCTCCTGGACTGATATCTTCTCCTAATAGTATAACTGCTTTGTCTTTTTCCATTTCCTCCCATAAAGCTTCATTAATGGCAGCTCTATATGTGATATTTCTCATTATATCATCTCTCCTTCAGCATAGACATCTCTAAATACCTCCTCAGAAGAGGCATACTTGCTTTCCCTGGCCAAGTCAAACGCTTCGTTCACCTCTTTTTGAAACTGCTTCTTAATATAGTTACACTCTTCTTCCGTCAACGCCCCGATCTCTAATATATGCTCTTTCATTCTCTTCACAGGGTCTTTTTTCTTCCATTCTTCGATCACTTTTTCCGGTAAACCTTTCTTAGGACTTTTCATTTCAGTCATAGGGCGAACTCTACAGGTTTTACATTCGATAAGGGATGGACCTTTTCCCTCTCGTGCTCTTTTGATCGCCTCCTGAGCTGTTTCATGGACAGCCATTACGTCATTCCCATCCACTATCTTTCCTGGAATTCCAAATGCCACAGCCCTATCTGCGATATTCTCAATTGGCATAAACTTCTTGAAAGGAGTATACTCTGCAATCAGATTATTCTCTACAACATAAATTGCGGGAAGTTTCTTTAAGGCAGCAAAGTTTATCCCAGTAAAGAACTCCTCCCTATTGGACGCACCGTCTCCTATAAAGCAGACGGCAACCTGTTTTGTCTTCTTGTAACTCGCTGCAAGTCCAATCCCTGCGGCCACGGTAACCGTACTGGCCAAAATTCCTGTCCCACCAATGATCCCCAGTTCCAGATAGGTAATATGAGAGGATATTTCCCGCCCGTTGCTAATTCCGCCTGCTTTGGCATACATTTCCGCAGTAATTATTTTCAGGGGAAGGCCCTTCGTTATAAATGCCGGACATGCAGACCTAATAGAGGGCAGGATGTAGTCGTCCTTATTTAAACCATAACAAAATCCAACTGGAATAGCCTCTTGTCCATAGCAGGAGGTAGGCCCAATATCGGTCTTTGCGATTTCCTTGGCTAGCTCAATCTTTTTTTCTTCAAAGACTCTAGCCAATAGCAAACTCTTAAACAGGTCAATTTTTGTTTCTTTGTCCATAACATTTCACCTTATTTTAGTTTACATGATACATCCAATCCGTCTCTCCAAAATGCCCTCATTAACATCCTCAAACAGCTCTCTTTCGGCCTTCGGGGGAAGAGAAGAAATGATTGGCAAATCTTTTGATGAGACGTCCTGTGGTCTTTGACTACCGCACCGATCTTTGGACCACACGACGGGCCGAGGTAATTCGAAAGTCTTTCGGAGTTCACTATCATCCTCACCTTTGGCATTCAAAATGGCCCAGCAGGTGGGTAGGTCGGCTCACCTGCTCCATTATACCCCTCAGGAATTACTGGTAAAAGAAGGTAGGATGGGTAATCTTTACTATTAAAGATGGTGTGTTTAACATTTGCCATATGTGGCAAATGATACCATATAGCTTGAACCTGATCTTGGGCAGCAATTTCTAGACGTATTTTATGACCAGCAAAAAATACATTTGATGTCATTCTGAGGTCACTGGCATAAAGGATCACTTGATCTGGTTCAACAGGAAGACTTCTAGTATGTGGATGGTATGGTGAATAGGCTTTCGACTTGCTCTCATCAAGCTCATAGTGGGAGGCTTTGAGCCAGCCCTCTGCCATACACCTCTCGGAGCCGTCAACATCTATATCTCTAATTTTTAGGTACCACTCTGTATAATTTGCCAGCGGTTCCAAAACTTCTATACCTGATACCGGTGAACCCTTCCAGCTTCTAGCTTGGATGCTGTTGCTTTCAATTGAGGCGTACCAATACAGAGCAATGGGGCCAGTCATCTCCACACTCTCCTTTAACCGTTCTGTCTCATATATGGCCTTTGGAATAGGATCAGCCTTGGCGATCGTGTCAGCCCGATGAAAACCTTCAGTGGGATTAGCCCAAGGATCACTGGTAAAGACCTGAGGGTCCTCACCATTTTCTGGCGGATTGGTTGACAGTTGCCCACCTCCTCTAAGATAGAATTTGGTCCAATTAGTGACTCTTAAAGGCCATTCATTCTCATAGCGCCATTTCTTTATCCCTTGGACAAATATCAATATTGGTGGCTCATCCATAATTCCAGTATCTATGCCTTTCAGCCAGTGGTCATACCACCTCAAACATATATCTTGGACTTCGTGAAATGGTCGATCCATACCACCATAGTTATCAGAGGGTACTACTAGCAGCTTTTTATTCCCTTTGGATGTTGCTATTCCTTCATAGGCATCAAAAGCCCCAGGTAGATGAATTGCCCATGCATTCCAGCGGGATCCCAAGTAGACCGGTATCTTTATATCTTTAAACTTGGGATAAGCCGATTGCCGCTGATAGTATGGCCCGTCGTAGGGATGTAACATCAGGTCGAATATCCCTGAATTCATTTCAGGACACACGGTTATCAGATAAAGATAAGGAGTACATCTTATGTCAGGATTGTTCTGCAGCTCCCTAATCCTCTCGTGCAGCTCATGCTCGCTAAATTCTTTAAAACTCTCAGGCTGTGGTGTGCCTCGCACTCGGACTGGTCGCAGACTGCGTATGTGAAGCTGAAACAAGTAGTTAAAAATCCCCCCATGATAAATGCTATGACGATATTGGTCAGTCCAGCCCTCAAACGGGAACATTGCCTTAAGATGAGGTGGTTGCTGGGCGGCAATTTGATATTGAGTTGTGGCAAAGGCGGACATACCTACCATGCCAACATTACTGTTACACCAAGCCTGCTCAGCTATCCACTCAATAAGATCATATCCATCGTGTCCATAGGCCTTCGAGATTTCACCCATGTTACCCTCTGATTTGCCTACTCCTCTAATGTCGGGAATAACCTGCACATAACCTCTAGGTACGAAATACCACTGCTCGCCACACTCATGGCCACCAGTCCCCCTTACATAGTCCGAGGGTTGAAACATAGGGTGAGTTGGGAGTTTTTCTTGATCTTTTCCATAAGGTGAAAATGAAACTAGCGCTGGGAATTTACCTTTTCCTTTGGGGCGATAAATGTCAACACAAAGACGTGTACCATCCCGCATAGTCACCCAGACGTCTTCTTCTAGTATAATTTCGTACTTCGGTTGCGATACTATTTTATGCCAGTCCTTATCCATATGGCTTCTTCTATTAAGCGTATGTTATCAAATCAAGATTTACGATCCAGTAGACGCAGATGCTCAATTTTAACTCATGTATTATTATAGTGATAAAACATTCGTTACATGCGTTAATCTCCTTGATTCAAAATTCAGTTACATTATTTTAAGCCACATTCGTACTATGCTTTTATATTATCTTTAATTTATAGGTTCAACAACGCTCTGGCATTTTCTCCTAAGATCTTGTCTTTTTCCTCTTGTGAAAAATCTTTTATTCCCATTCCGAGTCTCAAGACTGGCTCAGGTATTTGCAAATTTCTAATAGTGTCAAACCATTGTTTATGTGTTAAGGTTTTATTGAAGGGCCAGTCAGTACCCATTAAAACTGAATCAGGAATTGTATCCATCAGTTGCCTTAGAAGAATTATTACCCACCATGTACTTCTCTGATACGGTGTTTGCATTCCTGATATATCTGTGTAAATAATTCCTCGTCTCCATTCCGCTATCGCTATAAGAAGTCTTTCCCAACCTCTTGAGCAATGTGCCGCTATAAGCTTCATTTTTGGGTAATATAGGGTCAATTCGTCCAAGTCCACAGGGGAGCCGTACTTAGCAATGAAAGGAAGGGGATCCGCTCCTTGGTGGAATAACGCGGGTATTTCTAGCTCATTGATTTTAGCCATAAACTTTTGTACCGAAACATCAGTCACCTGACAAGTAGATGGCATAACCTTCACACCCTTTAACCCCCATTTAGTTATTCCTGTTTCTAAGAGTTCAACTGCGTCAGGTCTTAATGGATCTACGCCAACAAAACCTATAATCCGATCTGGATACCTCTTTTGTGCTTCTGCCACATACTCATTGGCCCTCCATACAGACACTTCTGGTTCTTCATGACACTGGATTCCGTAGTCCAGTGGTAAAGCTACAGATTTATCTATTCCAGCCTCATCCATTATTTTAATAAGCTCTTCAACTCTACCCATACTGTCAAAACCGGGCCTTGCTTTTTCAAAAGCCTCATCGCCCATCTTATATCTCATCACTTCAAAAGATTCTTTAATCCACGGTTTTGGAAAAGATCCAAGTGACTCAAATACATGTGTGTGAAAATCAATTATCATTTTAAATACCTCCTAAAATTGACTTCGAGATTACTTGTAGAAGTGGGCAAGTTTGACATGGTTTTTCTTGATCTTGCACACTACACAATCCAATGGTCACCCACGTAAGCTTTCTTCAGGCGCCTTAATCGAAATCAAACAATCCCCAAATTAAATTTAAGTTGTCCAAAAGCTGGCTACCCTATTTTACTATTATTGCACTTCCGTTAAATTTCTTCGCTTCCTCAGTAAAGACATTTTTCTAATGCATAAACATTTTGCCAAAAACCTCTTCCACAATTAACAATGTTTTATCAACATCATCATCTGTGTGAGCAGCTGAAGCATATAATCGCCCTCTACTTGGATGCAACATAACCCCCCTTTCAAGACAGCCTTTTCTAAATCTTTGATAATCCATTTTGTTAACTTTAAAATTATCTCTATAATCTGTGATTTTTTCTTTAATACCAAATGCAATTTGCCAAATAGATTCAATCCCGTCACAATATAGCGTAATATTTTGGTTTTTTGTCATTTCGTTTATTCCATCTATCAATTTTTGGGTTAACTTAGCCATATATTCATAAACTCCGGGTTTTTCTAGTTCTCCTATTGTCGCTCTACATGCAGCAAGAGCGATAGGGTTCCCATTAAAAGTTCCCCCGAAGTGCGCCCCTGATTCCATTATTTCTCTCTTTCCTGCAACTGCAGCAAATTGAAAACCCCCCGCTACTGCTTTACCGAACGAACAAATATCAGGAGTGACATGGTAATATTCCTGCGCCCCACCTAAAGAAAGCCTAAATCCTGTTATAATCTCATCGAAAATTAAAAGAATTTCATTTTCTTCCGTTATTTTCCTTAATCCCTCTAAGTAACCTGGTTTGGGGAAAACCGGCTCACAATTTAACATTATAGGCTCTGTAATTACTGCCGCTATCTCGTGTTTTTGCCTTTTTATAGTCGTTTTTAGAATTTCTAAATCATTCCAAGGTAGGACAATTATATTTTCCAACGCTTTTTCAAGTTGACCAGCACTTCCCAATGTTTTCCATGGCTTATTTCTTGGCCCCATCATTTTGAGTGATTCTTGAGCAAAGCTTATCATCTGTTCATCAGACCGCCCATGATAATGACCTTCAAATTTAATTATTTTATCTTTCCCTGTAAATGCTCTCACCGCCCTGAAGGCCCACATGTTCGCTTCTGTGCCTGTAGTAGGAAAAGTAACCATATCGGCACATGGAATGATTTTAGTTATTTTTTCTGAAATTCCAATTAATGATTCAGTAGGGAACGCAAATTGGGAGCCTTTATCTATTTGTTTTTTAACTGCGTCTCCAATAGCTGGAGGACAATAACCTAATATCATTGGTGCAAAACCCATCGTATAATCAATATACTCATTTCCATCAACATCATAAATCTTTGACCCTTTGCCTCTTTCAATATAAATAGGATATTCATCATACGGTGATTTATGTAAGCTACTAGCTACTCCTCCAAGAATCGAATTTTGTGCTCTATCAAAGAGTTCTTTTGATTTGTTTGTTTTCAATATCTTGGACATTTTTAACCCCCTTTTTAGTATTCGCCGTGACGTAACCATTGAATATAATCTCTGATTCCGTTTTCAAGATTGAATTTAATTTCAAATCCAAATTCTTTATTCAATCTATCCATATTTAAATATATTGGTTCATCTATCTCTTTTTTTATATCTGCTCGAAAATTTATTTCGGCATTAGGTATTGTTTTCTTTATTGCTTCTGCCATTTCCCCATAAGTCACGTATTTGTCGCCCAGGTTATAGATGTTGAATTGAGGTTTTGAAGCAAGGTGGATTAATCCTATTGCTCTAACGCAGTCCTTAACATAAATTAGATTATTACCATTATCGGGATGTATTTCTGAAAGGTACGTTGGTTCATTGGCAACTGAGTTTTCGACCATTTTTTGTAAAGGATTTAGTCCTGATGTATAAAGTGGACCATAAATTTGACTTGGCCTAATTATAAGGATATTGGTGCCATATTCCTTACCAACATAATCACATATCATCTCGGAGGCTTTCTTTGTAAGTGAAATATAGTGAGTAGATTTCAAAGGAAAGTCTTCATCCTCTCTATGAATTTTTTCCAAACTTCTTTGATATATTGAATGCGAACTGATAAAAGTAATCCTGTCAATTTCCATGATTCGGCTTGCTTCCAAAACGTTTATTGTACCATTAATATTCACATTAATACATTGATAAAGATTACCTTTTGAGCCATATATAGCGGCCATATGGATAATACTACTTATTTTATATTTATTTAGGACATAATAAAGGTTACTAAAATCCAAAATATCACATGGAACGATATCAATATCTTTATTTATAAAGGATTCAAGAAAGCTTGGAACTTGTGAGATTCTTCGCTGCATCAGTAGTAATTTCTGCCCTTGTTTCGCTAGATAATAAGCAAGATTGCAACCTAAGAAACCTAATCCCCCCGTCAATAATAACATCTTGACCTATCCTCGCCCTCTTCATTTTATAAATAGTTTGAATGGTATCTTAGATAGACTTTCCGCAGTACCTTCTGTGATAATTAGAGTATCCCCTATAATATGGCCCCCAACTTCTCTAGTATCCATTGGATATTCTGTCCAGGGGTGGTTCACAAAATACATACCCGATCTAAATATAGTATTATTGGGAATTCTTTCCGTAATTTGTAATCCAATATGTTGCAAAGTCATTTTTAGAAAATACCCCTTTTTTCCGCAAAACTCTTGAGCCTTTTTTTCGAGTTCTAACAATGTGTTACCTTGCTTTAATTCTTTCCTTACCAATTCATATACTTCTTCTTGAACATCAAAGGCTCTCTTAAAATCATCTGAAGGTTCTCCTAACACAATAGCACGACACAATTGTACCCAATATCCGCCATATGAAGGTGTTATTTCATTAAAAACAATATCCCCTTTTTTAAGTTTTCTATTCATTGGTCCGTAAATAAAACCTACACCTTTCTCAGGCCATGGACCAGAACAATACAAGGTAAATGAGGGCGGCTCTGCTCCTGCCCTGGTTAATGCACTTTCGCAAGCTGTCCAAATATCACAATCCCGTGCACCAACCTCTGCAGCTTCTAACATTGCTTTAAATCCTATATCAGCAATCTCTCCTGCCTTTCTCACAAATTCGAGTTCTTTTGGGCTCTTAACCAATCTTACAGTTTGCAGAATATCTGTCGCATCAACAAATGTAGCATTGGGCAATTCTTGAATTAGGCCTTTATAACTAGAGGCAGGCATAATCCTCATATCTACTAAGCCTAAAGTTCTAGTTTCTAAACCTAACCTTTCAATCTCATCAACCATATCTTTAATATAATCTTTTTCGCTACTTAATTTAACTGGAATCCAAGAAATACGGGTTGCCCAGTCATAATGGGCCGAACTCCATACATAAAGAAGTGGATCTCCTTCAAGAGGAAAAGTAATATATTCATCATCGTACCATTGAGCATAGTTTGAAACATATCTTATATTAGCTCTACTAGCTCCATAATTTGCATGTACCCCTGGTATAATTAAACAATCTATTTTCCTGAATGCCATTAGCTCACGTATGGCTTTATGTCTCCTAACTTTTTCTTCAACAGGGAATAAGGGAATTTCCCAACCCATTTTTTTCATAGCTATCCCCCTTAGTTTTAAGACTATCTAAGTTTGGAATCCTCTTTAAACTCTCCCCTATATTCTTCACATTTTCCCCTTTCCTATGTTTCTCTTCACCTTTTTATGGGAATTTTGTAACTCCCTTTTACATTCCTAATCCACCTTATCCATGAATATTATGATTTTTACTAATACTTCCCTCTCTGATCGAATCGATGTGTGATTATGTGATACTCTCTCTTAGCCACCTAAGTATATTTTCATGGCATATTCCACTCCTGATAGATCTGTTGTTTTTGCCACAAAACCGATTTTACCATTCGAAAGCACATATACTGTATGAGCTAGACTAAGGCCTAGACGGAGATTGTGCTCAACTAAAACGATAGTTAATCCACTTCGATTTAGTCCGGTAATAACATCGGCAACATTTGTAACTATTAAAGGCGATAGCCCTTGGGCTGGCTCATCCATTAAAAGTACTTTAGGTTTAGTCATTAATGCTCGAGCAATGGTTAACATTTGTTGTTCGCCACCACTAAGTGTGCCACCTTTCTCCTTTCGCTTTTTTCCCAACACAGGAAAACGATCATAGATGTCTACGATGTCCTTCATTATCTCTCTCTTATTCCTTCGTGAATATGCTCCCATTTCCAAGTTCTCCAACACCGTCATATTTACAAAAACCCTTCTTCCCTCAGGAACATGGGAAATTCCACCTTTTAATATTTTTACAGGCGAAAGTTTATCTAATCTTGTCTCATTAAACCAAATACTTCCTGAGATTGGCCGATTCAAACCGGATATTGTGTCAAGCAGCGTACTTTTACCTGAACCATTAGCACCTAATAGAAGGTTTATGTAACCCCCTATGATTTCCAACGAAACTCCCTTTAATACCTCGAGTTTTCCATAGCTTACAAATAAATCCTTTACGCTAATGAACATTAGCCAATTTCCCCTAAATAGGATTCGATTACTTCTTTGTTTATCCTTATTTGTGAGGGTAATCCTTCAGCTATCCTCTTTCCATAGGCTAATACTATAATTCTATCGCAATAATCCATGATCGCTTTCATATTATGTTCAATTATTAATACGGTAGTACCTGTATCCCGTATTTTGGAAACCAGTTTCATTATGATTTCCACTCTGTCCGGTGATAAAGTTGTTACAGGTTCATCTAATAGTAGAAGTTCAGCATTGGTAGTCAAAGCTATTGCAATGGCAAGGGTTTTTTGCCATCCGCTAGATAAATTCTCTGCAATCTTATCTTTTTGCGAGGCTAATCCCACAAAGCCTAGTATTTCCATAGTCTTTTCTTTGGCAATCTCCTCTTCGGCACGTGCGAACGGCGTATGGAGGAATGCTTTCCACAACGGTTGTTTATACCTCATATGAAAGGCAGTAAAAACATTATCAAAGACCGTTGATTGCATAAATAGGGTTGGTGCTTGGAATGTTCTTCCTATCCCTTTTCGTGCAATCCGATCAGCTTTAAGGCCTGTTATGTCCTCTCCCTTGAATATTACCTTACCACTTGAGGGAGGAAAAAAGCCGCTAATTATATTAAATAAAGTACTCTTACCGGCACCGTTAGGCCCTATGAGTCCGACTACTTCCGAACCATTTACACTAAAGTCTACGCCCTGCAGTGCAGCCACACCGCCGAAATATTTCTCTATCCCTCTTATTTCAACTAATGCCATAAAGAGTTTCTTTAACTATTATACTGTCTTTCTTTTATTAGAGAGCCAAGCCCTAATCTCTTTGGCCATTTTATCGTATATGGGCATCTTTCGAGCTTCATGCAGAGAGCCTATAATACCCCTTGGGAGGAAAAGAATTAAGACTATTAATAAAACACCAAAAATTATAGGCTGGATTTCACTGGTGATTCGTAATACTTCAGGAACAAATGTCATAATAATTGCACCAATTATTGGTCCAAGGATAGGAAAATCAAGTCCTCCCAAAACACTGTAGAGTTGAATATAAATTGAAGCAAAACCACCGAATGTAACTGGCTCTAATGTCCCAAAGTAGTGAGCATAAAAACTACCAACTGTTCCTGCAGCGCAAGAGGCGACTACAAATGCAAATACTCTAAAAAAATAGACATCAACACCCAGTGTTTCTGCTAAATGGGAGCTTTGCCTGATTGCATTCCAAGCCCTACCTATTCGAGATGAATAAAGACCGTAAAATGCAAGTACAATCAATAGTAGCATAACCAGGATTAGATAATAGCATGAAGTATGGGTTGAAAAATCTATTGCTGAGTAATACGGAATCACAATCGGTTCTGGGCGAGGTATATTCACAAATCCACTCCATCCACCTAATACTTCCACTTGACCTAGCGCCTGAACTAGGGCTAAGTTAAAAAGTAGAGTTAATATAACAAAAGTAAATGTTCCAGCTTTAATAAATGCAAGTCCAGTGACTAAACTAATAATTCCGGTTATTAAGATAGCTACTGGTAATGCAGCCCAAAAGGAAAAATCAAGCTTCTTTACAAGTAAGGTCGAAGCATAGGCGCCTATAGAATAGTAAGCGGCAACGCCTATATTTATTAATCCCGGGGCATAGGCCATGCTAAAACTCATTCCAAGAACAATACCGATACAAGTCATAATAAATAAGTGAATAATATAAGGGTTTTTAATTACTAATGGCAGTAATATGGGAAAGATCAATACAAGAATAAAAGTAATTATATCATTTAGGTTTATCATTCGCCTATCACTCAAGAAGTTCACCGCTGAGGCCTCCAGGTCTATAGATTAAAAAAACAATGATAGCAACAAAAACAAGTACATAGGAAGTGCCACCTATTAGTTGGTAGCCGAAACTCAACATTAACCCTATAACCAAGCCGCCGACGATCGCGCCTTTATAGCTCAATGCCCCCCCAAAGATCATTGCTAGAAAAGCCATGAAAACTACATTTGTTCCCATTTCTGGATTAACTCCAAAAACCGGTGCCAGCATCATTCCTGCAAACCCAGCCAGGCCACAGCCAATTGAGAAGCTCGCCAAATATATGCGAGTGCTATTAATTCCAAGTAAAGTACTCATTACAGGATCTTCACTAACAGCTCGAATTGCCTTACCTAATTTAGTCTTTGTAAAAAACAAATACAATGCAATGCCTATTAAACAACAGAACACTATCACTACTAATCTTTCTACAGGAAGTCTGACATTAGCTATAGTTATTATTTGAGGCCAAATAGGAGGAATTCCCCTTTCTTCTGAACCAAAGGATAGTAGTATTGTTTGCGAAAGGGACATCATTAGGCCCACGGATGCCATTGCACTTAGCAACAACTTAAAAGATAAAGATGTGCTAGATTTGAACCGTTGCTGTACAAAATTAAAAACGAACAAATAGCACAATGCCCCAAAGAGCAATAATATTAAAATAGTTATGGCAAGTGACAGAACAAAACTAAGCTTAAGCAGAAAGTAACTAGCCCAAAAGGTGTAAGCACCTATCGTGTAAAACTGCCCATGGGCAAAGTTAACTATTCCCGTTGTTCTTATAATCACCTGAATTCCGATAGCCATTAAGGCATATACCGACCCGACTGCCAAACCTGTTACAATGATTTGGATAATCAAACTCAGATTCATCGTCTTTATAAAAAGCCGCCAGAATACCCCTCCACTTGGGGCGGGGATGAATGGCGAGCAGGGTTCAAGGGGATGCAATCCCCTTGAACGGGGTTTCCAAAGGGGTTGTAAACCCCTTTGGCCAAGGGCGAGGTCAATGCCCCGCCTGCGAACGAAGTGCCCCTGCCCGAAGCGTCGAAGATGCGAAGGGCGGGGCTTTACTTAAAATGATACTTCAACAGCAAAGTCCTCTAGACCTCAAACAGGGTTTTTTCTATCCCTTTAGAAAATAGCTTCCTGTGCCTTTATGCCTTCAAGACTCAATTGAAAATATGAGCCGGCCACCACCTTTTCCCTAGAAGGGAAAAGGTGGCTTTCAAATTTCTTTCGATTCTGGTCTCTTACTTCCCTATTCTTCTCAATCTGACTTAGCGTTGTAACAAGAATAAGAATTATGAATTTTGATAAATATCGCCTGTGCTCATTGATTCCTCAAGGCGAGGCTAAAATAATTAAAAACATTAATCGCCCAGCTTGTACTATCTTAGAAAAATCTCCCAAACCTCAATCTGAAATCCTGGTGCAGCCCAAATATGTTCAGGTTTTCCGAGTCTCGGATGGTAAATTTAACCGCAAACCTGAGTTCCCCTAACCGCGTCAAGACAGAAACCTAGTCTCTCCATTTTTCACCAAAGTATTTTTCAGAAACTTTTACTATTTCTTCAGGTGTTACTATCCTATCCCAAACAATCTTCCCGTTACGGATGACCCCCCAGTTACATGGTACTACGGCATCTGCATATCTATCAGGATCTAATCCCTGCACACCAAATTTTCCTTTAACCATCAAGCAACCGTCGCCAATAATGGCATCAAATTTTAGTCCCCTCATTGCAGCTGCGATATCATCGGGTTCTAGACTATCAGCTTTCCTAACTGCAGCAAAGAATGCACCCCACTGAGCAAAAAAGGAAGGGTGAGGATCCGTCCATCTAAATCTCTCTGTGAATTTCCGTTTAAATTCTTTGATATAGTTAGGGGCATTTGGGTTATCATAGCTCAACAGGTTGGCAAATACCCCTTCCATTGCCTCATTACTAGCTACTTGCTTAACTTTTTCCAAACTTAGACATGCTGGAGTAAAAATCTTCCCCTTAAAACCCGCCGCATGATATGCCTTCAATTGGAGCCCGAAATCCGTTGCACCTTGAGTTGAAGTAACAAAGACTGCATCTGGATTGATTCTTGTTAATCTAACGGCTATTGGGCCGAAATCTGTCTCGCCTAACGGGTGGTAAAGTACTTCCTTATATAGGTCTAAGCCTAAATATTTTATATAATCTACCCAGGGTGGAATACCAGAACGACCTGCCTCATCATCAGTGGTCAAAAGAACTATGGATTTCGCCTCTGGACAAGTACTTCGTAAGTAGTTTACACCCGCAAGGACAATGCTCCTTATAAGGGCTGTTCGAAAACTGTAACGAGTACCAGGAAGAATAACTTTATTGGTCGCGCCAGAACTTATTAATAACACATTGTTTTTTTCAGTAACACCAATTTGAGCTGAAGCAGCAGGTGAATTAACGGTTATCATGTGCCTAATCTTATCTTGATAAATTAATCTCTCAGCAACAGCTCTACCTTTATCAGCAGAGAAGTTATCATCATATATGATCGGTTCAACCTTATATCTCTGCCCTTTAATTACAAGTCCACCTGACTTATCAATGTCATCTAAAATTATCTCTATGGCCTTTTTTGTCTCAATACCAATCGGTGCATTTAATGGTAGTGAAACTCCTATTCTTAATGTTTGAGTTGGTTTAACATCAGCCGCCATACTGGGAAGTGCTGCCAACACTACAAATAGAAAAAAGCTACTAATTATTGTTAAGATTTTATTTCCCATAAGAAACCTCCTTTAAATTAGAAAATTGTTATTCTGTAGATTTATCAAGGAGTCTTAACATTTATTCTTACAATCTAAAGGTATCCTTTTGTACCATTAATTAGGACAATACATCACCCCCTCCCTTATCAATTAAAATTTACCCCCTTTCTCCGAATACCTAGTACGGATTTTCTTGATGTTATACAACACATAAACTAATACCTACTTAACCACTGCCTTCTTTAACCCCTTTGCTGAAATCACACGAATCCTAAATTGAAGCTAGGTTGTTCAAAAACTAACTCAACAATCCTTTTGTCTCTCTCTTCGCTGGAGAGATGGTTATAGCTTCGTTTTGTCATAACACTTAGGATTGACATAATTTTATACAATTATGTTGATATTATGTTACCTTCCTTCCTTTTGTCGATAAATCGCTTTGCTTTATAGACAGATTTGGAGTGAGTTCCTTTTGTGAGGACTTCAGCCCTTATTCGTAAGTTAAGTTTTCTTTTTATTTCATCTTGAATAGTTCTTTTAATTGTCTCTTTCTTTTCTTCCTCTTTCATTTCAAGCTTGATCACTATTTCATCGCTCCCTCTTCCTTTATAAACTTCAATCTGATAATCGTCTCCAAGTTGAATATAATCTTCTACAATATTGGTAAGTACATTAGGAAAGACATTAACTCCTCGAATGATTATCATCTCGTCTTTTCTGCCCAAAACCCCACCCTCAAGAACACGAAAAGTTCTCCCGCATGGACAGATCTCTTTCTTCGCCTTCACCAGATCCCCTGTTCGATAGCGGATAGCGGGCATGCATGACCTTCCCAAGTTAGTAAGAACCAGCTCCCCTACCTCTCCTTCCTGAACGGGGATTCCTGTCTCAGGATCAATGATCTCAGCGATGAACTCACTTTCTAAAATATGGACGCCATTCGGTTCCTCTATACATTGGAACCCCCAAGTCCCAACCTCGGTCATTCCGATGTAATCGAAGCATTGAGCATTCCAGAGCCTTTGTAATTTTTCCCTGATCCCTGGAACTAGTGCGCCAGGCTCCCCTGAAAGCATCAGGATTCGAACGTTAGAACTTGAAATATCAATGTGGTGTTCGTTTGCTGCGTCTGCTAAGATCAGGGCATAGCTCGGAGTTGTTGGAATAACAGTAACTCTATTTTCGATAATACACTCTAATCTTTGTAAAGAGTTCCAACCCCCAGTGGGGATAATTAAAGCCCCAAATTGATAAGCACCTTCGTGTACGACCCAAAATGCTGTATATGGTCCAAAATTAAAAGGCAAAAGAATTCGATCACCTCTATTTACACCTGCTCCCTTTAAAATGTAACAACCAACTCTTCCCCGCCACTGCCAACTCTCCTTGGTATCAAGAAATTTTAAAGGTTTTCCAGTTGTTCCGGAGGTCTGATGGTATTTGACATAATTCTCTAATGGCTCGGTCAGATTTGTTCCAAAAGGAGGATGTTTCTCTTGATCTTCTTCAAATTCTTTTTTAGTCGTGAAGGGTAATTTGTGAAGATCATCAATAGAGCGAATATCTGTGAGAGTTATTCCAAACTGGCCAAACTTACTCTGCCAAAATGGATTGGAGGTAAAGACCTTTTTCAACAATACCTCCAACTTCTGAAATTGGAGCATTGCAATCTCATCCCTACTCGCAGTTTCTATTTTCTGATCGAAATATTCAATCTTTGTCATATATTTTTCTCAAAGATTTTCTATTGTTCTAAATACGTCTTGCCAAGGTTGGCCAGTTACAGATTCAGACAATTCTTCGAGAATCTTAATACCCCATGGCTGAGGAAGAAGGATGCCAGATTCGGATCGAATTCTGAGAATATCTCCATTCCTCATTTTTTCAGGGTCAGAGGAAATTTCAGCCTTTACATATTTTGTGTCATATTTTCTTGGTCCCGGTGTCAGATCTTTAACAAAAAGTTTCTGTGTACCTTCTTTAAGATCCTTAAATTGTCGGACAAAAGTTAAATACTCTCGTTTCATAACCTCCTCCTATTTAAACCCATAAGCTTCCCAGTTCTGAACGACTTTTTCTTGGATCTCTTTTGAGTATATGGTCTTGAATGAGGCCTTGATAGGAATGATCTCCTGGGGCCATTCCAGTGGCCAAGTGGCATCGAAGGCGACTGAAGCACCCTTCAGTCTCTCCCTCTCTTTAGGACTGTAGCAAGGGGTGAGGGAGTTCGCCCTTCCTTCATAATGCTCAACCACAATGCCTCTTCCAGGGTGGCACTTTGTAGCAAAAGCATGGAGGACCTGCCCATTGTCAAAGATATTTACATCCTCATCAAGTACAATCACTTTCGAAACCATCACTCTTCGAGCAGTAAAATAATCGAGCACCTCCCGGCTGAGTTCAATTCCTCCCTTTTTCACACTCACATAGATAAGGTGTGTCACACCCTCAGGAGGGGCATAGACGTCTACTACAGGGATCCCGCGATGTTTTAGGCCGCGTTTCATGGCAACACCTGCTGTTAAAGAGGCGGCAATGGAGCTATCATCAATGGGCACACCTAAGGCAATCATGGTCAGAATAGGATTGTTTCGGTAAGTGATTGCCTTTACTTTAAAGCCAACTCCCTCTGCCATGGTGCCACTGCGATAACCGGGGTATTCACCAAATGGGCCATCCGGAACGATTTGATCTGTGGGAATTTCTCCTTCAATAACAATTTCTGAGTGGGCAGGGACTAAGAGATCGCAGGTTTCGCATTGGACGAGTTCAATGGGTTCCTTTCTGAGAGCTCCAGCAAATTTGGCCTCATCCTCTCCCAGGCGAAAGGGAGCAGTTGCCACCATATGAGCGATGGGATCTGCTCCAATCACTAAAGCTGCAGGCATTGGTTCATTACGAGGCAAATAATATTTTATCATTTGGTAAGCCAACTGACTTGTGGGTTGGGGCCAACCTGCCAGCCACCTTTTGTTGTGAATCATAAATCGATACATTCCCCAATTGGTCCAGCCCGTCTCTGGGTCTTTTGTTACAACGAGATCCCAGGTACCGATATACCTTCCACCATCGCCTTCATGGATCATAGGCGCTGGAAATCGGTAAAGATCAACCTGGTCACCAAGAAGAATATTTTCTTTACAGGGGGCTTTCTTTTTTTCAACAATAGCTGGTTCAATGGGTTTTTCCAATCGCTCTTCATAGGTGCGGTAAATCTCTCTAACAGGCGTTTCAGGTGGTAGACCTAACGCGATAGCAACCCGGCACCAGGTACCGAGAGAACCGTTGTAAAGGGTAAAAGCTTCGGGATAATCCTTCACTTTCTTAAACCAGATAGAAGGCCCTCCCATTTCATACATCCTTCGACTAATAGCTCCTGCCTCTAAATCCCAGTCCACTTCTTTAGTTATTTCAATTACGTCATCCGTTTTCTTTAAAGTTTCGATAAAGTCACGATGATCTTTGAATGGCATATCCTCTCCTTACTTAGATCTGGATGTGACTATCTTCAAACCACCTTGCACCTGCATAATGTCTTTCAACATCAATTCATAAACCCTTTGGGAATTTTTTTCTCCAAGAGCCTTCAAAATCTTCTTGTGATAGGCAACTGCCTGTCTAGAAGTCTCGGTCCTCCTTTGCAAATTATTCGTTATTTCGAGAGTCATTTCCTTTACGACATCAAGCAAGGTTTTCATGGTTAAAGTAATAACCTGATTATGGGTGGCTGCAGCAACTAGAGAGTGAAACTCAATGTTCTGCGCCGGGGATGGGGTATTAGATTTGACGACCTTCGATGCCTCATGAATGTTTTGCTCCAATTTTTTAAGGTCTTCCGACGTAATTTTTTTAGCGGCTATTTTTGCGATATAGGGTTCTAATATGATTCTTGCTTCTGTTAACTCATTAATTGATATCTTTTGCATTCGGAGGATTGAGGAAAAAGAATCGCTTATCGGCTTTGAACTGACTTCGGACACAAATACCCCCGAGCCAGGCTTGATCTTTAGCAGCCCAGACGTTTCTAAGCTTTTAAGTGCTTCGCGAACGGAGATCCGACTGGCTTGGAAATGCTTAACCAATTCTCGCTCGGGCTGAAGTCTGTCGCCCGGCTTCATGGACCCATTCAGAATGGAGCTTTTTATCTGCTGGGCGATGAGTTCAGATATTTTAGCAGTTTTAACAGGTCGAAATGCCTTCATAAATTGGTATGACAACAGTCCTCTTACCAACCTATTACCAATTTAAAATTATCCTGTCAAGAAGAAAATTTTCACAAGCTCTTTTTTTCTGGAAGGAAGGATTGGAAATTGCGAGAGAACCTATAGGGTGATTGCTATTTCGCCAAGCCAATCAAAACCAGACCCAATGTGAGAATCAGGGCTCCGGATAAACGGGTCTTCCAGTAGCTCTCTTTCAGTAAGAAGATTCCCATCCCAGCTCCGAAGAGGGC
>Ga0299915_10000825_pt1 | contig 22950 bp, 19 predicted proteins | sample RVTome_13_FD_200263 | JGI IMG/M metagenome (GOLD analysis project Ga0299915, IMG submission 200263) | Soil microbial communities from uranium-contaminated site in the Upper Colorado River Basin, Wyoming, United States - RVT92D227 (version 2) ... | reverse complement strand
CCTTTCGGGCAATGGCCCAGGTACGAGAAAAATTCATACCCTTCCTTCTTTTTCGATCAATGAGACGAAGACATCCTCCAAGGAGGGTCTGATCCGCTCCATTCGTTTCAGACGAATCCCGTGCTTCTGAAGGAGAAGGGTGACCTCCTGTTCTGTATTGATTCCCTCCTTACCGATCACGTGAAGGGAATCTCCAAATACCGCCGACTCAGAGGTCCAAGGCTCCATCTTCAATAAGTCGAGAGCGGAGATGAGCGGATCACACTCTACTTCCAGAACACCTTGCGCAATGGTCTTCAATTTTAGTTCAGAAGGAGTTCCCAGGGCGATAATTCTCCCCTGATAGATCAAGGCCAGTCGATCGCAATACTCTGCCTCATCCATATAGTGGGTTGTGACGAAAGTGGTCACTCCCCTTTCTCCCATTTGCTGAATGAGGTTCCAAAAATTCCTTCTGGAGATTGGATCGACTCCAGAAGTCGGTTCATCCAGGAAAAGGATGGAAGGCTCATGGAGAATCGAACACCCTAATGCCAGCCTCTGCTTCCATCCGACAGCGAGTGTTCGGGTCATTCGATCTCGGAACTCCTTGAGCTCAATCATGTCCAAAACCTGATCCTCCTTTTCTTTCTGAAGGGAACCGGAGAGACCATAAATCCCACCAAAAAAATGGAGATTTTCCGTCACGGTCAGGTCTTCGTAGAGTGAAAATTTTTGAGACATATAGCCAATCACTTGTTTAATTTTCTCTGGCTCACTCATGATATCAAACCCTGCCACCTTCCCTTTGCCGGCTGTGGGCATCAAGAGGCCGCAGAGCATCCGAATGGTCGTGGACTTCCCCGCCCCATTGGGTCCCAGAAATCCAAAGATCTCTCCTCTCTTCACCTGAAAACGAATATGATCCACAGCGACGAAGTCTCCGAAGGTCTTCACTAGGTCTTCCACTTCAACAGCAAAAGTTGGCATCGTCATGAGTTATGGGTTCGGAGTTATGAGTTAAGAATTTTAAGTTAATTCATAATTCTCAATTCATCATTCACAATTATTTTTCTTTCTCTCTCACCATCGAGACAAAGGCATCTTCAAGAGAAGGTCTAACCATCATAAGGTCTAAAATACTCATCCCCTTTGCCTTTAAACCATCACGAATTACCTGTTCACCTTCTTGAGGATCACTTACGAGTACATGGATCTTATCCCCGGATAAGACAAAGCCTCGAAGCGATTCAACACCTTCCAGCATTCTTATACTTCTCTGATTATTTTCTGTCCGAAGTTCCAAAATCGTCCCTTTCATTTGAGTCTTGACGGCAGCGGGAGTATCCGCGATTAAAAGTTCTCCTTGGTAGATCATCCCGATACGGCTGCATCGCTCTGCCTCATCAAGATAAGAGGTTGAAAAAAGGATGGTCACTCCCCCTTTCAGCAGATCGTAGAGGATGACCCAGAAATCCCTTCGGGAGAGAGGATCGACTCCGGTGGTCGGCTCATCGAGGAAGAGGATTTGAGGCGTATGGATCAACGCACAGATCAGCCCGAGCTTCTGTCTCATGCCGCCGGAGAGATCCTGGGCTTTTCGTTTCCCAAAGGGTTTCAGATTGGCAAATTGAAGAAGCCTTTCTATTCGTTCTACTCTGCTTTTCTTTGGGACCTGATAGAGATCTGCATAAAAATTGATGTTTTCAAGAACCGTGAGATCCCCATAGAGTCCAAACCGCTGAGGGAGATAACCTACTTTTTCTTTTAATGACTCTGTTTCTTTCCGAATATCACATCCCGCCACGATGGCCCCTCCTCTATCTGGGGGGAGAATGCCACATAGCATCCGGAGCGTGGTGGTTTTTCCAGAGGCATCCGGACCGACAAGACCGAAGATCTCCCCAGTCTTCACTTCCAAGTTCAGGTCTTTGACCGCGGTCAATGATTCGAAAGACTTGGTCAGGTTGGTGGTTTGAATGGATAACATTTAGAATTTACTTGTTGAAGGGATATCAGGTCACCAGGAGATCAGGTTGCAGGATAACAGAAGATCAGGGCGCCAGGGGAAATTTTAAGCCTGATATCCTGGTATCCTGATAACCACTTCCTGATCATCTGATAGCCTGATCTTCTTCTATTTTTTTTCAAGGGAAATTGTTGTCAATTGGATCTTTCCATCGGCTGGCATCCCCGGCTTCAATTCCCGGTCTGGATTTGGGATGTCCACTTTAATACGGTAAACAAGTGTCACCCTCTCCTTTTCCGTTTGAATACTCTTGGGAGTGAATTCAGCCTGAGAGGAGATAAAAGAGATCTTCCCTTTGTACTCCTTTTTCGGCCGTATATCTGTGGTCACAATCACCTCTTGGCCCCACTTTACTTTGCTGAGATCCATCTCCGGGATGTACGCTTTCAGCCAAACATTTTCGAGATCCGCTAAGGTGAGAACGGATGTCCCTGGATTGACCACTTCACCCATTTCGCTCGATTTAACCAAAACAACTCCTGAAAGAGGAGAATATAGAACGGTGTAATTGAGCTGGGTTTCCGCCAGTTTCAGAGAGGCTCTTGCCTGCTCCACCTGTGCCTTGGCATCTTCGATATCCTCTTTTCTCGGTCCCTCTTTTACTAATTGATAATTCTCTGTCGCTTTCTGGAAAGATGCCTTGGCGATCTTATAACCCGCCTCTGCATTATCCAACGTCTCCTTGGGTATGACTCCTCTCTCAAAGAGGGGCTTCATTCGTTCATAGTGAGCCTGCTTATTCTCCAGATCGGACTTGGCCTGATAAAGGACAGCCTCCGCTTCTCTTAGTTCCTCCGGTCTTGAACCGGCCAACAACTTACTCAATTTGGCTTGTGCCGAATTCAATGTGGCTTGGGCCAATTCGATACGATGGCGAAGATCTTCGTCATCTAATTTCGCCACAATCTTTCCATGATCAACCCAATCCCCTTCTTGAACCGAGAGGTTGACAATCCTTCCGGGGATCTTGAATCCCACATTCACTTCTGTGGTTTCAATATTTCCGGAGACCTTGATAAAATCATTCCCTTCCTTTTTATTTCGAGCGAGTAGATAATAGAGGAGGCCGCCAATAATTACAGCAATGATGACAATCAGTAAAATCCGTTTCATCTTATGGCTTCTCCCAAACCTTAAAGCATATTATTATAGATTCTATTTCTTTCACTGTCAAAACTTTTTCCCCCTCTCCTCCCTCTCCCCTTGGGGGATAGGGAAAATCGCTGATGCGCCATAGCCTGCCTTCGCCGAAACGCTTCGTGCAGACAGGCCGCTCTGGCGACGGCGCGGGTGAGTAGTAAGAGAACCCCCTTGAAATTTCTTATAGTTACGAGTAAGATGATTTTGAAATGTTAAGATTCAATGACATCTTAGAAAGGCTGACTTCCTACAATCCCCATGCGGACATGGACCCCCTAAAAAAGGCTTATGTCTTCTCTGCCAAAGTTCATTTAGGACAGGTCCGCCTCTCCGGAGAAGCATACCTGAATCATCCCTTGGAAGTTGCTGGAATTTTAACTCAACTGAAACTCGATGTTGCCAGTGTGGCAACTGGATTGCTTCACGATACCGTGGAGGATACTCTGACCACCAGCAAAGAGATTCAGGAAAACTTCGGTGGGGAAATCTCCCAGTTGGTGGACGGTCTGACCAAGATCAGCCAGATCTCTCTGCGATCCTCTGAAGAGCACCAGGCAGAAAACTTCCGCAAGATGATTCTGGCGATGGTGAAGGACATTCGGGTCATCTTGATTAAACTGGCTGACCGCCTCCACAATATGCGAACCCTTAAACATCACAATCCTGAGAAACAGGTGGAGATCGCTCAGGAAACACTTGACATCTACGCTCCCTTGGCCCATCGGCTCGGGATTGACTGGATCAAATCGGAGTTGGAAGATCTGGCCTTCCAATACCTTTATCCCGAAATCTATGAAGAGATTCGACGAAAGATCGCTAAGAAAGAGAAGGAGAGAACCCGCTACGTCGACGAGGTGAAGCGCACCTTGATGAAGAAACTTTATGAAAATCACATCGAGGGCGATGTGACCGCGAGACTAAAACAGACTTATAGTATCTACTTAAAAATGAAGGAGCAGAACATCGATTTTGATCAGGTCTATGATATCACCGCCTTCCGGGTCATCGTCAATTCCATCAAAGAGTGCTACGATGTGTTGGGGATCATCCACTCCCTTTGGAAACCCATTCCTGGAAAATTCAAGGACTACATTGGACTTCCGAAGGAAAACATGTATCAATCCCTTCATACCACAGCGATCGGACCTTATGGGGAGCGGATCGAGATCCAGATTCGAACTAATGAAATGCATAAGATTGCAGATGAAGGGATCGCTGCCCATTGGAAATATAAAGAGGGGAAGGTTTTGGAAGAGGCCGATGACAAACGTTTTACCTGGCTGAGGCAACTCTTAGAATGGCAGCGAGATCTAAAGGATGATCGAGAATTTATTGAAAGCGTCAAAGTGGACCTCTTTCCTAATGAGGTCTATATCTTCACCCCAAAAGGGGCAGTCAAGCAGTTCCCCATTGGTTCAACCCCTATCGATTTTGCTTACAGCATTCATTCGGATATCGGGAATCATTGTGTGGGGGCGAAGGTGAACGGCAAGATCGTTCCCTTGAGATATGAACTGCGAAGCGGGGATACTATCGAAATCCTCACCTCCCCCAATCAGAAACCGAGCAAAGATTGGCTCAAGTTTGTCAAAACGTCCCGGGCAAAAACAAAAATTCGCCAATGGTTTACAGCAGAAGAAAGGGAAAAATCGATCACCATGGGGAAGGAAATCCTGGAGAAGGAACTTCGGAAATACAACCTCCAGCAGGCCAAATTGATCAAGTCAGGCGAGTTGGCCAGGGTGGCCAGTGAATTCAGTTTCCAGGCAGTCGAGGACCTCATCGCGGCCGTGGGTTATGGGAAGTTAACGGCCAACCAGATTATTGGTAAACTCCTTCCCCAAGAGAAATTGGAACAACAGAAAGAAGAGCTGAAAGAGGGGCGCTTTAAGCACCTCATTCAAAAAATCACCCGTAGCCCCAAGGATGCCCTTCTGATCAAAGGGATTGATAATGTGATGGTACGTTTTGCGGGGTGTTGTAACCCTGTCCCTGGAGATAAAGTGGTAGGTTTCATCACCCGGGGCAGAGGGGTAACCATTCATACCGCTGACTGCCAGAATGCGATGGACGATGATCCTCACCGCAAGGTCGAAGTGGAATGGGATTCGACAAAGGAGTACAGTTATCCGGTACGAGTCCGCATCTTTTCAGAAGATAAGAAAGGATTACTGGCTGAGATCAGCAACTCGATCTCTTCCCATGAAGCCAACATCAAGAATGCCAGGGTGGATACGACAGAGGATAAAAAAGCCATCAGCACTTTCGAGGTAGAGATTCGGAATTTAAACCACCTCAACAAAGTGATCAGAGCTCTCGAAAAGATTAAGGGTGTCCATCGGGTAGAAAGAATGAGGGTGGAAGCGCAAGCTGAATCTTAAAGAACCGTAAGGCGTGAAGCGCAAAGCGTAAAGAGTTTTAATGCTATGCACTCTGCTCTTTGCTCTATGCTGATGAAATTACGCAGCTTTGGTGATCAACCCTGAACGAAGGCATCGGGAACAGACCTTCATTCGAATGGTCCTTCCTTCTTTGAGGGTCTTTATCTTATGGAGGTTGGGATACCACACTCTTCGGGTCTTATTATTGGCATGACTTACATTATGACCAAAGACCGGCCCTTTCCCACAGATGTCACAAACTTTTGCCACGATTGAACCTCAAAAAAATAAATTTTAATTACTTTAACCTAATTGGGTGAAAATTGCAAGGAAGGTTCGCAAGAATTTTTTTGTTTCCTTTTACCCCGTCAGAAATAATGCCCCTCTCCTCCCTCCGGGCCAGAGGCCCTCTGGGCCGGCGGCTGCAGCATGGTTAGATTTTAGAATCATTCCGGCAAGGTTTAATGCCCCGATGGAATTTCTAACGGGGTTTACGATTAATTTACCGATTGATAATAGACAACCTTTCTTCTCTCGACAGGGAATCTCAAGGCAATAAATGTCTTTGCCTTCTTTTCATCCGCTTCAATTCTCATCATTCCTCGATTGCGCTGCACCACCTCTTTGACAAAACGGAGGATGAGATCTAACGGTTCTTCTTTCTGAAGTGTTGGCCCCCTCACTCCTTGCTCTGTTGGTTTTTTATACCCCATAAAAACCACCGAGATTTCAATATATCGGCCATCCTTTTTGATCAAGGCTGGGTCTTCATCCACCTCCTTTTCGATAACGAAAGATCGAGTGGAAAGACCCATGCTCAAATTAGGGGAGATGTTGGCCAAGGCATATTGAAAAATAGAATTTAAAATATATCTCAACTGTTCATCCGGGACAATGGTCTCAGGAAGATCCTTCTCAAATCTCTTAAATAACTTGATCCCTCTCTCTCCCAATTTAGACTGGTGTTTCTTTAACACCTCTTCAATAAGATGGTGAACCGTGTCTGTTTTTCGAATAGGTGTGTTGAGCTTTATATAATTAATAAGACCATTCAGCACCATATCAATTTTCTCAATGTCCTCGGTCACCGCTCGATAAAAATACTCTCCAAATTCTTTATCACTAAATTTTCCCCGAGAAACCTGCGTATAATTTCTGATGGAGTCAAGAGTATTTTTAATGCGTTGAATTAATTCAGTAAAAAAGGAAGAAAGGAAAGGGGCTTGTTGTTCATCTGACAGAAAATCTACTTTAGATTGAAGGGATTCTATTGCGCCCTTATCAAAAGTGGATGTCATAGGCCTTCTTCCATTATCAATTCCATGGAGATTCCTTTCCATACTGATCACCAACCCCTTCGTAATAGCATTAAATGCAATACCTAATCCATAATTATTATATGCAACTCCTTTTAAAAACTCAATATTAAAAAATTAAATGAGAGCACAAAATTTCAAAATATTTTTCTTTTCCTATCGTGATTTGACATTCGTTAACACGATTTAACACCTGCTTAGATCATTTGACATTTGAGCCCTAATGGGGTATTTTTTTCTAAGGTGGGTGATGTTATTACTCGAGATAAAAGGAAGTAAAATTCAATGATGATACGTTTTCAAAGAAACTCGAAAGGAATGTTCCGGTTTATTTTGTCTATTCTGTTTATTCTGGCTATTCCTACCATCTTGTCCTCCCTGTTGTCCTGCCGAGTTACCATGGAGGGGGAACCCTATCATCAAGGACCAGGACCAAGACCGGATCGTTTTCCAAGGATTGAGGGCCTATGGCTTCTCGATGCTAACAGGCATTATGGCAAACTTGAGTTCTATCGGACTGGGAGTTCATGGGCCGGCCGAGTCTGGTTCGATAAACATAGCCAATGGGAAGAGCTGACGGACATCTTCCTCGATCCCCACACCGGACAGTTTCAATTCTACTGCCCGCGTTTCAACGAGCAATATTCCGGCACCTTATCGGGCAACAGAATTTGGGGTACGTTCTCCTCTGCGGGAATTGGAAAGGGTCCTTGGGAAGCAAGGCGACCTTAACAAAATTTTAAAATGTACCACATAGAAAAAAAGAAGGGTATAGTTCTGTACCTTTAAACAATTATTTTTCACCTTCCGATACCATGCAGGCCTTCAACATTAATGCAAATTCTTTGTGATCATATTTAAATTTTGATCAAGGTCTATTCTTTAAAAGCGGTCATGGGTTCTAACATTAATTCTCCCCTCTCGAAGCGCTCGATGGAAAGGGAGGAGATGTCGATCGTTTTAACCTTCCCATCTACTATCAACTCTGAGATCACTTTTCCTACCGCAGGGCTATGCTGGAATCCATGTCCGCTGAAACCATTGGCGAGAATGAACCCTTCTACCTCAGAAACCCTTCCCAGGATGGCATGGTGATCCGGAGTAATCTCATAAAGCCCTGCCCATCCCCGAGCAATTCGAGCTTTTTCGAGAACCGGGACACGGTACATCGCATTCTCTGCAGCCTCAGCCATAGCTTCATAATCTATATTTAGATTAAAACTCGACTCCAGATCTAACGGCCCGGAGAGAAGCAACCCATCCCCTTCCTGACGGAAATACCACCCTCGATGAAAATCAATGGTCAAGGGAATAGCACGATCGGTGAGATGGAAAAAAGCAGTAATAAAGATCTGTCTCCTTAAGGGTTTGACGGGAATCTTAACGCCCACCATTTCTCCTATGGATGCGGCAAAAGGCCCTCCGGCATTGATAACCAAGGGTGTGAAAATCTCTTCATCCTTTGTTTTGACTCCATGAATCTTCCCTTTCGCTGATGAGATTCCCAATACCTCTATCCCTTCATAGATTTTCACCCCTGCCCTCTTTGCACCACCGGCAAACCCGGAGAGAATTTCACTGGGACCTGCATACCCATCCCGAGAACAGAACGTCCCTCCAAGAATATCGTCCATTTTCAGGAAGGGCCAACGTGTTTGGATTTCGTCAGGACCTAAGAGTTCAACAGGAATATTAAATTTTTTCTGAAGTTTTATATTCTGCTTGAAGACCTCAATCTCTCCTTCGGTTGTCGCCAAAAAGAGATACCCAATTCTTTTAAATTCTGGATTGACTCCAAATTCTTCTTTGAATTGCTCGAAGGTCTTTAACGATTCGAGTGAGAAACGAATATTAATCTCTGTAGAAAATTGGGTTCGAATCCCTCCCACACAGCGGCTAGTGGAACCTTCTCCCAATTGCCCCTTTTCGAAAAGGAGAATCCTTCCTGCCTTCTTCAGGGCAAGATGGTAAGCAATGCTCAGGCCAACAATGCCTCCGCCGATGATGACCACATCTGCTGTTTTTTCCATTTTAGCCTTAGCTCAGGATGGAGTACGGTGAGCTTATCGAACAACTCCAGCGGAATTTCAACCCCTTCTCTTTCTTCTAACCATCTTCAACAAAAAGAGCATCTCCTCATTCTTCGCCCAATAAGAACACACCAAATAGATTCCAAGGCCAACCATAATCCCTGTAAGGAGAAGTAAAACCTTCACTCCTACGTTACCGGTGGTGGACCAATTCCCTATGGAACAGATCAAATAAGCAGCCACACCCATTGGAAGGCTACAGAAGACATCTCTGAGGAGGGATTTAATATTCTTCCTGATATCTATCTTTCCTAATTTCGAATTCAGCTTCCAGAATAGAAGGATAAGGTTGAGAATGGATGAGAGACTGGTGGCCAAAGCCAACCCTCCATGTTTTAAGGGAAAAATGAGAATCGCTATAAAGATGACATTAGCTCCTAAACAAATTAAGGCAATTTTAAGGGGCGTCCAGGTATCCTGGAGAGAATAGAAGGCAGGAACAATTGTCCTCGACCCTGCAATGGCCCAGAGACCCACTGAATAGAAAAGGAGGGCGAAAGCCGTTTTCTCCGTAGCAGAGTAATCAAACAATCCTCTTTGAAAGAGGAGGTTAATAATAGGGGTTTTTAAGGCGATCAGTCCCACCATAGCAGGGACGCTGATGAAGGAAACCAGGCGAAAGGTAAAAGAAAGCGTCTCTTTCAATTCTTCCATTTTTCCCTGAGAAGCCAGTCCTGAAAGACTTGGAAGGGATGCGATTCCAACGGCAATAGCGAAAATTCCCAGTGGAAATTCCATTAGTCGATCTGCAAAGAAGAGGTAGGAGACGCTTCCACTGGGTAGAAAGGAAGCAAAGATAGTATCGATGAAGACATTGATTTGATAGACGCCGGTCCCAATGAGGCCCGGAACCATCAGAAGACCGATCCTCTTGATCGCTGGATGTCGGAAATTGAAATTGAATCGGAAGGTAATTCTCCTCTTCCATAAGAATGGTATCTGAAAGAGAAACTGGATCACCCCTCCAGCCAGAACCCCCAGGGCAAGCGTCATTACCGGTATTTTAAAAGTATGATAAAAGAGAAAGACCGAAACGATGATGGAGATATTGAGGAAAATCGGAGCAATGGCCGGTGCAAAGAAATGCCTGTGGGAGTTCAGGATCCCCATGCAGAGGGCGAAAAGCCCCATGAAAAAGAGGTATGGGAAAATAATCTGGTTGAGGATGACCGTCAATTGAAATTTTTCTGGAATCTGAATAAATCCTGGCGCAATGATCCTAATCAAAATCGGTGAGAACAGAATTCCAAGTAGCGTTAGAATCACTAAAATGACTCCGGCAATGGTGAATGAAATATGAGTGACTTTTCGAGTTTCTTCTTCTGACCGTTGGGTAAGATATTCGGTGTAGACAGGGATGAACGAGATGGTTAAAGACCCTTCTCCCACTAATCGCCTCCATAAGTTTGGAATCCGAAAGGCGACGAAAAAAGCATCTGCCGCCATCCCTGCTCCAAAGAAATGGGCGATGACCATATCCCTTAAAAAACCCAGGATACGGCTGAGGAAAGTTCCCATTCCAATCGTGGTGGCTGCTTTGGCGATTTTATGACTTTCAGACATATGAACCAAAGAATCCCCTCCCCTGGCGGGAGGGGATTGAGGGGAGGGGGGAAGTAAATGCGGTGATATTTCACCCTCACCCCAACCCTCTCCCGTCAAGGGAGAGGGGGAAAAGTCCTTAAAGACCTTGACACACGCTATACCAAAATGTTAAAAAAATCAATCATCCTTCACCCTTCCCCTCTCCCCAGGCGGGAGAGGGAGCCGGTGAGGGGAAGAAAGGAGTCTAATTTTGGCAATCCATTTATCGGCCATTAAACGGGCAAGACAAAATGAAAAAAGGAGGCTTCGAAACCTCCACATCAAAACTACAGTGAAGTCTTCTGTAAAAAAAGTGAGAGTGGCCATTGCGAAGAAGGATGCTGAAGGGGCCCGAAAAGCTTTGTTGAAGGCAATCCTTCTAATCCAGAAAGCTCATTCCAAGGGTGTCTTCCATAAAAATACTTCTGCCAGAAAAATCTCTCGGCTGACCCTGGAAGTCAACGCTCTTAAAACAGCCTCTAAGTAATTCTCTGTGATAGGTATACCCCCATTCCCTTTATCTCTTCTTCCCAAGAGGAGGGAGATTTGGGGGAGTGTTTGGCCGACAGAGGTCTATCACCAACTTTTCCATCAGAAGGTCTTTGGGTCCACGACTCCTCTTAACGGCTAAATCGGTTTGATGACACTTCAAAATTCCTTCTCGAAGTGAAGCCTCAGAGAAATTCTTTGCCTGATCTAACATCTTTTTTATATTCCACGGTGACGTCCCAAGTCCTTTCGCTATTTCCCCTACATCCCGATGATGAGAGCCCATCTGTTTGATCACCAGCATACTCCAATATTGCTTTGCCATCATGCTTAAGAGAAAAGGGATAGGATCTCCAAACTTCGATCCCTCTTCTTCTTTTCTGAAAAAAATGGCCTTTGACTCTATAGCCTTTCCCAAAATTCCGAGGGCTTTCTCCAGGTTTTGATGACCAATGGCATCCGTTAAATCGAAGACCGTACTCACCTTGACCTCTGAGGTAATCTCTTCCGTGTCGGAAAGCTCGATGGCCCGTTTCTCCCCAACACTTAAAAAGACTTTCTCCAGGACATTGTCGAGATCGTATAGGTGATCCCCCACCACCTCAATCAAATAGTCCGCAGCCTCCTCCGAAAGTGTTTTCCCCTTTTCCTTCATCCTATTTTTCATCCAGGAAACTAAGGCCCTACCCTTCAATCGTGTGTATTCGGTGACTTCCCCTACCTTTTCGATCTCTTTCCGATGTTTCTTCCAGGGGCCTGTCGTCTGACCGTAGAGAACGAGGCAGGTGCTGGGAGACGGTTTTTGGATGTATTCCATCAACGCTCCCACCTTCTCCTCATCCATGTGATCTGCTTCGCGGACAAGAACAAATCGATACTGAGAAAACATCGGGAGGGTTTGAGCTGTCTGGATGATCTCCTGAATGCTGTGTTCTTCACCATTGAAGAGGTGAAAGTTAAATCCCCTTTCTTTTTGGGAAAGGGTACGATTTAAGAGTTTCTGAATCTCCTCTTCAATGAGGTAATCTTCAGGTCCGTAAAGAAAATAGACTGGGTAAATATTTGAAATCGTTTTTGTCATGCTTTTACCTTATATCATACTCATTCATGATTGGATATCATTTAGCTTCTTCCCTCTTCTTCGACTTGCTTCCTTCGTAGAGGTCATACTCTAACAGCCTGCATTCAATAGGACCGTTATAAAAGGGGATCCTTCTTTTTGTTCTTAATCCGACTTTCTTTGCTAGATCGAGATTACCGGTAAATATATATCCTCCATATCCCTGACATTTCTTTTTGAAAAAATCACCAATCCCTTGGTAGGCCTCCTTCAGCTTTTCTATTTCTCCCATTCTTTCACCATATTCAGGGTTTAGCATGACCACTCCTCCTCCGTCCGGGACAGGTGTCTCTGAAAAATCACATACCCCAAACTCAATGAAACGCTCCACGCCTGCTGTCATGGCATTCCTCCTGGCCGCTTCAACAGCCTGCTGACTGATATCCGTCGCAATGATCCTTCCATTTAACCTATCCTTGGCTGCCGCTCTTGTTTTTCTGCGGAGAGTTTTCCAAGAGGATTCATCAAACCCTTTCAGATGCATAAACCCATAATTACTTCTCAATAAACCCGGAGCCCTGCCAAGACCAATCAATGCTGCCTCTATGGCAAGTGTTCCACTACCGCACATAGGACTGATAAAGTTTCCGTTTCCTTCCCAGCCAGTTGCCAGGACAACAGTTGCTCCAAGCGTCTCCTGCATGGGTGCCTTGAGAGGAATCATTCTGTACCCACGCCTGGAAAGGGGCTCGCCAGAGGTATCTATAAAAACTTGACAGAGGTTGCCTCTCCAGTATAGATGAATCACAACCTTATCTCTTTCAGATCCTGTATCAGGCCTGCGTCCACGCTTTTCTTTAATCCTATCCACCACTGCATCCTTGCATTTCACATTTGCAAATCTTGAATCTTTAATGGTCGGGTTGTAAACAAAAGAAGTGACAGAGAAATAACTATCCTCTGGAATATAATCCTCCCAACTGATTCGCGAGATCCTTTTATAAAGTTCGTCAGGAGTCTTCGCATTGAATGATTCGAGGAGAAAAAGAATTCGCTGTCCTGTACGGATCCACAGGTTAAGCTTCAGGGTATCCTCCATCGTACCTTCTACCCCAACCTCTGCCATCCCCACTGATGAGATTGGAAAACCTAAGGAAAGAATCTCCTGCTTTAAAAAAGGGGGTACTCCCTTAGCGCAGGTAATGACGATTTTGCTCTTCCTTGTCCAAAAAGACATAAGACCTCTTGTTAAAATCTAACCGAACATATTTGAAATTCTCTAACAAAATCTCCTCCCCCTTTGATGCCTGCCTGCCGGTAGGCAGGGGGGAGGATAAAGGTGGCCGCCGGCTCAGAGAGCTTCTGGCTCGGAGAGGGGTGGCCCTTCGACAGGCTCAGGGTGGTCATGGTGAGCTTGTCGAACCATCCCCCTCCCCTTCACCCTGTTAGATGAGGCTCTCTATCCAGCCCTGTTATCCAGGAAACATTCTATCTAACAGGGTGAATCCCCTCCCACCAAGGGAGGGGAGATTTAGGGTGATTCTTTCAAATATAAGAAGGAAATTCTCAAATTGAAACATGTAAGAATCTAAAGTTCTTCTGGAGTAAAGGCCACTACTTCATCAATCGTTTCGGCATCCAGAAAAACCATGACCAGGCGATCCACCCCTAACGCTATTCCAGCTGATAGGGGCATCTCTTTCAATTCATCCAAAAATTTCTCAGGCAACGTATAAATGGGCTTACCCAGCCTTTGGCGATTTTCGTTTTCATGAAGAAAGCGTTTTCTCTGTTCTTCTGAATCAACCAATTCCGAAAAGCCATTGGCCAGTTCCAAGCCGCCTATATAAAGTTCAAAACGTTCGGCAACAGTTTGATCTTCCTGTTTCAGCCGAGCCAGCGCTCCCCGCTCAGCGGGGTAATCATAAATAAACATCGGTTTTTTTACTCCCAGTTTCGGCTCAATCTCCCGAACCATGATCTCATCAAAAAGGTTTTGGGCCAGCGCTTCAGTCACAGAGGTCCGGGTATAACAATGAAACACCTCTTTGACCGAAATTCTTTCCCATGGCTCGGACAGATCAATCTCATTACCACGAAAAAAAAGTTTTTGTCCCAGGCTGATCTTACTGGCCACAAATCGTATCAATCCTTCACATTCCTCCATCAAAGAATGGTAGTCGCCACCCTCTCGATACCACTCCAGAAGGGTAAACTCAGGAAGGTGCTGGCTTCCCCTCTCTTTTTCACGCCAGCACCGGCAGATTTGAAAGATCTTCTCATATCCTGCTGCCATCATGCGCTTCATGCAAAGTTCAGGAGAGGTATGAAGGAACCATGGACTGGAGGGGATGGCATCAATATGGGATTCTGGTGCAGGAGTGGGTATTCGGTGAGGGGTTTCTACTTCAAGATAGCCATTTTCAATAAAAAACTGTCTAATCCCCTGTAGGATGCGCCCCCTCTGTTGAAGGGCCTTTTCACGTCTTGTCAGTGGCCAGTTTTTCGCCACGAACCTACTCTTTGACCCTTTTCGAAAATTCACCAGTTCGGGTATCAATAGTGATCAGCTCACCCTCTTCGATGAACGGAGGGACGCGAAGCGCATAACCGGTTTCTAAAGTAGCTGGTTTGAAATCCGCCTTCGAGGTATCCCCTCTCACCCAGACCTCTGTCTTAATCACCCTGAGATTGACGAAGTTCGGCAGCTCAACGCCAATTGCCTTGTCTCTAAATAACAGGACTTCCACATTCAAATTATCAATGAGAAAGTTTTTGGCATCACCCAGAGATTCCTCGCTGATAATGATTTGCTCGTAAGTCTCGTTATCCATGAAGTGATAGTGATCACCTTCTTTATAAAGAAATTGCATAGCCCGTTCTTCCAATGAAGCAGGCTCGAAAGTATCGCCCTCACGATAAGTTCTATCAATGGTTAATCCTGTGATCATATTCCGCAGTTTGGTCCGATAAAGCGCTTGACCCTTTCCGGGTTTAGAAAATTCGAAAGCTGTCACGATGTAAGGTTCTTCATCAATAATGACTTTCAATCCCTTTCTCAAATCCGAAGCGGTGTACATAAATATTCCTATCTATCATTATAATCCCCCTTCATCCCTCTGCCTGCCGGCAGGGAGGCCTTCCCCAAAGGGGGAATAATCATTCCCTCCCTTTCCTAAAGGGAGGCGCCGCCGTCCAAAGCCAGACTATGGCGCCGGACGGTAGGGAGGGATTAGAAATTATAAAAAAAACGATTTCGAATTCGCTCCGCCACAAATCTTCCAATCTGTTGGAGAGCAGCGGCCTTATTCGTTTCGCTGATGAGGACATCGGAAGAAGCACGAAACCATCGAGTTTCAGAAAAATCTTTCTCTACCCAAAGCACCTCTCCCGTGCGTTTTCTCAAAGTTAAATCGAGCAAGACATTAGTCTGATATTCCATGACAAAACCAGATTTATCATAAGAAACCGAGTAGATGTTAAAATCCTTAATGACTCCCTCTAAAATGGAATCTGCTTCCGCTCTGCCCACCACGTTGACCCTTCTGTCCCGAATAAACTCTCTCAAAAAGGCCTGAGTGAAAGGGACCTCAATTCCTGGTTCAAAGGTTTGATTCTTAAAGGTGGGGATGGCAATGGAATTCAGACCAGGGGGAACGTGTGTCTCCTTCCCAACCATCTGGTAACCACACCCTAAAAGTAGGAGAAAACATAAAAGGGTTATGATAAGGATACCTGTTTTGTTCAAGGATAATGTCATTAGTCTTTACACCTCACCCTTTCACACTTAACGATACGGGCTTCCTAACCTTAACCTATAAACGAAGCCCTGCAACATATTAGCAAACAATATTGACCAGCTTTTTGGGAACAAGGATCACCCGTCTTATCTCCTTGCCTTCAACCAATTTCCGAATCCTCTCGCTTTTCAATGCCCAGGCCTTTACTTCCTCTTCTCCATATGAGACAGGGATAGTCATCCGATCCCTCAATCTTCCATTGACTTGGATGACAATCAATATTTCATCTTCTGAGATGGCTTCCTGGTCATAATCTGGCCATCGGGTTTTGATGACGGATTCCCGATTTCCTAAAGCCTCCCAGAGTTCTTCCGCAAAGTGGGGAACAAATGGTAAGAGCAAAACGACAACCGTCTCAACCGCCTCTCGCATTATCCTTCTGGAAATTTCATCTACGCTGTCTTTAACCTCTGAAACATAGATCTCGTTCACCAATTCCATGATCGCACTGATCGCAGTGTTGAAATGGAATCTTTCAATGTCTTCGGTCACCTTTTTAATCGTTTTGTGAGTCTTCTGCCGTAGAGACTTCTGACCTCCTTCAAGGGCCGTTCCGAAGGGAAGCGATTTCACATTTTGGAGATGAGGATGCTGTTCATAAAAGAGCCTCCAGACCCGATTGAGGAAACGGAAAGAACCCTCCACCCCCTGGTCACTCCAATCTAGATCCTTCTCAGGCGGAGAAGCAAAGAGGCAAAATATCCTGGCTGTATCCGCACCATATTTCTCGATTAAATATTCAGGGTCCACTACGTTCTTCTTGGATTTGGACATCTTCTCAAGCTTTCCGACGGAGATCTGGCCACCACACTTTTGGCAACGGATCTTTTCTCCCTGAAACTCCACCTCATCGGGGAAGAGATATCCATCTTTTGAGCACTCGTACACCTCTTTGCAAACCATTCCTTGGGTGAGGAGATTCGTGAAAGGCTCATCAACACTTACCCAACCCATCTTTTTTAAAACTCGGGTGAAAAAACGGGAATAGAGGAGATGCAGGATAGCATGTTCAATTCCACCGATGTATTGATCTACAGGCATCCAGTAATCCACCCTCCTCCTGTCTAAAGGACCCTTATCATAGTCAGGGCATGCAAACCGATCAAAATACCAAGAAGATTCGACGAAGGTATCCATCGTATCTGTTTCTCTTCGGCCAAGCCCACCGCATTGGGGGCATTGGGTCTCCACAAATTCCTTCAACCCAGAAAGAGGTGACTCGCCCGTCCCAGTGATCTCCACATTGAAAGGAAGAACGACAGGAAGGTCTTTCTCTGGAACAGGAACAGCTCCGCACCGGTCGCAGTAAATGATGGGGATGGGTGCTCCCCAATAACGCTGTCTGGAAATACCCCAATCCCTCAGTCGGTAACTGACCCTCTTACCACCGAGTCCCTTCTCATCGAGATATTGTGCGATCATCTCCCTCCCTTTGACGCTATACACTCCATTAAATTGACCAGAGTTAACCAGGGAACCTTCTCCCTCATAGGCTCCGGTCATGGTTTTAGCATCTAAGGTTCGATCCTCCGGTTGGACGACTACAATCAAAGGAAGGCCGAATTTCTTCGCAAATTCAAAGTCTCTCTGGTCATGGGTGGGCACAGCCATCACCGCTCCTGTCCCATATTCCATCAAAACAAAATTGGCAACGAAGATGGACATTCTGGCTTTGGTCACCGGATTCAAGCAATAGGCTCCGGTGAAAACGCCTTCTTTTTCTGTGGTCTCAGCAGTCCTTTTTATCTTGTCCTGTCTTCTCATCCTTTCGACGAATTCTCGAACGGCCTGCTCCTGAGCAGTTCCTTTCGAGAGGCTCAGGGCAAGAGGATGCTCGGGTGCCAAGCTCATGAACGTCGCGCCGAAGACCGTATCCTGTCGTGTGGTGAAGACCTTGATAACCTCCTTCGAATTCTCCAAAGGAAAATGAATTTCAGCACCGATTGACTTTCCAATCCAGTTACGCTGCATCGTGAGAACCCGTTCAGGCCATCCAGGAAGTTCATCACACCATTCCAGAAGTTCTTCTGCATACTCAGTGATTTTGAAGAACCATTGATCCAGTTCTTTCTGTGTGACACCCGGATCATCTGCATGGCTACGCCAGCATGTCCCGTCGCTCATTACCTGTTCGTTCGCCAAAACGGTCTTGCAGATCTCACACCAATTGACAGAAGAACGCCTTTTATAAGCCAATCCCTCCTCATACATTTTTAAGAAAAAGAGTTGCTCCCATTTGTAATAGGAGATGTCACAGGTGGCAAACTCCCGATCCCAGTCATAACCGAAGCCCATCCGCTTCAATTGAATCCTCATATAATCAATATTTTCATAAGTCCATTTGGCAGGGTGAACCCCATGCTCAATGGCTGCGTTTTCCGCAGGCATGCCGAAGGCATCCCATGCCATGGGGTGAAGGACGTTAAAGCCCTTCATCTTCTTATACCGGGCAACCACATCCCCGATGGAGTAATTCCGCACATGTCCCATATGAATCTTGCCCGACGGATAGGGGAACATCTCAAGAAGATAATATTTCTCTTTCTTCGGATCCTCGGTCACCTTAAAGAGCTTCTGATTTTCCCAGATCTTCTGCCACTTTTCTTCAATCTCTTTTGGGTTATAACGCTGATTCATGCCATTCCTCGCTTCACAGTTCGGAGTTCGGAGTCTTTAGTTCGGAGTTAATTCTCGATTAATAATTCCAATTTCTTAATCTTTTACTCTCAACTCTCAACTCTGAACTCTGAACTAATTTATCACCCTCTCATCATCTTTCGGATTCGGAGTCTCAAGGCATTGAGCCGGATGAACCCCTCTGCATCCTTCTGATTATAGACCGTATCCTTCTCAAAGGTGGCAAAGGCTCCATGGTAGAGAGATTTCTCCGACTTCCGACCGATCACCGTGCAGTTCCCTTTGTAAAGCTTCAGACGAACAGTTCCGGTTACATCTTTCTGCGTCTCGTCGATCATTTTCTTCAAGATATCCATCTCGGGCGAAAACCAGTACCCATAATAGATCAACTCCGAAATCTTAGGGATCAGGCTGTCACGAAAATGCATCACCTCTCTGTCCATGGTGATCGATTCGATAGCTCGATGGGCGATGTGGAGGATCGTCCCTCCTGGAGTTTCATAAACTCCTCTCGATTTCATTCCGACATAACGATTTTCCACCATATCCACACGGCCGATTCCATTTCGGCCTCCCAGTTCATTCAATTGGGATAACAGGGCTGCAGGAGAAAGGGCCTTTCCATCCATCCGTTTTGCAACGCCATCTTCAAAATCAATTTCGACCACCGTGGGACGGTCAGGCGCCTTTTCAGGAGAGACAGAGAGAATGAACATATCCTCGGGTGGCGCAGACCAGGGATCCTCAAGAATTCCTCCTTCGAAACTGATGTGGAGAAGGTTCCGATCTGAGGAATAAGGTTTCTGTTTCGTCACAGGAATAGGAATCCCATTCTCTCTCGCATAGGCGATTAAATCTTCTCTGGATTTAAATTGCCACTCCCTCCAAGGAGAAATCACTCGAATATAAGGATTGAGTGCATAGTAAGCCAATTCGAATCGAACCTGATCATTGCCTTTCCCTGTGGACCCGTGAGCCACGGCATCTGCCCCCTCTAATTGGGCTATTTCTACCTGTCTCTTGGCGATTAAAGGCCGCGCGATCGAAGTGCCGAGGAGATAAGTTCCTTCATAGATGGCATTGGCTTTGATCGCAGTAAAAACATAATCTCGAGCGAACTCCTCTCTGAGATCTTCAATGTAGACTTTACTTGCACCGGTAGCAATCGCCTTTTCTTCTAAATGATCCAGTTCTTCGGCCTGCCCCACATCGGCAGTGAAAGCAATGACCTCGCACCCGAATTCATTCTTTAACCATTTTAGAATCACGGAGGTATCCAAACCCCCGGAATAAGCAAGCACTACCTTTTTGACCTCGCCTTTCATGCAATCCTCCCCTTCTCTTTCGAATTTCGGAATTCAGATTTCGGAATTTTAACTCCGCAATCAGCAATCCGCATTCCGCAATTAAGATACTCCTTTAAAAACTTCCTCCAAAGCCTTGACCACTCGGTCAATTTCTTCTTTGGTCACAATCAATGCCGGAAGAAATCGGAGCACATTCCCCATGGTGCAATTGATGAGAATCTTTTTCTTTAACATCTCTTTAACAATAGAACTCCCATCTATTTTCAACTCCATACCGAGGATCAATCCTTTTCCTCGGACTTCTTGAACGAAAGAAAAATTTTTCTTGATCTCCTCGAGCTTTGAGATGAAGTAATCTCCCATCTTTTGGCAATTTTCCAACATCCCTTCTTCTAATATCGTTGTCAAGGCTGCCACACCTGCTGCGGTGGCCAAAGGATTCCCTCCAAAGGTGGAGGCATGATCACCTGGTTTGAAACTGTCTGTAATCCCCCTCTTGATCAATAGGGCTCCAATGGGAACTCCTCCTGCCAGCGATTTTGCGAGGGTGAGCATATCGGGCTCAATTCCTTCATGCTCATAGGCAAAAAGTTTCCCGGTCCGGCCCATTCCCACCTGAACCTCATCGAAGATGAGAAGGATTTCTTTCTCATCGCAGATCTCCCGGAGAGTTTTAAGATAACCCTCTGACGGGCAGTTCACTCCTCCTTCTCCTTGAATAGGCTCCAACATGACAGCACAGGTTTTTGAATCGATGGCATTCTTCACTGCCCCGATGTCGTTGAAGGGGACATACTTGAATCCAGGCATCAGAGGTTCATAACCTTTGTGAAACTTCTCTTGAGCCGTTGCCGTCAGGGTAGCCAGAGTCCTGCCATGGAAGGATCGCTCCATGGTGATGATTTCATATCGATCTTTCCCCATCTTCTCCTTTGCATATTTCCGCGCCAATTTCATCGCCCCTTCATTCGCCTCGGCTCCACTATTGCAGAAAAAGACTTTATCGGCAAAGGAGTACTTACAGAGAAGAGAAGCAAGTCGGATCTGTGGTTCGATATAATAGAAGTTCGAAACATGGATCAACTTCTCTGCTTGATTTTGAATGGCTTTGACAACTTTTGGATGGCAGTGTCCTAAATTGCAAACCGCCAAGCCTGAAACAAAATCAAGATATTCTTCCCCTTCCAAATCCCAAACCCGAGTCCCCTTCCCTCTGACTAAGAGAACAGGATAGCGGGCATAGGTATTGGCCACATATTTTTCCGACAACAACATCAAGGTCTGAGAATCCATTCCCACCCCTCCAAAAAATCATTTCAAAGTTATTAATACAAACGCATTAAATAAAATGACATTGAGGCCGGGGAAATTAGATGCTGAAACAAGTTCAGCATGACAGAAGCGACTTGAGGTGTCATTCCGAACTCGTTTCGGAATCTCAATGTAACATCATTTATTACGTTTGCATTAGTTCGGAGTTCGTAGTCTTTTGTTTTACCTCTGAACTCCCAACTCCGAACTCAAAACTTCTATTTCTATTCTTTGGTGATCTGTGTTCCAATTCCTACATCAGTAAAAATCTCTAAAAGGATGGCATGTTCCACCCTTCCATCAATGATATGTGTTTTAGCCACCCCTTCCTCTAATGCATTCAGGCAGCAATTTACTTTTGGGATCATACCGGATGAGATGACTTTTTTGGCAATGAGTTGTTTTGCCTGTTTGGCATGGAGAGTGGGGATCAACCGATGTTTCTCATCCATGACTCCTTCCACATCGGTAAGGAGAATGAATTTCTCCGCTTTCAATGCCGAGGCAATCTTTCCGGCCACCAGATCAGCATTGATATTATAGGTCTCCCCTTTGTCCCCTACGCCCACTGGTGCAATGACGGGAATGAAATTCTCCTTCTCCAAGGACTTGATCACTCCGGGATTGATCGCCTTTACTTCTCCCACCATCCCGATATCAATGACTTCAGGCTTTTCACCCTTGCCTCGGCTCTTCGTCAATTTTAATTTCTTAGCACTGATGAGACGGCCGTCCTTTCCGCTCAGTCCAACGGCCTTCCCTCCCTGTTGGTTGATTAGGGAAACTATCTCTTTATTCACCTTCCCGACGAGGACCATTTCTACGATATCCATCGTCTCTCCGTCGGTTACCCTCATCCCCTCTATGAACTGAGATTTTTTTCCCATCTTGGTCAACATCTCACCGATCTGAGGCCCTCCACCGTGGACGACGACAGGGTTAAGGCCGATGTATTTTAAAAGGACCACATCAAGAGCAAAGCTCCGCTTCATTTCCTCTTCCTCCATCGTGCTCCCACCATACTTGATCACAATGGTCTTATCATAGAATCGCCGAATATATGGAAGGGCTTCCACCAACACTTTAGCTTTGTCGATAGGATTTTCCATAACTTGCATCCTCACAATTCAGACAGACAAAAAAATAATTGCGGAATGCAGAATGCGGATTGCGGAGTGTAAAAATGATTTAAAATCCGAAATCCGAATTCCGAAATCCGAATTTGTTATAAGATATACCTACTTAAATCTTCATCTTCTACAAAATCTTTTAACTTTTCTCGGACATATTTAGTATCGATCACCATGCTTTCCCCGGACATCTCAGGGGCATCGAATGAAATCTCATCTAACAATCTCTCCATCATGGTGTAAAGCCGCCTGGCTCCGATGTTCTCTGTTCTCTCATTGATTAAAGCCGCCATCTCAGCAATCTCTGCAATCCCATCCTCTGTAAAATTCACCTTGACCGACTCTGTCTCCAACAAGGCGGTGTACTGTTTGATCAGGGCGTTTTCTGGCTCGGTGAGGATTCGGACGAGATCTGCCTTTCCTAAAGAATCCAATTCAACCCGGATCGGAAAACGACCCTGAAGTTCAGGGATGAGATCCGAGGGCTTGGAAACATGAAAGGCCCCGGCAGCAATAAAAAGAACATGGTCTGTCTTGACCATCCCGTATTTCGTCGTCACCGTTGTCCCTTCTACAATGGGCAGGATATCCCTCTGAACACCTTCCCGCGAGACATCTGGGCCAAAGGAGGACTCCCTACCGGCGATCTTATCGATTTCGTCAAGGAAGATAATCCCTGACTGTTCGACTCGTTCAA
>Ga0299915_10000824_pt1 | contig 22966 bp, 17 predicted proteins | sample RVTome_13_FD_200263 | JGI IMG/M metagenome (GOLD analysis project Ga0299915, IMG submission 200263) | Soil microbial communities from uranium-contaminated site in the Upper Colorado River Basin, Wyoming, United States - RVT92D227 (version 2) ... | reverse complement strand
CGGAAACGTACATGGGGGCCGCATACGTAAGATCGCGTTCGACGCACTCCTCGATGTCGTGCTTGGGGTCCTCGAACCAGTAGGCCAGTTCGAAATCCTTGCTCTCGGGCGTACGTCCCGGGAAGAAGAGCTTCATGCCGCCGTTGTAGGATTCGATGGGAGAGATCTCGTCGAACAGTTCGGCCAGGCCCTCCTCCCTCAGCCATTGGAAGGAGTCCAGCTGGACTTCGATGAGCGTGGGGAGAGCAAAGATGTCAGGAATGCGCGAATAGCTCTTCCTGCCCTTCAATGGCGGCATAGGTTGGCTCCTGGAAGATAGACTGCGTATGGAGTTGATAGACAAAGGAGAAGCTGCCGGCCCGCCCTTGTCCTAAGAAATACCATTCAGCCCCTGCGGCTTATGCCTTATGCTCTGAATTCTGCATAGATTGGCGAACGAGTAGTTTACTCGAAACGAGTGTCAGACGCAACCCCTGCCCACAGGAGTTGGCCTGGCTCCCTAAAGTGGCTATGCGCAGTGAGAGAGCTTGCTCGGACGCATGCAGCCCGACGAAATCAGTTGGTCTCGTAGAGTCTTCGGTAGATGGCATACACCTCATAGATGGTCTTAATGTACAGTTGCGGCTGATCCAACCGAATGACCTCCAGGAACAGATCCGGGTCGTCGGGGGCCAGCTCCTTCCATAGGATGGCGTTGCCGGGGCCGGCATTGTAGGCGGCCAGGCTGGCGAACAGATCGCCCTCGAACCGGCCGCGCTGTTCGCTCAGGTAGAACGCACCAAACCGCACGCTGACCACCGGGCGGTAGAGGTCCGCGGTCCGGTAGCCCACCGGCCAGCCCAACTGATCGGCGATCGATTGGCCGGTGTCGGGGATGACCTGCATCAGGCCGCGGGCTGCGGCGTAGGAAGTGGCGAAACCCTCGAACAGGCTTTCCTGCCGCACCACTGAAAGCAGGAACAACCCGTCGAACCCCTGACCTGCAGCCTCGGGCAGGATCAAATCCCCGAAGTAGGGTCCGAAGCGAATCCGGTTGAAGTACACTGGCGCATTCATCGTCCCGGCGTCGTCCATGCTGGCCAGCGAGAGGATTTGGCGGGACGCCAGAATCGCCGAGCGGTACAGCCCCAGGTCCTGGAAGACATGCATCAGCTGGTAGGTGGCCAGCGCATCGTCCGCCACCGCCACCCGCAGCCCCTCCAGCTCGTCCCGGGCCAGGTCGTATAGACCGAGGTCCCAGAGTTCCAGCCCTCGGATCATGCGGCGGTCTTGGGTCAGGGCCGCGTCCGGCGTGTGCAGCGGCCCGCTGACTTGCAGGCCGAAGATCTCCCGCAGCCAACTCTCGGCAGCCCCACGCTCGGCCTCCAGATCCGTGGAGAAATCAAACCCATCTGTGCGGCCGAAGGGTTCTCGATTGTTGAGCAGCTCATCGGCCCGCTCCGAGTAGTAGCCGGTCGGATCGGCCGCCCGCGCCACTTCCCAGGCCTGAACCGCCTGCCCCACCTCTCCCTGGGCCAGGTAGCTCTTGCCCACCCACAGCTGGCTGGCCGCCCGCTCGCCGGGTTCGTCGGCCAGCGACTCGGCCAGCAGAAACGCCTCCCGCGCTCCGGCATCATCCCCGGCCCGGAACCGGGCGATCCCGGCCTGGAACGCCCCGGTGTGGGCCAGCGGGCTGGCCGGGTATTCGGCCGGGAGGCGCAGCCACAACTCGGCCGCCCTCCCGAACTCGCTCACCCGTTCCGCGGTGCGGCCGGCCGCCAGGAGCGCCTCCGGCGCGCTGGGCGATTCCGGCCGGGTGCCAACCAGCTGGGTGTAGGTCTCAATTGCCGCGGTGTACCGATCCAGCCAGGCCCATTCGACCCTGCCCTTCTGCAGCATGCCTTCGGTCCACAAGGGATCATCGGGAAATCGGGCGACCAGCAGATCGAAGTCGCCCAGGGCGGCCAGGGGCAGCTCCAAGGCCAGGTTGGTGAGACCTCGGTAGTAGAAGCCTGCCGCGGTCGCCCCGCTGGCCAGGTGTCGGTCGAACGCCTCCAGCGCCGGGCCGAAGGCTCCAGCGTAGTAGTCCACCAGGCCACGCTGGAACTCATCCACCGGCGTTCCCGATTCCACCAGACGGATGAGCCCCTGGTAGCTGTCATAGGCCTCAGGATAGTTGGTCACCGAGTCCAAATAGCGCGCCTGGGCGGAGGGCCAGTCTCCCAAAGCCTCCAGCGCCTGGCCGGCGATCCAGTTGGAGCCCGCCCGGGCTACGGGATCGAGCTGGCTGGCGTACAGCTCGTCCATTTGCTGCAGTGCCGCGGCGAACGCTCCGCCCTCCAGATCGGCCACCCCCACCTTGAGCAGCACCGCCGAGGCACTTCCCAGCCGCGGCTGGGAGGCTGCATTCAAGTAATGGGGCACCGCCTCCAGCGGTCTTCCGGACTGGCGCAGTGCATCTCCCAGCCACTCCTCGACGTAGACCTCGAGTCGATCCGGTCGCAGGGTCAGATATTCCTGGAAGTCCAGCGCGGCCAGGTCGGCCTGGCCGAGCGCCTGGTAGGCTCGGGCTCGCAGCAGGTGGCCGCGGGCCGCCTGGGAGTGTCCCGGATAGCCGTCCAGGAATTCGGTGAGGGCCTGCACGGCCTCCGCAAACCGACTCCGCCGTAGCCAGGTGTCGCCCATCCCCAGCTTCGCCGATCCCTGCAGGGCCGGCTCGCCCGACCCTGCCAGGGCCTGTTCATACTGCTGCAAGGCCAGGTCCCAGTCCCCAAGGAATAGGGACCATTGGGCCTGCTCGAACTGCTGCTCCGGCATGGGAGTGGGCGACGGCGTAGGCGTCGGGGTGAGAGTCGGGGTCGCAGTGGGGCTGGGGGTCTGGGTGGGCTCGGCCAGCCTGGGCAGCTGACAGGCCAAAGCCAGCAGGGCAGGACCGAGCAGCGCCACGACGATTCTGGAGCGGAACATGGCAGGCATCATACGGTAGCAGGATGAGCCCGTCAACCGGCCCGTGCATTGCCGGGCGGCCAGGGTTTCAGGGCCTGGCGGGCCCTCAGGGCAGGCAGGTCCTGAGAAGCAGGCGGCCCTCCGAAGCTCGCCGGCCGAGTGGCCAGTCTTCCCTATCATGCCGCGACCCTTGTCGCACCACGGGCTCCATGCTACACTCCGCACAGTCAGCGCGCGCTCCTCCTCGAGCGCGTCTTTTTGTGTGAGGACATGCGCACGGTCGCCTGGAATCCCGAGGGTCCCGCGGTCCAGATGATCGATCAGCGACAGCTGCCGGCCAGTCTGCAGATGCTTGATCTACGCAGCGTACAGGAGGTGGCTCAGGCCATCCGCGACATGGCCGTGCGCGGAGCACCGGCCATCGGTGCCTCTGCGGCCTTCGGCCTGGCCCTGGCCGCAGAACGCTCCACGGCTGTCGAGGCCGGCGCGCTGTTGGCCGAACTGCAAGGCGCGGCCGACCAGCTGCGGGCGGCCCGCCCTACTGCGGTCAACCTGGCCTGGGCGACGGAGCGCATGCTGAAGCGGGCACTCCGGTCGGAGCCGGGCGGGCCGCCCGGGATTCGCCGGGCGCTGGTGGAAGAAGCCAAGCTGATCGCCGAACAGGACATTCGGATCAACCGGCAGATGGGCCAACATGGCGCCGAGCTCATTCGGGACGGTGACACCCTGATTCACCACTGCAACACCGGGGCGCTGGCGACGGTGGACTATGGGACCGCTCTGGGGGTCATACGCACTGCCCACGAGCAAGGCAAAGCTGTGCACGTACTGGTCGACGAGACCCGTCCCAGGCTGCAGGGGGCCCGCCTGACCGCCTGGGAACTGGAACAGTATGGGATCCCGTACGAAATCATTGCCGATAGTGCCGCCGGCCACTTCCTCGGCACCGGGCAGGTGGCTGCCGCTTTCGTGGGGGCGGATCGGGTGGCCGCCAACGGAGACGTGGCCAACAAGATCGGCACCTATATGCTGGCGCTGGCCGCGCATGACAATCAAGTCCCTTTCTACGTGGTCGCGCCCACTTCGACGATTGACTTGAACCTCCCCTCCGGCAAAGCGATCCCGATCGAGGAACGCGATCCATCGGAGGTGCTGGGACTGTCGCAGGACGGTCATCCGGTGGCGCCGGTGGAGAGCCGGGCCCGCAATCCGGCCTTCGACGTCACCCCGCAACGTCTCATCACGGCCATCGTCACCGAGGCCGGGGTCATCCGTCCGCCCTACGGTCCCGGGCTGGCAGAAGCCGTACGACAGGCACAGGCACAGTGGACGTCATCCTGACGGGCTCGGTCGCCTTCGACTACCTGATGCACTTCCCGGGCAGGATCCGCGACCATATCCTGCCTGACCGGCTCGATTCGCTGAGCCTCTCCTTCCTGGTGGACACCTTGATCCGGCAACGAGGCGGGATCGCCGCCAACATCGCCTACACCCTGGCGTTGCTGGGTGAGCGGCCGGGTGTGATGGCGACGGTGGGGGAGGACTTCGAGGAATACCGGGCTTGGCTGGAACAGGCCGGCGTGGACACCAGCCTGATCCACACGGTCCCGGGGCTCTTCACGGCCTCTTTCTTCGTCACCACCGACAACGCCGGGGCGCAGGTGGCCAGCTTCTACACTGGGGCGATGGCACGGGCGGCTGAGCTGCATTTCACCGGCCTGCGGCCCCCGCCGGAGCTGGTGATGATCTCTCCGAACGATCCGGGGGCTATGATCGCCTATGTCGGTGAGTGCAAATCGCTGTCGATCCCCTATTTCTACGATCCCAGCCAGCAGATCCTTCGCCTGGAGCCGGAGGACCTGAAGGAAGGGATCCGGGGTTCGGCCGGGCTCTTCGTAAACGACTACGAATTCGCGCTGATCCAAGAGAAGACCCAGTGGGGCCTGGAGCAGATCCTGGCTGAGACGGGATTCGCCGTGATCACACGCGGCGAGGCCGGGTCGGATTTGTACAGCGGCCAGAAGCACTGGAGCATCCCTGCCGTCCCGGCAGAGGGTCTCCAGGATCCGACCGGAGTCGGCGACGCGTTCCGGGGCGGCTTTCTCAAAGGCTACCTGCACCAGATGGATCTGGAGTGCTGCTGCAAGTTGGGCGCACTGGCAGCGACGCTTTGTGCGGAGAGTCCCGGCCCGCAGAGCCAACGGCTCAACCTGCCGGCCTTTCTCGAGCGCTTCGAGGGTACATTCGGGGAAGATTGCCAAGTCAGACGGCTGAGCATGAAGGATGGAGTGAAATGACCGACAAATTCGACGTGAAAGACCTGGGCCTGGCGGAGGGTGGCCGCCGCCGAATTGAATGGGCGGATCAGGAGATGCCGGTGCTGCAGTCGGTGCGCGAACGATTCCGAGCCGAGCGTCCGCTCAAGGGGCTGCGGGTGGCGGCCTGTTTGCATATTACCAGCGAGACCGCCAATCTCATGCGCACCCTGCATGAGGGCGGCGCCGATCCGGTGCTGACCGCCTCCAATCCGCTCTCAACTCAGGATGACGTGGCTGCCTCACTGGTCAGCCACTTTGAGATCCCGGTTTTCGGGATCAAGGGCGAGGACAAGGACACCTACTATCAACACATCCACGCCGTCCTGGATCACCGGCCGCAGACCACCATGGACGACGGCGCCGACTTGGTCAGCACGCTCCACAAGGACCGGCGCGATCAGCTGCCGGAGGTCTTCGGGGGGACCGAGGAGACCACTACCGGGGTGATAAGACTGCGGGCGATGGCCAAGGACGGCAAACTGGGCTATCCGGTCATCGCGGTGAACGACGCCAAGACCAAGCACTTCTTCGATAACCGCTACGGCACCGGCCAATCCACCCTCGACGGAATCCTGCGAGCCACCAACATCTTGCTGGCCGGGAAGAGCTTCGTCGTGGCGGGCTACGGCTGGTGCGGACGGGGATTGGCGATGCGCGCGCGTGGGATGGGCGCCAACGTGATCGTGACCGAGGTCGATCCACTGCCCGCTTTGGAGGCGGTGATGGACGGTTTTCGCGTAATGACCATGGCGGAAGCTGCCTCGGTGGGCGACATCTTCTGCACCCTCACCGGCGACATCCATGTGATCGACAAACAGCATCTCGATCACATGAAGGACGGAGCCATCGTATGCAACTCGGGCCACTTCAACGTGGAGATCAACCTGCCGGCGTTGGAGCAGATGGCGACCGACCGATTGCGGGTGCGCGAATCGGTGGAGCAGTTCACGTTATCGGACGGTCGCAGGATCAACGTGCTGGCCGAGGGACGCCTGGTCAACCTCGCCGCGGCGGAAGGCCATCCCGCCAGCGTGATGGACATGAGTTTCGCCAACCAGGCCCTGTCGCTGGAGTACCTGCTGCAGAAGCACGGCGAGTTGGAGAACCAGGTCTACACCATCCCAGAGGAGATAGACCAGGAAATCGCCCGTTTGAAGCTGGAATCGATGGGGGTGCGAATCGACAGCCTGAGCGAGGAGCAGGCGCGCTACCTGGCCTCCTGGGAAGAGGGCACTTAGCGCTGCACTTCGATCAAGACGAAGACCTGCTCTCCAAAGAACTCACCATTCGGGGCCCGCGCCTGCCAGCTGGCCAGGTACTCCCCGGGTTCTTGTGGAGCAATTAGCTCCACCTGCCACACCGCGTCCTCTCCGGCACGAGCGGGGTAGAGAGCCGACTCATCGCGGCCCTCAAGCGATCCACTGTCGACTTGGACGAGCCGGTAGCCGGGCCCCCAGTCGCACGATCCACTGTTCTGAACCGCCCAGCGTTTGTCGAGCCGTTCACCGGGAGCGACGCTCATCCCATCCGGAACGGTCAGGTCCTCGACGAAGATCGCCGCGTTGACGCACACGTCGGTGGGGGCGGCCGCAACCGTCGCGACCGCCGGCTGTGTCTGGCTGGGGGCCACGGTGACCGCCGGGGCCAGGTAGGGGGTTGGCTCGATCGGCGGTTGGGAGCCGCAGCCCGTGAGCGCCACAGCGACCAACACCAGGCCAAGCGACGGTGGGCCTAACGCGATCCGAGCCACTCGGCCATTATAGCGCCGCGGCCCACCGCAAGTGACCGGTGCTACGCCTCGAGATCTTCGACTTGACTCGCAGGCTGGGCTTCGTCTCCCTCCTCGTGGCCATTCGGGCTGACGCCGGTGCCATTGCCGCTGATCAAACCCGCATGGGCCAGGATTTCCCTGGCCAGCTCCTGGGCGAGGTCCGGATTCTCTCGCAAGTATTGCTTGGCGTTCTCCCGCCCCTGGCCGATGCGTCCTTCGCCGTAGGTATAGAACGACCCACGCTTCTCCACCAGCCCGGCTTCCACTCCAAGGTCCAGGATCCCTCCAACCTTGGAGATCCCTTCGTTGTACATGATGTCGAACTCGGCCACCTTGAACGGCGAGGCCACCTTGTTCTTCACCACCCGCGCCCGCACCCGGTTGCCGACCACCTCCTGTCCCACTTTGATACTCTCGACGCGCCGCACATCGATGCGCACCGAGGCGTAGAACTTGAGCGCCATCCCCCCGGTGGTGGTCTCCGGATTGCCGAACATCACCCCGATGCGCTGGCGCAGCTGGTTGGTGAACACTACTGCCGTGTTGGTCTGCTTGATGGCGCCGCTCAGCTTGCGCAGCGCCTGGCTCATGAGCCGGGCCTGCATGCCCATGGTAGCATCGCCCATGTCCCCTTCGATCTCCGAGCGCGGCACCAACGCCGCCACGCTGTCGATCACCACCAGGTCAACCGCCCCGCTGCGCACCAGCGTCTCGGTGATCTCCAGCGCTTGCTCGCCGGTGTCCGGCTGGGAGATGTACAGGTTCTCGATGTCCACGCCGCAGCGGGCGGCGTAGCTGGGGTCAAGCGCATGCTCCATGTCGATGTAGGCCGCCACGCCCCCCAACCGCTGCGCTTCCGCCACCAGGTGCTGGCACAGCGTGGTCTTGCCGGAGGCCTCCGGGCCGTAGATCTCGGTCACCCGGCCGCGCGGCAGGCCGCCCACCCCCAGCGCCAGATCCAGCGCAAGCGCGCCGGTGGGAATGGTCTCTACGGCCATATTGGTCGCCTCGCCCAGGCGCATCAAGGCTCCCTCTCCGAATCGCTTGTTGATCTCGCCGACGGCCTTGCTCAGGACTTCGACCTTTCCGTTCTCCTTCACCGCCTCGACCACTGCACCGACCATGATGTCCCTCCTCCTCGATAGTAGATCATTTGATCTAATATAGCACGTTTGTGCTACTTGTCAACCCGTGGGCGGCGTAGCGGTCGAATGACATTTACCACTTGGGGGACCGCCATAGGTAGAATAAGATCCTGGGCGGAGGCAAGGCGGCGTGGCTGTCCTCATCCGGCGGCGCGGACACGCCCCGCTTTCCAAGACATGATCGGTCGCCCATCCCACAGGATCTCCATCCGACGTGATTTGGGCCTGCAGCTCCTGGCCCTGTATTTGCTCTTCGTCGGGCCGATCGCGCTGGCCGGGGTGCTCTTCGATGCAGTGTCGCGCCAGCGGCTCGAAGCCGATGTGCGGGCCGCCGATCTGGCCCTGGCTCGCGCCATCGCCCTGGAATCGAATGATGCGTTGAGCCGGGCGATCCACACCGTCGAGCAGCTGGCCCTGACCTCCGCCGTGCGCCAGGCTGATTCGACCGGGATGGAATCGCTCTTCGCCAACGTGGCCCTGGCTCGCCCCGAAGTCAACCTGATCTACCTGTTGGACGCACAAGGGATCATGCTGTTCCACTACCCCATCGAGCCGGGCTCGACCGTGGGGGTCGACTTCTCGTTCCGCGAGTACTTCCAGCAGGCCCTGCAGTCCGAGCATGCGGTCGTATCCCGGGGCCGGGTCTCCCCCACCACCGGGCAACCGGTGGCGACGACCGTGATGCCGATTCGAGACGCCCAGGGCGACTTCCTGGGCGTTGTCGCCACGAACCTCAAGCTGGAGAGCCTCTCCGAGACCATGGCGGCCATCGCCGCCGACTTCGAACCGTCGGGCTTTCGCGTGAGCATCCTCGACGCGGCCGGCCAGGTGATCGCCGATCCGGATCCCAGGGCTTTGCTGCAGCCGCTTAGCCCCGGGCTGGACGACGACCTGCTCGGCGGTCCCTCGACCTCCAGCATTGGCGTGGATCAGCAGGGGGATGAGTGGCTGCTCACCTACGTGCCCATCCCGAGCGCGGGGTGGGGAGTGGTGGTGCAGCGTCCTGCGGCGGCGGCCTTTGCCAGCGTGCGCGCATTTCACCAGGGCATGCTGCTGGCTCTGGCTGCGTTTCTGGGCGGTGGGCTGCTGTTCTGGCTGATATTGAACCGCCAGTTGATCCGCCCGCTAGCCCGCCTCACCGGATTCAGTCAAGCCATCGGAGTCTCGCCCGAGGAGCTGGTCAGCCGTCGGAATGCCCTGACGCCGCTCACGCGCCGCCGGGATCAGATGGGACAGCTCTCTCGCAGCCTGGTCCACATGGAGGAAGTTATTGAGCGTCGGTTGGCCGAACTCTCCACTCTTCTGGAGACCGGCAAGGCGGTGGTATCCACCCTGGATTCACAGGCCGTGCTGGACATCATCGTGGATCAGACCATCCGGCTGACCCGCGCGGACCGATGCGCCATCGTTGCCCTCGATCCGGCCAGCCGTGCGTTTCGCATTCAGGCCAGCCGTGGCCTTTCACAGGCGTATACCGACCGTCTGCGCATCGACCCGGCTGAGCCCAACTCCCCCAGCATGCGAGCCATCCGCACCGGCCAGCCAATCCAGGTCACCGACACGGAAGAGGACCCGACCTACGTCGAGCTGCGGCCGCGTTCGCGCGCAGAAGGATATCGCGCGTTGTTGGCCGTGCCGCTGACGGCCCAACACGCGCCGCCGGCGGCACTGCTCGTCTACTATGGCGAGCCCCACGCCTTCACCGAGCGTGAGGTGGAGCTGGTCTGGAGTTTCGCCAATCACGCCGCCATGGCCATCGAGAACGCCGCCCTGTTTGCCCACAGCGATGTCCGATTACAGGAGCAGACCCGGCGGTTGGAGGCCTTGATGGAGAGCCTGGCAGATGGCCTCATTCTGGAAGACCTGGAGGGGAAGGTGCTCTTCTGCAACCGACGGCTGTGCTCGTTGGTCGAGTTGGGTCCGGAGGCAGCCCGGCGGCTGCCGGCTTCCGGGCTGCGCAGTCGGCTGCTACGGGGGGCGGAAAAGCCGGCGGAGGCCACGGCCCGGCTCGAGCAGGCGGTCCGCCTTCCCGAATCACAGACCCTGGAATGGACGGTAGAGCGCAGCGAAGGGGAGTCCAGTCTGCGCTTTCACACGTTTGCGGTCACCGATGCCCGTGGGCTGGCCATCGGCCACGGGCTGCTGGTGCAGGACCGCACCCGCGATCGCGAGCTGGATCGCATGAAGGACAGCCTGATCGCCACCGTCTCGCACGAGCTGCGCACCCCGCTGGCCGCCATCAAGGGTTACGCCTCGACGTTGCTGGCCGACGACGTGCGTTGGGACGCGCCCTCCCAGCGGGAGTTCCTGACCATCATCAGTCAGGAGACCGACCGGCTGAGCAGCCTGGTCAGCGATCTGCTGGATCTCTCCCGAATTGAGGCCGGAACGCTGCGGTTGGCGCGGCAGCCCTGCTTGCTCTCGGATCTGGTCCAGCAAGCGATCCAGCGTGCCCGCCCCGCGCCGGAGGGCGGCGTCCGGCTGGAGGTGGATTCGGCTTTGCCGCCCCTGCACGTGGATCGCCGCCAGATCGAGGCGGTGCTGCGCAACCTGATCGAGAATGCAGCCAAGTATGCCGGGTCTGCATGTTCCGTAACGATCACTGCCGCGGCCGAGGATGGTCTGGTAGTGGTGCGGGTGATCGATGACGGCCCTGGGATTCCAGAACACTCCTCCGCCCGGGTGTTCGAACCCTTCGTTCGGCTGGACCTGCCACTCACGCGGCAGACGCCCGGAGCCGGATTGGGCTTATCGATCTGCCGAGGTTTCGTCCGGGCGCACGGCGGCGAGATCTGGTTGGAGAAGACCATCCGGGGGACCAGCGTTGCGGTTTCCCTGCCGCTCGAGGAGCCGTCGCTTGCCTGAGCAGCGTGTGCTCGTCGTCGACGATGAGGCTCCGTTGCGCGATTTCGTCTGCCGCAATCTGGAAGTGCGCGGTTATCGGGTCGAGACAGCCGCTAACGGTCTGCAGGCGCTCGCCCAGTTCAAGCGCCAGGCCTTCGACCTGGTGATCCTGGACTTGATGATGCCGCTGATGGACGGGTTGGAGACCACCAGGCGCCTACGGCAGGAATCGACGGTACCGGTGGTGGTGCTCTCGGCTCTTGGCGAAGAGGCCGACAAAGTGGCGGCGCTCGAGTTGGGCGCCGACGATTACCTCACCAAGCCCTTCGGAGTGCCGGAGCTGCTGGCGAGGGTGAAGGCCGTGTTGCGGCGTTCGACTTGGAGTCCTCCCGCCGAAGGGAGGGCGGTCGGCCGGGTGGAGCGGGACGGTGTCAGCCTGGACCTAGAAAGGCATGCGCTGCAGGTGGAAGGCAAATCAGTCGACCTCACGCCGATTGAGTTCGAGCTGCTCCTGCTCTTGATGCGCAATGCCGGCAAGGTCCTCACTCACCGCACGTTGCTGCAGACCGTCTGGGGATCTGAGTATGGCGGCGAGGTGGAGTATCTACGGGTCTACGTCGGCAGGCTGCGGCGGAAGATCGAGACGGATCCCTCCCGGCCGACCCACCTGCTGACTGAACACGGCCTCGGCTATCGCTTCGCCTGACCGAATCAACCCCCACCCGTTTACTCTTCGTTTATGAAACCCGGGTCCACTTTATGGGCCGTTTATGCCTCTTGCCCATAATGGCAGGGGGCGTGCAGCAACGGGCGAGTGAGGGAAGGAGGTCGGCCGCCAGCTGGAGAATTGCATGATTCAATCCCCCACCTCAGGAGATTCGAGTTTTCCATATTAGGAGGAGAATGAAATGAGACACATCCTGTTGAAGGCCGTGATCCTGTTGGCGGTCGCGGCATTGGGACTCTCCGCCTGCGCGCAACCAACGGCTGCACCGGAGCCCACCGAGGCGCCTCCGCCCCCGGCCCAGGCAACTTCGGAAGAACCGGTGGCGACGGCCGAAGCCATGCTGGAGCCCGTCACGCTGACCCTGGGCTTCACCTCTTCGCTCACCGGCTCACAGAACGTGGCGTCGGTGCGACAGAACAATGGGCTGGCACTGCTCATCAACCAGATCAATGACGCCGGCGGCTTCCAGGTCGGCGAGTCGACCCTGGTCAGCTTCGATTCGGTCACCTACGACGATGAGAGCAATAAGGACCGCGTCCAGGAGCTGTACACTCGCCTGGCAACCGAGGACAACGCCGACTTCATGATCAGCCCGTATTCCTCCGGACTGGCGGATGCGGCGGCCGTGATCGCCGAACAATACGGCAAGATCATGATCACCACCGGCGCCGCCTCCGACTCGACCTACATGCTGGGGTACACGGGCGTCTACCAGACCTACACCCCTGCTAGCCGCTACCTGGTCGGTTCGGTCGACCAACTTCTGAGCCTGGATCCCAGCCTGACCAAGGTCGCCTTGGTCCACGAGAACGACAAGTTCTCGACCGACGTCGTGACCGCGGCCAAGGACTACGCTGAAGCGCAGGGGCTGGAGGTCGTGCTCTTTGAGGGCTATGACACCGGAACGGCCGATTTCGGTCCGTTCATCAACAAGATCGTGGCGGCCGCACCCGACGCCCTGCTGGGTGGAGGACACTTCGCCGACGGCGAGATCTTCGCCCGCCAGCTGTCTGAGAAGGGCGTCAGCCTGAAGTACATCTCTCTGCTCGTCGCGCCGCCCGAGCCGGACTTCGCCCAACTCGGCGAGGCGGCCTTCGGGATCATCGGGCCCAGCCAGTGGGAGCCCCAGGCCGAGTACTCCCCCGAAGCGGCGGCCGCTGCGGGGGTCGAGTGGTTCGGGCCGACGGTGACGGAGTTCGTGGACGCTTACGTGGCAGCGTTCAACGAAGAGCCTTCCTATCACTCCGCCGGAGGTTACGCCGCGGGCCTGATTCTGCAGAAGGCGATGATCGACGCCGGGACGTCCGATCCCGAGGCGCTGAAGGCGGCGTTGGACGCTATGGATATCCTGACCTTCTACGGCAGGATTACCTTCAATACCACCGCCGAGGCCCACGGCCTGCAGATCGGTCACAGCATGGTCTACATCCAGTGGCAGAAGGACGCGGCGGGCGCGTTGGAGAAGCAGGTGGTCTGGCCGCCCGAAGGTGCAACGGCCGACGCCATCTACCCAATCCGCTGACCCTGCTGCTCGTTCCTTGAACGGAGTCCCCGCGGGCGCCCAGCGCGCCCGCGGGGATCGCCCGGCCCCTCGAGGAGTCACGCATGGCCGAAATGCTGCTTCCCTCCCTGGTTGACGGGTTGTTGCTGGGATTCGTATTTGGGATCGCGGCGATGGGCCTGTCGCTGATCTGGGGCGTGATGAACGTCATCAACCTGTCGCACGGGCCGATCATCGCTCTGGGGATGTTCGGGGTGTACCTGAGCTTCACACACCTCGGGCTCAATCCATATCTGGCTCTCATCCTGGTCGCCATCGGGGGATTGCTGGTGGGTGTGTTGATCTACGCAGTCGCCGTCCACCGTGTGCTGAACGCGCCGCACCTCTCGACCCTCCTGGCGACCTTTGCGGTGAACATGATCATCATCGGCCTCGGAACAGCGGCCTTCACCGTCAGCCCGTACAATGTCGATTTCACGCTGGGAAGCCTCACTCTGGGTCCGATCCGGGTCCCGCTGAGCCGTCTGGCGGCGGCCCTGGCGGCACTGATGGTCACCGGGGTGCTATACCTCTTCCTGAATCGTTCCCGACCAGGCAAGTACATCCGGGCGGTCGCCAACAACCGGGCGGCGGCCGAGTTGATGGGAATACCCTCGGCCCGCGTGCTGGCGCTGAGCTTCGGGCTGGGAACGATGCTGGCCGCCATTGCGGGCGGGTTGATCGCCACGTTTTTCCCATTCACGATCCTCTCCGGGGGCGGGTACGAGTTGAGGAGTTTCGTGATCGTCGTCCTGGGCGGACTGGGGAACCCGCTGGGGGCGCTCTTCGGCGGGCTCATATTAGGGACACTGGAAGGGGTGATCCCCGTGTTCACGGTGACCACCTGGGTGCCGGTGTTCGAATTCGTGCTGTTCGTCCTGCTCCTGCTCGTCCGGCCCACCGGGCTGTTCGGGAGGCGGAGATGAACGCCTGGAGAAAGCCCGGCCTGTGGCTCCCCCTGGTGCTGGTCCTGGCTGCCGGCGCCTGGCCCATGATCACCGGCAGGGAAGCAACCCGCGAGGTGATCTTCACGGCTCTGATGTCGGTGGCCCTGGCTTCGAGCCTGAACATCCTCCTGGGCTACACCGGCTACGTCAGCTTCGGCCACATCGTGTTCTTCGGTCTGGGCGCATACGTCGGTTTCTACATGATGAGCGCGCTGAATATGCCGCTGCCTGTGGCGGCCCTCGCTGGCGGCTTGAGCGCCGGCTTGCTCGCCTTTCTCTTAGGGAAGGCCATTCTGCGGCTGCGAGGCGCGTATTTCGCGCTGGCGACGATCGGCGTGAACGAAGCCGCCCGAGCGTTCGTCAACAACTTCCACCCGTTCGGCGGGCCGATCGGCATGCGCCTGAACTTCCGCTTCTATGACGCGTACGGCGGCGCGGCCACGGCCCTTTGGACGACCTTCGCAATCCTGGTTGGCCTGACCCTCGTGCTGCTGGTGGTGAGCTATCTGGTCAAGTACTCCAAGTTCGGCCTGAGCCTGCTGGCCATCCGCGAGAATGAAGACGCGGCCCAGGTCATGGGTGTGGTCGCCCCGAACGCCAAGACCTGGGCCTACGTCATCTCGGCCATCTTCCCGGGGATCATCGGGGTTCTATTCTTCTTCAAAAACGGCAACATCGAACCGACGGATGCTTTCCGGCTGCACCTCTCGATCGAGACGATCGTGATGGTCATGCTGGGCGGGCAGGGAACCGTGCTCGGCCCACTCCTGGGAGGCGCCGGCTACCAGCGGCTGAGGGGGACGCTTCTCGTCACGCCCTTGTTCAAGGATATCCAGCTCACCGTCGCCGGGATCCTGTTGCTGGCCATCATCCTCTTCGTCCCGGCGGGGATTGTGGGCTGGCTGCGGGGCCGTTTCCCGATGCTGCGGAGGGTGCTGGAATGATCATGCAGGTCCAAGCCATCAGCAAGCGCTTCGGCGGACTGCAGGCCCTCAGCCGCATCACCATCGATCTTCCCGAAGGTCAGATCCTGGGTTTGATCGGGCCCAACGGAGCCGGCAAGACTACGTTGTTCAATGTCATCAACGGCGTCTACCCGCCCGAGGAAGGAGAGATCGCCTTCCTGGGGAAACGGGTCACCGGCAAACCGCCCTACCATCTGGCCAAGATGGGGATGGCTCGCACCCATCAGATCGTGCAGCCGCTGAACGACCTGAGCGTGCGCGAGAACGTGATGGTGGGGGCCTGCTTCGGGCGGGAGAATCAGGGGCTGTCACAGGCGGCCAGCACAGCCGACGAAGTGTTGGAACTGGTCGGTCTGGGTCCGCGCCGCGACCAGCTGGCGGCCAGCCTTAACGTGGCTGAGAAGAAACGTCTGGAGCTGGCCCGGGCGGTGGCCGCTCGGCCGGTCCTGCTGCTCCTGGATGAGGTGCTGGCGGGCCTCAACCCCTCCGAGATCACCGCCATGCTGACCATCGTGCGCAAGATCCGAGACCAGGGGGTGACCATCATCATGATCGAGCACGTAATGCACGCGGTGATGAATGTCTCGGACCAGATCATGGTGCTCGACTACGGGGTGCAGATCGCCGAAGGGACGCCTGAGCAAGTCTCCAAGAACCCCAAGGTAATCGAGGCCTATCTGGGCGATCCGAAACTGGCGGAGCGGTTCACCCGGCGGCCCGCCGCCGAAGGGGGTCCGGCCGATGGCTGAACTGGAGATCAAGGGGCTGCATTCAGGCTATGGGGAAGTCCAGATTCTGTGGGGGGCAGATCTCGAACTGGAGCTCGGGCGCCTGACCGCCCTGGTCGGAGGCAACGGGTCTGGCAAGACCACCTTGCTTCGCACCGTCATGGGGGCCATCCGCCCATGGAAGGGCCAAGTCCTGTTCCAGGGTAAGAACATCACCGGGATGCCGCCGTACCAGAAGGCGGAACTCGGGCTGGCCTTGATCCCCGAGGGGCGCCAACTCTTCACCGATATGTCGGTCTTCGAGAACCTGGAGATGGGCGCAACCAACACGAGGGCCAGGCCGCATCTATCGCGCAACCTGGAGAGAGTTTTTGAGATGTTCCCCCGGATGAAGGAGCGGCGCAGCCAGAGGGCGGGCACACTGAGCGGGGGCGAACAGCAAATGCTGGCGGTTGCCCGCGGCCTGATGGCGGAGCCGCTGGTTCTCTTCATCGATGAGCTCTCGTTGGGCCTGGCCCCGGTGCTGGTGCTGGAGCTGTTCTCCGGCCTGGAGAGGCTCCGGGGCGAGGGTCTTACCATGCTGTTGGTGGAGCAGAACGTCCATATGGCATTGGCGGTAAGCGACTACGCCTATGTCATCCAGGAGGGCCGGGTGGTCCTGCAAGGTCCACCGGAGGAACTGGCCCGGAATCAGCAGGTCCAGGCGAGCTACCTGGGCATCTGAGGGGGAGGCAGTGAACGCAGCTGTTCCCAGCCGATGACCCGCATCCTGCGCCAGGTCTCCTGATCCCCCACCCGCGAGGCAAAGTCCAGCCAATCTCCCGCCAGGGCGGGCCAGCGCTGCTGCGGGATCAGGAGCCACAAATGCAACCGGCGGTCGAGCCGCTCGGCGAGCATTCGCCCCAGGAGCAGCAGCCGGCCCAATTGATAGTGACGGCTGCACGGTGGCGCGGCGGAATCGGGCGTCGGTCTGGCGCCGAAGTCCAGTGCCGCGCTGAACGCCGCCGGCCCCTCCTCCCAATAGCGGCAGCCCTCCTCTCCCGGCCGGTGGATCTCTGGGCAGCGCCCGGCCTGATAGCGACCGCAGCGGCCGAGCCCGCTGAGATGCTTGGCTTCCACCAACACCAAATGCTGCTCCCCCAGCAGAAAGAGATCCACCTCGGCATACGGTCCGGATCCATCCAGCCGATCCAGGGACTGGTCCAGGCCTGGAAGTCGCCGGCCGTGCAGGTCGAGGCCCCAGAAGTAGGGCGTCAGGGAATCTCGCTCCTCCCCCTCCACGGCGCTGCCCCACAGTGGACGCAGCTCCAGCACTCTTTCCAGCTTTAGCCTTGGCTGCACCAAGGGGTACATCAGGTTCCACAACAGCGCGGTCTCCGAGGCTGGATTCCACAGGTTCTGCAGTACGGACTCCGGAAGCCGCCCAAAAATGGGCTCGCCCTGCCCGGCCAGCAGCCGAGGCGGGCGCAGTCTCAGCCTGGCCTCGCCATCCAGCCCAGGGTCCGCTGTGCTGTCCTCAGCCACTTCGGGGGGTCGCGGCCGATAGGGCATCGGCGAGGTGCTTGAGCTGGATACCTGAAGGGAGTCGGATGCCCCAGGTTGGCGCTTTGCGGGATTGCAGCTCCTCGAACTCCGCCCAGGCCAACAGCTGGTTGAGGGCGTCGTAGCTGATGTCCAGCCCGGGGATGGGCTGGTCGCGCCTGGGCTGCAGCACGACCTGAAGTGTGGCCTGGCTGGCCTGAGCCGAGCGGCTGCCGTCCTGCTCTGAATCGAACGCAGCCATAGATCGGCCGGTTAGAGCGGACTGTATCCGCGCCGTCTGCCCCCGAGTGCCTCGGGCTCCCTCCGGGTACAGGCTTAGCCGGAGATCGTCCACCTCACCGACCGCCGCCAGCAAGGCCTCAGCAACCTGTTCTATTGAAGAGGCCTCGGGGAGCCTACCCCAGCGTTTGTCCGGCCAGACCGTGATACCGCCGGCCAGCTCTCGGCCCCGGGGAACCGCCAGCTTCCCGCCGCGGCGGTAGTTCGCCAACGCCTGCTCCAGCTTATCCCGCGCCCAGCGGCGCCGCCGGCTGCGAATGGGAGTGCTTCCCAGCAACTGGGCTGCGCAGGCCACGCCCATCTGCCAGCGAAAAACGGCTGCCCCCAGGCTGCGCAGGTCATCTCCGGCCTGAATCACCAACACCGGCGAGCCTGCGCTGGCCCAGCCCTTGATTTTTGCGTCCCACTCGCCGGTCACCCGAAGGTAGAGGCACGCCTCGGGTTTCGGCGAACGGGGACCGCGCAGGCTGACGACGGGGAAACGGACCTCGAGCCCCAGGCAGGTGCGCACCAGATCCTTCGCCCACCGTGCGAGGGACTGATGCCGGGAATCGGCCAGCAGCGCCAGCGAACGGGAGCCGTCTTCGCAGGCAGCCGCCAGAAAGCCCGCCAGCGACAGCCCGGGGCTGCGGGCCGGCTGCGCGTTTGGTCCGCACCAGTGAGCCATCTGCGCTGCGCCGGCCAGCAACATCTCGGCGTCCACACCGGTCAGCTGCGCAGGAACCAGCTCACCCGGAGAGAGGGCCGCAAACGGCCCGGGGGTGACTGCCGCTACCTCCAGGAGTGATGCGAAACCCCGTTCGGCGGCCAGCCGCTTCAGGGGCGAATTCGCCTCGGCCAAGGCCGCAAAAGCTCCGCCCGCTGCATCGCCGAGCTGACGGTAGGCGCGCTGCCATTGCGGCTCGAAACCCGCCTGAAGCTCAATCATCGGGCGGTCGGTCTGCTCCAGCACGAATAGACTCGTTCGTACCGGCGTCTCCCGCTCGAACCGGCGCGCCCCAGAGGGGTCGAGATTGTCCAGCCAAGCCAGCTCAAGCCCCCGCCCGGACCTCCGATAGCCGTCCAGCACCTCCGCCATCAAGCCCCTCTCACGGCCCGGGGCGATCCAGCTGAGGGTCGTCTTTCCTGCCGAGCGCGCCGCCTCTCCGATCGACTTGGCCCATTGCAGCGCCTCCATGGTCGTCTTGGGCATGTCGAGCCAGTCCAACCCAGCGGTCTCGTCGGGTTCCCCTGCTGGCCTGAACGAGAGCTCACGGGCCCACAGACGCGGGCCGATCCGGCTTTGCTCCAGCCGCTCCAGGGCTGATCGGTAGGCCGGCTGCAACGTTCCGAGCTCAGTGCGAAAGCCCTGGCCGCGCGATCTTAGCGTATCCAGCAGGCCCTCGAAGGACTCCGCGAACTTCCCTACCCCCTCGGTCTCGAGTTGGGAGGTAACCTGGTCCATCGAGATCCCCAGCTCTTCCAGGGCCTCCAGCTGGGCTCGGGTGGCGGAGAGACCTTGATCGATGGTCAGTTCTGCCATACCGTGCTGGCGAAACGCCACCAGGGTGGCCGGCGGGAGCGTGTTCACCGTGTGCCGGCCGATCAGGTTCTCGACATACACCACATCGCGGTAGGCGGGATTCTTGGTGCTGGTCGACGCCCACAGCGGCCGCTGCAGCCGCGCCCCGTGTTCGCGCAGGGGCGTGAAGCGGTCGCCGTCGAAGAAGGCCTCAAATTGGGCGTAGGCCAACTTGGCATTGGCGATCGCGGCTTTGCCCAGCAGGGCGGCCGCCCGCGGCGCCTTGGACCCCTCGTCCCGCAAGATCTGCTCCAGCCGGCCATCGACCAGGGTATCGACCCGGGAGACAAAGAAAGAAGCCACCGAGGCCACGTGGTCCAGCGAGTTCCCGGCCTGATGCCTGCGCTCCAATCCTTGCAGGTAGGCCTGCATGACCTGGGTGTAGCGCTTGAGCGAGAACACCAGGGTGACATTGACGTTGATGCCCTCTGCAATCGCTTGCTCGATGGCCGGCAGCCCCAGTTCGGTGGCCGGGATCTTGATCATCACATTCGGCCGGTTAACCTCCGACCACAGCCGGCGTGCCTCGGCCACCGTCCCCTGGCTGTCATGGGCAAGCCGCGGGCTGACCTCGATCGAAACGAATCCGTCGGCGCCTTCGGTCCGTTCGTAGAGTGGCAGGAACAGCTCGGTGGCAGCGCGGATGTCGTCCACCGCCAGCACCTCGAAGACCTGCTCGTCACTCCATCCGGCCTGAGCCAAAGGGCGGGCAGCCTCATCGTAGAGGCTGGAGTTGGCGATGGCCTGCTGGAAGATGGTGGGGTTGGATGTTATCCCCCGCACCTCGCCATCGGAAATCAGCTTGGACAGCTCGCCGGACTCCAACAGGTCCTTGCGGATGTAGTCCAGCCACACGGACTGGCCGAGGGCGTGCAATCGCTCGATGGGGTTCATGGGTCGATGAGCCCCTCTGCGATCTCGACAATGCGCTCGCTGGTGAGCCCGAAGTGGCGATACAGATCCTGGTAGGGAGCCGAGGCGCCGAATCCCTGCATCCCCAGAGTCGCCCCAGCATCGCCCACCCAGCGTTCCCAACCCTGCATGGCGGCGGCCTCCACCGCCAGGCGCGCCTTCAGTTCCGGGGGCAACACGCTGTTCCGGTAGGCCTCCGGCTGCTCCTGGAAGAGCTCCCAGCAGGGGAAGGAGACCAGGCGCACCGGGTGGCCCTCCGCCACCAACTTCTCCCCCGCGGATACGATCAGGCTGACTTCAGATCCGGAGGCCATGAGCAGCACACGCGGCGTTCCTTTTCCGAGGTCCCCCAGCACATAGGCTCCACGGGCCAAATCCCCGGCCGGCGCGAAGCGCTTGCGGTCCAGCGTCGGCAGCGCCTGGCGGGTGAGGGCCAGGGCAGTCGGACCGTGAGATCGACGCAGTGCGGCCAGCCAGGCCTGGCTGGTCTCGTTGGCATCGCACGGCCGGATTACGGCCAGGTTGGGGATCGCCCGCAGGGTGGCCAGATGCTCGATCGGCTGGTGGGTCGGTCCGTCCTCCCCCAGCCCGATGGAATCGTGGGTATACACATAGATCACCCGCAGGCCCATCATGGCCGCCAGCCGCACCGCCGGGCGCATGTAGTCCGAGAAGACCAGGAACGTGCCCCCGTAGGGGATCAGCCCGCCGTAGAGGGCCATCCCGCTCAGCAGGCCGCCCATGCCGTGTTCGCGCACCCCAAAATGCAAGTATCGGCCCGCTCGATGGGAGGCGCTGAAGGGGCGCTCTCCCTTGATGTCGGTCTTGTTGGAGCCGGTCAGGTCCGCCGAGCCGCCGATGAGTTCCGGCAGCACCGGCGCCAGCGCAGCCAGCGTTGCCCCGGAGGCCGCTCGAGTGGCCAGACCCTTTTCGCCGGCCTCAAACTTGGGCAGGCTGGCTGCCAGTTCGTCGGGTAACCTCCCAGCCTGGGTGCGCTGCCAGGTAACGGCCAGGCTGGGATGGGCCTTGGCGTAGTCTTGCATCATCGCGCGCCAGCGGGCGTGCTCCCCGGCGCCACGCTGGGCGGCCTGCTGGAATACCTGGCGGACCTCCTCCGGGATCAGGAAGCGCGGCTCTTGGGGCCAGCCCAATCGGTCCTTGGCGGCGGCCAGTTCCGGCTCTCCGGGAGGCTCTCCATGCGCCTCGGCGGTATCCTGCCGGGTGGGCAGGCCGTAGCCGATGTGGGTGCGGCAGACGATCAAGCTGGGACGGTCTTGCGCCTTGGCCTGCTGAATGGCCCGGTCGACCCGCTCCAGATCATTTCCGTCCTCTACCTGTTGGACGTTCCAGCCGTAGGCCCGAAACCTGGCGGCCCGATCCTCGGTGAAGGCCAGATCGGTGCTGCCATCGATGGTGATGCGGTTATCGTCGTACAGGTAGATCAGTCGATCCAGCCTCAGATGCCCGGCCAGGGAGGCGGCCTCCGAGGCGACGCCTTCCATCAGGTCGCCGTCGGAGACGATGGCGTAGATACGGTGATCGACGACCGGTAGCCCCTCCCGGTTGTAGACCGCGGCCTGGTGTGCCGCCGCAACCGCCATGCCCACTCCGTTGCTGAATCCTTGCCCGAGCGGCCCGGTGGTGGTCTCGACCCCGGGCGCCAGCCCATGCTCGGGATGGCCGGGGGTCACACTGTCCAACTGACGAAAGCGCTGGATCTGCTCCAGCGGGAGATCGAATCCGGAGAGGTGCAGCAAGGAATAGAGAAGCATGGAGCCGTGTCCGGCGGAGAGGATGAAGCGGTCCCGGTTGGGCCAATCGGGATGCCGTGGATCGAACTTCAGGTGTCGAGTCCACATCACGAAGGCCATGGCGGCGGCCCCCATCGGCAGGCCAGGGTGTCCTGAGTTGGCTTTCTGGACCGCGTCGGCGGCCAGGAACCGAATGGTGTTGATGGCGCGCTCACTGAGTTCCGCGGGGGTCAGGGTTTCGGGCATATCTCCTCTTGGGTGTGGATCGGGCGTCATCGAGCGGGCTCCTGGTCGGGACTCTCCGCCTCGATAAGACTCAGGAACGCCTCCACGATCGAGCGGGCGTCCTGCAGGGGATCCTCTCCATGCGGCAGCCGATGGTCTTCGCCGACCTGATCGGTAAGCCGGGATGCCGCCTGCTGCAGTGAGCGCGGCAGGTCTGCCTGGGAGCGCAGCCAGCGCAGGTGGCTTAGCGCGGCTCTCTCGGAGTCGGCCGCACCCTGGGCGCGGTTCCGATAGGCTCCCACGGCCCAGCCGGCCGCGCGCCGGGCGCACACCCGGGCGCGTCCTTCCTTGCCGTGGGCGCGAGCCTGTGCGGCGTAGGCCAATTCGGCTTCGATGCGCGATCTCAGCGGATCTGTCATGGCGGGCCGGGCGGCCGCGCGATCAACTCAGGAAGGAATGTCCCCCGCGCGAGATGTGGGCCATGAACTCATGGCGGGTCAGCTCGCTGGTTGAAAATGTCCCGGACAGGGCGCTCGTCACCATGCGGGCGTTGGCTTTCTTCACCCCCCGCATCATGGCGCACAAATGCCAGCCCTCGACCACCACGGCCACACCGTGGGGGTGCAGGGCGGTGTCCAGGAAATCGGCAATCTGGCGGGTCATCCGCTCCTGAACCTGCAGGCGCCGGGCAAAGAGATCTACCACTCGCGGGATCTTGGACAGCCCGAGCACCTTCCCTTTGGGCAGGTAGGCGACGTGGGCCTGGCCCAGAAAGGGCAGCATGTG
>Ga0299915_10000823_pt1 | contig 22997 bp, 26 predicted proteins | sample RVTome_13_FD_200263 | JGI IMG/M metagenome (GOLD analysis project Ga0299915, IMG submission 200263) | Soil microbial communities from uranium-contaminated site in the Upper Colorado River Basin, Wyoming, United States - RVT92D227 (version 2) ... | reverse complement strand
TCCGTTGCCCGGTGCCACGGCGGTGTCGGACGACGAGATCGAGCGCGCCATCGCCGAAATCCAGCAGGCCATCCAGAAAATTTCCGCCAAATAGCCCGGATACGGGCTTTGTGGGTGGGGCGCGCGTGACGCGGTAAAATCGCGTTTTCCGATTCCAGCCGATCACCATGCCCAGTCCCCTTGTTCGCCCCAGCGGCCGCGCGTCCGACGCGCTGCGCACGCTGACCTTCAACCGCCAGTTCACCAAGCACGCTGAAGGCTCGGTGCTGGTTTCCATGGGCGACACCCGCGTGCTGTGCACCGCCAGCGTGCTCGACAAGATTCCGCCGCACAAGAAAGGCAGCGGCGAGGGCTGGGTGACCGCCGAATACGGCATGCTGCCGCGCTCCACCCACACCCGCAGCGACCGCGAAGCCGCGCGCGGCAAACAGTCCGGGCGCACCCAGGAAATCCAGCGCCTGATCGGCCGCAGTCTGCGCGCCGTGGTCGACCTGAAGAAACTCGGCGAGCGCACCCTGCACATCGACTGCGACGTGCTGCAGGCCGATGGCGGCACCCGCTGCGCCAGCATCTGCGGTGCCTATGTCGCGGTGGCCGACGCCATCGCCGGTCTGCTGGCCGAGGGCAAGCTTGCCGAAACGCCGCTTGCCGACAGCATCGCCGCCGTCTCGGTTGGCGTCTACCAGGGCCAGCCGGTGCTCGATCTCGACTACATCGAGGACTCCGACTGCGACACCGACATGAATGTGGTAATGACCGGCAGCGGCGGCATCGTCGAAGTGCAGGGCACCGCCGAAGGCACGCCGTTTTCCCGCGCCACCCTCGAAGCGCTGCTCGACCTGGCCACCGCCGGCATCGCGGACATCACCGCAGCCCAGCACAAGGCGCTGACAGCATGAAGAAACTGGTCATCGCCTCCGGCAACGTCGGCAAGCTGCGCGAAATCGCGCGCATCCTCGCGCCGCTCGAAATCGAAGCCGCGCCGCAATCCGATTTCGGCGTCCCCGAATGCCCCGAGCCGCACGTCACCTTCGTCGAGAACTGCCTCGCCAAGGCGCGCCACGCCAGCGCGCACACCGGCCTGCCGGCGCTGGCCGACGACTCCGGCATCTGCGTCGAGGCTTTGAACGGCGCGCCCGGCGTGTATTCCGCGCGCTATGCCGGCGAGCCGAAATCCGATCAGCGCAATAACGAAAAACTCATCGCCGCCCTTGCGGGGCAGGCTAACCGCCGCGCACATTATTACTGCGTGATGGTGCTGGTGCGCTACGCCGACGATCCCGAGCCGCTGATCGCCGAAGGCCGTTGGCACGGTGAAATCATCGACACCCCGCGCGGCGAGGGCGGCTTCGGCTACGACCCGTATTTCCTTGTCCCCGAGTTCGGCAAGACCGGCGCGGAGCTCGGCGAGGACGAGAAGAACGCCATTTCGCACCGCGGCCAAGCCTTGCGCGAACTGGCCGACAAGCTGAAGCGGCTTGGCTGAGGCTGTCATTCATTTCGCCGGCAGCGGCCTGAAAGTCCAGCCGCCGCTGTCGCTCTACCTCCACCTGCCGTGGTGCGTGAAGAAGTGCCCGTACTGCGACTTCAACTCGCACGCAGTCAAGGGCGGCAACACCCTATCCCCCTCTCCCTTGAGGGGAGAGGGCCGGGGAGAGGGTGCGCTTCCCGAGGCCGCCTACATCGACGCGCTGCTGCTGGACCTGGAGCGTGCCCTGCCCGACATCTGGGGGCGCAAAATCCACACCGTGTTTTTCGGCGGCGGCACCCCCAGCCTGTTCTCGGCAGACGGCATCGACCGCATCCTGACCGGCGTGCGCACGCTGACGCAGTTGATGCCGTCCGCCGAGATCACGCTGGAAGCCAACCCCGGAACGGTGGAAGCGGCGAGGTTCAAAGGCTTCCGCGAAGCCGGTGTGACGCGCGTCTCGCTCGGCATCCAGAGCTTCAACCCGCGCCATCTGCAGGCGCTCGGGCGCATTCACGACGATACCGAAGCGCGCCGCGCGGCCGAACTCGCCGCCACCCATTTCGACACCTTCAACCTCGACCTGATGTTTGCCCTGCCGGGGCAGACGCTGGCCGAGGCGATGTCCGATATCGACACCGCGCTCGGCTTCCAGCCGCCGCACCTGTCGGCCTACCACCTCACGCTGGAGCCCAACACGCCGTTCGGCCACACGGCGCCGCCCAACCTGCCGGACGACGACCTCGCCGCCGACATGCAGCAGGCGATCGAGGCGCGGCTGAGCGAGGCCGGCATGCAGCACTATGAAACCTCGGCCTACGCGCGGCCGCAGCATGCCAGCCGCCACAACCTCAACTACTGGCAGTTCGGCGACTATCTCGGCATCGGCGCCGGCGCGCATTCCAAGCTCAGCTTCCACGACCGCATCATCCGGCAGATGCGCGTGAAGTACCCGCAGCAGTACATGGACGCGGTGAAAGCGGGCACACACGTCGCCGACACCCGCGCCCTCACACGCGGCGACCTGCCGTTCGAATTCATGATGAATGCCCTGCGGCTGACCGAAGGCGTGCCAGCCGCGTTGTTCGAGGAACGCACCGGCCTGCCGCTGATCGTTTGCAAGTACGCATTGGAGCAGGCGCGGACGCAAGGCTTGCTGGAGCGCGACGCCACCCGGCTCAAGCCGACGCTGCAGGGGCAGCGTTTTCTGAACGATCTGCTGGCGCTGTTTTTGCCGGGTTAGCGGGGGTTAACGCGGGCTGCTGTCGTCCAGGTGCAGCATCGCGGAAATCTCGCGGTGCAGTGCCGCTTCGTCACCCAGGTTCAGCTCCACGAGGCGCCGCAGGGTGGTGATGCTTTCGAGGTCGATTTCCGTGCAATGGATGCCGAGTCGTCCCTGTTCCACATGGGCGACTTCGCCCGCCATGCTGATGGAAGTGCCGTCTTCAGCCAGTTTGACCAGAAGGCTGCACGGCTCGCCGATGCTTGCCTGCCAGGGCAGCGGTCGTTCGACCAGCGCGCCTTTCAGCGAGATGTCCACCAGCTTGCATGCGTGCTTGCCCGACAGGATGGCGAGCTCGACACCCGTATCGAATGCGATGCGCGTAAACAGGCGTCTCTGTTGGGCTGGAAATGCATTCGTGACCATCGACTCCGCTCCCGCATCCGTGTTGTCTTGCAGCATCATGAAACGAGTGGCGGCCGGATGCAATCCCGTTGACGGATGGCCGGTTCCATCACGATCAGAAGCGCTCATCCCCACGCAAATAGCGCCATTGTCCTGCCGGCAGTTTTCCCAGCGGGACGCGGCCGAGGCGGATGCGTTTCATCGACAGCACCTGCAGGCCGACGGCTTCGCACAGGTGGGCGATCTGTCCGGGCCGGGCGCCTTTCAGCGCCACCCGCAGGCGGGTTTCGTTTTGCCAGCTGACCTTGATGGCGGGTGGGGTACGGCCCTCGAACGGGATGCCCCGGTTCAGCCGCTTGAGGCCGTTGGGGGCCATCTCGTTGGCAACCTCGACGATGACTTCGTGCTCCAGGGTGGCGGCATCTTCGGCCAGCTTGCGCACCACGCGCCAGTCCTGGGTGAAAACCACAAGGCCGCTGGCGTCGGCTTCCAGCGGCACGCACAAAGTCAGCTGGGCAAAATGTTTTTTCAGCGGGCGGATGCCGGAGGCGTCGTCGCTCCACAGGCTGGCGGCGCTGATGAGCTGCGACGCGGGCTTGTCGCCGTCGATCGTGTGATAGCCGGCCGGCTTGTGCAGCAGCAGGGTGACCGGTTCGGCCTGGGCGAGGTCGGCCTGCGGGTCGATTTCGATGTGCTGGTCGCTGACGCGGAACTGCGGCTCCTCGACCACGATGCCGTCGACCCGCACCCAGCCGCCGCTGATGAACTGCTCGGCTTCGCGGCGCGAGCAGCCGCGCAGTTCGGCGACGCGTTTGGCAAGGCGGACAGGATCGGTCATGGCAGGCGGGTGGGCGGCTGGAGCCGCGAGTTTACGCCGGTCTGGCCGTGCACCCAGCATGGGCGCACGGCCGCTCTCCGGGCGCGGTTGTTATTGCCGGCGAGGGCGCGGTATGCTTTCAGGCCCACCAACCCGGAGACGCCCCATGAAAACCGCACTTGCGCTGTCATTGTTGTTTTTCACCTCTTCTGCGCTTGCCGCCGTGGTCGGCAAGGATGTCAGCTACAAGGCGGGCGATACCGTCATGAAGGGCTACCTGGCGTATGACGATGCCGTGAAGGGCAAGCGTGCCGGCGTGCTGGTGGTCCCGGAATGGTGGGGCGCGAACGATTACGCGAGAAAGCGTGCGCGCATGCTGGCGGGCGAAGGCTACGTCGCGCTGGTGGTCGACATGTACGGCAATGGCCAGATTGCGGACAACCCGAATGACGCGGGCGCGCTGGCGGGCAACGTCAACAAGAATCCGTCGCTGGCCTACGCGCGCTTCGACGCCGCGCGCCTGTTCCTCGACAAGCAGGCCAGCGTGAAGAAGGGCATGACTGCCGCGCTGGGCTACTGCTTCGGCGGCGGCGTGGTGCTCAACATGGTGCGTGCCGGCATGCCGCTGAAGGCGGCAGCGACCTACCATGGCGTGCTGGCGACCGACATGGCGGTCAAGCCGGGCGGCATCAAGACCAAGCTGCGCATTTTCCACGGCGAGGCCGACCCCATCGTGCCGCCCGAGCAGGTGGAGGCGTTCAAGACCGAAATGGCCAACGCCCAGGCCGACTACATGCTGGTGAGCTACCCCGGCGTGAAGCACACCTTCACCAACCGCGAGGCCGACAGCTACGCCGCGCAATTCGGTCTGCCGCTCAAGTACGACAACGCGGCCGACAACGATTCGTGGACCCGCACGCTGGAGTTCCTCAAGGCGACGCTCGAATAATGGCCGACACCTGCGACCACGACGACTGCCACACCCCGTACCGCAGCGGCAGCCTCGGCATCCCGCAAACCGGGCCGTTCGACCCGGCGGCGTTCGAGCAGGCGGTGAATGCCTTGCTCGCCGCCTGCGGCATCGCGCCCGATTCGGTGCACACCGGGCGCACCGCCGAGCGGGTGCGCGAACTGTGGCAGCGCCGCCTGCTCGGCGGCTATGCGATTGAACCCGCCGCAGCGCTGGGCGAGGGCTTCGCCGACGACCGCGACGACATGGTGGTGGTGCGCGGCATCGCGGTGCACGGCGTGTGTCCGCATCACTTGGTGCCGTTTCGCGGCGTGGCGCATGTCGCCTACATTCCCGGCGGGCGGCTGCACGGCTTCGGCCGCATCGCGCGCATGGTCGATGCCATCGGCCACCGCTTCACCTACCAGGAATGGATGACGCGCGACATCGCCGAAGCGCTGGTGACGCACGGCCAGGCGCAGGGCGCGGCGTGCATCATCGAGGCCGAGCAGCTGTGCCTGCTGCTGGGCGAGGACCGGCGCGGCGACGAGCGCGTGGTGACGCAGGCCTTCAGCGGCTGCTTCAAGGCCAGCGACCAGATGCGCAACGAGTTCCTGCGCGCGATTTCGCATAGCGACCTGAAGTAGGCGCCGCACGAGGCTAGCAGCCCTATCCGGAGAAGCGCTTGATTCGCCTTGACACATACCAACCGGTATGTATGATTAAACCATGAATGCATCCGTCAAAGCCCCCGACCTCACCCGGCAAACGCTGCTGGAAGCGGCATTTGCCGAAATCCACCGCAACGGCTTCCAGGCCGCCTCGCTCGCGCAGATCCTGGCCGACACCGGCCTCACCAAGGGGGCGCTGTACCACCATTTTCCGGACAAGAAGGCGCTCGGCCTGGCGGTGGTGGAAGAGGTGATCCGCCCGCGTCTGGCCGCGATGATGTTCGAACCGCTGGCGGACACCCGGCAGCCGCTTGCGGCGATGCAGGCCTTGCTGGCGGCCAAGGCGGCCGAGGACGATCCGATGGTGGTGTCGCTGGGCTGCCCGCTCAACAATCTGATGCAGGAGATGAGCCCGGTGGACGAAAGCTTCCGCCGGAAGCTCAACGACGTGTTCGAGGCATGGGTCGAGGTGGTGGCGGCGGCGCTCAAGCGCGGCAAGACGGCGGGCGAGGTGCGCCGCGACGTCGATGCCGGGGCCACGGCCTTCTTCATCGTGTCGGCGCTCGAAGGCTGCGTCGGCATGAGCAAGAACACCCAGTCGGTCGCGGCGTATCGCAGCTGCCTCGCGCAGCTCGGCCGCTTTCTGGACACGCTGAAACGCTGAGGGGCGAGCATGCAAGCCATCGAACGGGCCATCACCCGCGCGCGCTACGCAAGCCACCTCGGCGGCAGCACGCCGGAAGCCGCGCTGGAGCAGTTCTATGCGGCCTTCAACGGCTGCGCTGATGGCGGCCGTGTTGGGCAAGCGCTAGCGAGTTCACTCACAAGGATTGATGATGAAAAATGAAACGCATCGTCCGCGCACGCGGATCCTGCCGCCCGCACCCTACGCTGCGGCGCTGCTGGGCGGCTGGTGGCTGGATCGCAACCAGCTTGCCCTGCCGCTCGATCTGGGCGCGGTGACGCGTCCGCTGGGCTGGCTCGCGGTCGGCATCGGGCTGGCGCTGTTCGTCTGGACACTGTGGACGTTCGCGCGCCACCACACCACGGTCAACCCGTATGTCGGCGCGTCGGAACTGTGCACCAGCGGCCCCTTCCGCTTCAGCCGCAATCCGATCTATCTCGGCGACTGGTTCATCCTGACCGGGGTGTCGCTGTTGCTGCATACGGTGTGGCCGCTCGCATTCGCCCCCCTGATCTGGATCATGCTCCGCTTCGGCGTGATCCGGCACGAAGAAGCGCACCTCGAAGCGAAGTTCGGTGACGCCTACCGGGACTACACAAGCCGCGTCAGGCGTTGGATTTGATCTCAACCAGGAGACTGCCATGAGCATTCTGCAAACCGTTACGCCCGACTCCGCGACGGGCGAAGTCGCCGAGATTTACGCCCAGATCAAAAGCGCGTGGGGACACGTGCCCGCCGCCATCCAGGTGTTCAGCGCCAATCCCTTCCTGCTCAGGCACCAGTGGGAGTACTACGGCAGCGTCATGCAGCATCCCAAGCTTTCCATGCCGCTGACGACGTGCATCCGCATGCTGGTTTCGCAGGCCGGAAACTGCGACTACTGCATCGACATGAATGCCGGCATGCTGATCAACCTGGCCGGCTGGACGCCGGAGCAGGTCGCGGCCACCCGCGCCGATTTTCGCAACAGCCCGCTGAGCCCGGACGAGAAGATGCTGCTCGGCCTGGTGCTGAAGGCGACCCGCGATTCCAACAGCGTCAGCGCGGTCGACCTGCAGGCCGCCCGCGCGGCCGGCTGGTCCGACGGCGACATTCTCGACGCGGTGAATCACGGTGCACGCATGGTGGCTGGCGACATCGTCATCAACGGGTTCAAGGTCGAGCGCGATTTCTGAGCGTCGTCCGGCGCCTGCGGGCATCGGGCTACAGCGCGGCGGGGCATCGCCGTTAAGCCTGGCATGACGATGTCATTAGGAGTCCATCCATGAAGGTTACCCTGCACGATAAATCGCTGGAGATCCGGCTCACCGCCGCCGCGCAGAAGGCGCTGGCCCGGCGCGAAACGCCGCTGGTGGCCGAGATGGAACTGCTGTTCTCCTGCCTGCTGCGCAAGCGGGTGTACTTCGGCGAATCGGCGGAGCAGTCCACCCCGGTCAACGACCGCCTGGCGGTGCGCTTCAAGCCGATCATGACGCGCCGCTGCAGCGTGGCGGAAGGCGGCGCCTCGCCGCCCTCGGAAAGTTTCCCGCTCGAGAATCCGCGTCCCTACGTACCCAACTGGCTGGCCATCGATTACCGCCGCGGCGAGTGGGTGGGCGATTTCGGTTACGCCAGCTACTAGTTCAGTCCGAAAAGATCGCGGGCGTTGCGCGTGGTGGCCTGTGCCACGCTCTCGACATCGATGCCGCGCAGTTCGGCCAGGGTCTGCGCGATGCGCGGCAATTCGCCCGGCGCGTTGCGGCCGCGCCCGATCCATACCGGCGGGATGTCGGGGCTGTCGGTTTCCAGCACGATCGCGTCCAGCGCCAGCTCGGCTGCCAGCCGCCGCAGGTTGTTGGCGCGCGGCCAGGTGAAGGCACCGCCGAAGCCCAGCTTGAATCCCAGCTTGATGAATTCGTCCGCCTGCTGCGGGCTGCCGTTGAAGGCGTGGGCGATGCCGCCGCGCACGCGGATCCTGCGCAGGTGTTTCAGCAGCTGGTCGTTGGCGCGCCGGCAGTGCAGCAGCACCGGCAGATCGAATTCCTGCGCGATCTTCAGCTGTTCGACGCAAAAGAATTCCTGCGTCGCGTAGTCGAGGTCGACGAACAGGTCGAGTCCGATTTCGCCGATGGCCACCGGACGATGCGCCTCGACCTGCGTGCGCAGCTCGGCCAGGTGCTCGGGACGGTGCACCTCGACATACATCGGGTGCAGCCCCCACGCCGGCAGGCAGCCGGGGTAGCGTGCGCAGGTGGCGGCCACCGCGGCGAAGTTGTCGCGGCTGACGGCCGGAACCACCAGCGTGTCGACCCCGCCGGCGATCGCGGCAGCGTAGACCGCATCGCGGTCGGCATCGAATTCGGCCGCGTCGAGGTGGCAGTGAGTGTCGATAAAAAACGGCACCGCAGGGGGTGCCGTTATTGCCTTTGCCGTCAAGGTTTCCCTCTCCCCAACCCTGGTGGAACTCCTAACCATTCGACTAAGCCCGCAAGCGGGCAAGTCGCTGGTTATCTCCCGCAAGCGGGAGAGGGAGCGAACGCTAGGCCCACACCGATTAATCGTTGCTGGCAAAGCCCAGCAGGTGCAGCAGGCTGGTGAACAGGTTGAAGATCGAGACGAACAGGGTGACCGTCGCCATGATGTAGTTGGTCTCGCCGCCGTGGATGATGTTGCTGGTCTCGTACAGGATGAGGCCGGACATCAGCAGCACGAACATGGCCGACACCGCCAGCGACAGGCCGGGCATCTCGAAGAAGATCGCGCCGAGGCCGGCAAGGAAGGCGACCAGGATGCCGACCATGAGGAAGCCGCCCATGAAGCTGAAATCCTTGCGCGTGGTCATCACGTAGGCCGACAGGCCGAGGAAGATCGCGGCGGTGCCGCCCATCGCCATCATCACCACCTGCGAGCCGTTGGGCAGGGCGAGGTAAGCGTTGAGGATCGGGCCGAGCGTGTAGCCCATGAAGCCGGTGAGCGCGAAGACGAAGGCGATGCCAAGGCCGCTGTCGCGGAACTTGGTGGTGAGGAACAAGAGGCCGAAGTAGCCGACCAGGGTGATGATCATGCCGGGATGCGGCAGGTTCAGCGCCATCGACAGACCGGCGGTGAGCGCGGAAAACGCCAGCGTCATCGACAGCAGCATGTAGGTGTTCTTGACGACCTTGTTGGTCGACATCGCCGCAGACTGGCTGCGGCCCAGGGTGGTGACTTGCGGGTTCATCTAAGCTCCTCTTTATGAATTGCAAAACAGTGTGCCGGGTCAGAGTGGATTGGCACGGCACAGGTTCCCGAATGCGTTCGGGATTGGGAGTTAGGATACCGTGATGCGGGCCGGCTTGCCACCCGCAACCTTGCGGACGCTGGGGTTTTCGGTCGGAGGATTGGGAGGCACGTCATCGCGAGGCTCGCAGAGCCGTGGCGATCCAGCGCCCGTGATGCTGTTGGCATTCTGGATTGCTTCCCGCCGCGCTTCGCTCGCGGTCGCAATGACACAAAGTGAATGAATCAGCGCTTTCCTTGCTGTCATTCGCCGGATTTCGTGCTGCGCATCATCAGGTTCATCAACTCGCCCGGCATCGGGAAGACGATGGTGTTGGTCCTGTCGCCGGCGATATTGGCGAGCGTCTGCAGATAGCGCAGCTGCATCGCCTGCGGCTTGCCGGCAAGAATCTCGGCGGCGGCCAGCAGCTTTTCCGAGGCCTGCAGTTCGCCTTCGGCATGGATCACCTTGGCGCGCCGTTCGCGTTCGGCCTCGGCCTGCTTGGCGATCGCGCGCACCATCGATTCGTCGATGTCGACATGCTTGATCTCGACGTTGGACACCTTGATGCCCCAAGCGTCGGTCTGCGCGTCGAGCAATTGCTGGATGTCCTGGTTCAGGCGTTCGCGCTCGGCCAGCATCTCGTCGAGTTCATGCTTGCCCAGCACCGCGCGCAGCGTGGTCTGCGCCAGCTGGCTGGTGGCGTTCATGTAGTCTTCCACCTGCAGGATGGACTTGGCCGGGTCGATGACGCGGAAATACACCACCGCGTTCACCTTCACCGAGACGTTGTCGCGCGAGATCACGTCCTGGCTCGGCACGTCGAACACCATGGTGCGCAGGTCCACCCGCACCATCTGCTGGATGCCGGGAATGATGATCACCAGCCCCGGCCCCTTCACCTTCCAGAAGCGTCCGAGCATGAACACCACGCCGCGTTCGTATTCGCGCAGGATGCGCAGGCTGGACGCCACCAGCGCGAAGATCAACAACACTACGGTCAAACCGCCGAATTCGAACATGATCAGTCTCCTTTACGAACCATCCGGTTCCACATCGAGAACCAGGCCGTGCCGCGCGCGCACCCGCACCCGGCTGCCGCGCTTCAGCGGCACACTGCTGCGCACCCGCCACTGCTCGCTGTGGATGCGGGCCCAGCCTTCGTGCTCCATGTCTTCCAGGATATCGCCGGCAGCGCCGATCATTTCCTCGGCACCGGTGACCACCGGCCGCGCACGCGCCTTGATCGCCATGCCGGCGACAAAGAAGCTGAACAGTGCGCTCGCCACCGCCACCGGGACGATCAGCATCCAGGGAATGCCGTAGCCCGGCAGGTCGGTATCGATCAGCATCACCGAACCGATGATGAAGGCGGCAATGCCGCCCAGCCCGAGCGCACCGAAGCTGGGCACAAAGGCTTCCGAAATCATCAGCACGATGCCCAGCAGCATCAGCGCCAGCCCGGCATAGCTGATCGGCATGACCTGCAGCGCAAACAGCCCGAGCAGCAGGCAGATGCCGCCGACCACGCCGGGGAACAGCATGCCGGGATTGGAAAATTCGTAGATCAGCCCATAGATGCCGAGCAGCATCAGGATGTAGGCGATGCTGGGGTCGCCGATGACGGCCAGCAGGCGGCTGCGCCAGTCGGGCATGACGCGCTCGATGGCGGCATTGGTGGTGTCGAGGGTCAGCGTCTGGCCGTTCAACTTGATGACGCGGCCGTTCAGCTGTTTCAGCAGGTCATCGAGATCGGTCGCCACCAGGTCGATCACCTTCAGCGCCAGCGCTTCGGTTGCCGACAGGCTCACCGCCTCGCGCACCGCGCGTTCGGCCCACTCGGCGTTGCGGCCACGCAGTTCGGCCAGCCCGCGGATGTAGGCCGCAGCGTCGTGCACCGCCTTGCGCATCTTGGGGTCGCCCGACGGGGTGTCGGCGGGTTTGGCTGCGTCGGGCTGGGCGGGTCCGGGCCTGTCGGGTTGCGCGGGCTTGTCGCCGCCTGTGGGTGCCAGTTCGACCGGCGTCGCCGCGCCCAGGTTGGTCGCCGGCGCCATCGCCGCGATGTGGCTGGCATACAGGATGTAGGTGCCCGCACTGGCGGCGCGGGCGCCCTTGGGCGAGACATAGGTTGCCACCGGAACCGGCGAGGCAAGGATCGCCTTGATGATGTCGCGCATCGCGGTGTCGAGTCCGCCTGGCGTGTCCATCTCGATCACCACCAGATGCGCCTTGTCCTCGATCGCCTTGGCGATGCCGCGCAGCAGGTAATCGGCGCTGGCCGGGCTGATCGCGCCTTGTACCGTCAGCACCCGCACCATGGCCGCACCGGCGGGCGCGGAAAATCCCACGCTCAGGCAGGCAAGCAGGACAAGGCGCGACAAGAATCGTAGTGGATGCACGCTTTTAATCTAGACCCTAAATCAGGCTTCGACTAATTGGACTGGGGCGCGCGCACTGCCTAACAAAAATGTAACGAATGGATTGGGCGGGAGGTTTTATACTATTGAGCATAAAAAAATACTGACAAGCCTTTATCTGTGAGCATCCTCCATTCCGACCGTTACCCGGATCGGCAAATCTTCGCCATCACGTTTATTTGTACAGCGGGTAATGCTGATATCCGGCCGGATGATCAGCCGCCACGATTGGCGGGCATTCCAGTTTGGCGGCGAGTCCCGGATTGATCCCAGGACGGGTTCCGGGACAACCGTGAGAATTCGAATTCCTTGTACAAGGGAGGCAACTTGATGATCCGCATCCTCATTGGCGATGATCACGCTATCGTCCGCCAGGGACTGCGCCAGGTGCTGGCCCTGATGCAGGAACTGGAGCTGGTCGGCGAGGCGAAGAACGGCTGGGAGGTGATCGAGCAGGTCCGGCGTTGTGCCCCCTCCCTGCTGTTGCTGGACATGAACATGCCTGGGCCTAACGGGGTGGATCTGATCAAGCGCGTGCGCGAGGAAGCGCCGCGGTTGCCGATATTGGTGCTTTCCATGCACGGGGATAGCCAGATTGCCGGGCGCGCCATCAAGGCCGGGGCTGCCGGTTACCTGACCAAGGACAGCGAACCGGAAACCCTGATTTTCGCCATCCGCCAGGTTGCCAGTGGAGCCCACTATATCGAACCTGCCGTCGCCGAGCGCCTGTTGTTCAGCACTTCGCCCAAAGACCCCCCCGCGCCGCATATCGCATTGTCCGATCGTGAATATCAGATATTCCTGATGCTCGTCCGCGGGCGAGGCGTCATCGACATTGCCGAAGAGCTTCATCTTTCCGCCAAGACCATCAGCACCCACAAAGCGCGCCTGATGAAGAAGCTTGGATTAAACAATCTTAGCGACCTGGTGCGCTACGCACTGAAGCACGAGTTGAGCTAAGGAGACCCTGAACAAGTCCACGACGTCATTCCGGCGCACGCCGGAATCCAGTCAAATCAAGCATCTGGACCCCGGCGTTCGCCGGGGTGACGACTTGTTCAGGACTTCCCTAAGCGCCTGCCGGAACAGGCCCCACATTTCCCGGCCGGGTTGGATCGCTCGGCCGGGTAGGAATACCCCTACATGAGATTCGTATTCGACTGACAACCCCAAGGGGGCGTCAGCCGATACGGAGCCATGGCTCATGCGCCGTTACTTCCCCTATGTGCATGTGATAGTGGGATTCCGGTGAAATTGATGATCGTGGAGGATTCTTCGGCTGTTTATGGTCATCGCACGACCTCCCATGCCGGGCTGGTGGTCGCGCGATGAAAACAGCCGAGACAAACGACCGCCGCGTTGCGGGATGGGTGTGGGCGATTTCCGTCGGGCTCGGCTTGCTGGGCGCCGCGGCCGCTGCTTCTCCCGGCGCCACGGTCAATATGTTCTGGGCAGGCGGGGCGGCGCTGGCGGGTGTGTTTGCCGGCGGCTTTCTCGCCAACAGGGTTCGCAATGCGCTGGCGACTGCACGGCGTGAAGCGGAGGAAGCCTGCCTGACTCGGCTGCCATCGTCCCCCGGCGGGCTGGATGATTTGTGCGGCCAGGTGTTGCCCATCTGGAACCGCCAGATTGAAACCGCCCGCAGCCAGACAGAAACCTCTCTGGTCGATCTTGCCACCTGCTTCGGCGACATCCATCAGCGCCTCGACGCGGCATTGGGCCTGTACCGCAACAGTACCGGCAGCCTGTCCGATGGCGGCGGCGAAGCAGACGTCATGGCCATGCTGGAAAAGGGCCAGAGCGACCTGTCCACCATGCTCTCTTCGCTGCGCGCCGGCCTCCAGGCCAAGCAAGAGATGCTCGACCGCATCCGTGAAGTGGCCCGGTTTTCCGATGAACTCAAGGCCATGGCCGGTTCGGTTTCGGAACTGGCCAACCAGACCAAACTGGTGTCGCTCAATGCCGCCATCGAGGCGGCCTGGGCAGGCAAGGCGGGCCGCGGGTTCGCCGTGATTGCGGATGAGGTGCGCAAGCTTTCCACCCAGTCGGGGGATACCGGCAAGCAGATAACCTCCCGCGTCGAAAGCGTGACCCAGGCGATCCATGGCGCGGTGGAGATCGCGGAACGCTATGCAGACCAGGATGCCCGCGCCATGCGGGATTCCGAGCAACTCATCGAGGGCGTGCTCAATGTGTTCCGCGGCGCGGTGGAGCATCTGACCCAGGCGGCAACCCAATTCCAGCATGAAGGCCAGGCGGTGCAGGAGACGGTTTCCGGCGTCATCGTCTCCCTCCAGTTCCAGGACCGGGTCAGCCAGATCCTGTGCCAGACCATGGACGACATGGCGCGTCTGGAGGGCGTCCTGAGCGAGAACAGGGCGCGCGAAGCCAGCGGGGAACCCGCCCCGCCCATCGACGTGGCGGCCTGGCTCGAACAGCTCTCCAGTACCTACACGACGCTTGAGCAACAGGACAACCACCAGGGCATGCAAAGCAATGCGCCCGGCAATGCAGCCGAAATCACTTTCTTTTAGGAGCAAACATGGCCAAGACCATTCTGATCGTTGACGACTCGGCATCCGTTCGCCAGGTCGTGGGGTTGACCCTGAAGGGGGCAGGCTACGACGTTGTCGATGCGGTGGACGGCAAGGATGCGCTGACCAAACTGGATGGGCGCAAGCTGCATCTGGTCATCAGCGACGTCAACATGCCCAACATGGACGGCATTTCCTTCGTCAAGGAAATGAAGGCCAAGCCCGCCTACAAATTCACCCCCGTCATCATGCTCACCACCGAAGGCAGCGAGGCCAAGAAACGCGACGGCCAGGCGGCCGGCGCCAAGGCTTGGGTGGTCAAGCCTTTCCAGCCCGCCCAGATGCTGGATGCGGTGTCGAAGCTGATTCTGCCGTAATCAATTGGAGATCCCCATGGAACTAAGCAGCGAACGCCACGAAAACCGCCTGCGCGTGCATGCCGCCGGCGAGATGACCATCTACAGCGCCGCCGAACTCAAGCCCGCCCTGCTGGAGGCGCTTGGCCAGAGCGACGAAATCGAGATCGACCTCTCGAACGTCAGCGAAATGGACACCAGCGGCGTGCAATTGCTCATGCTTGTGAAGCGGGAGGCGGTGGCGGCCGGCAAAGCCCTGGCGCTGTCCGGGCACAGCCCGGCGGTGCTGGAAGTGTTCGAGCTACTGGGTCTGGGCGGCTGGTTCGGCGACCCCCAGGTGCTGCCGGCGGACGCAACGGGGAGAGCAGCATGAGCCTGGATCTGGGCGACGCCCTGCAAACCTTTTTCGCGGAAAGCCGCAGCCTGCTCCAGGAGATGGAGGAAGGCCTGCTACGCCTGGAAACCGCCCCCGACGATACGGAGGCGATCAACGCCGTGTTTCGCGCCGCCCACACCATCAAGGGCTCATCCGGCCTGTTCGGCCTGGACGACATCGTCGCCTTCACCCACAAGGCCGAGAACGTGCTGGATCGGGTGCGCAACAACGAATTGGCCCTGAGCGAGGGCTTGATCGGCCTGTTGCTGGGCTGCCGCGACCATATCGAACGGCTGCTGGACATCACCGCCGAGGGGGTGGAAATGGACGCGGATACCCGCCAGCAGGGCGAGGCGCTGGCGTCCCAGCTGAGCCAGTGCATGGGGCAATCGGCATCCACACTGCCCGCCGAGACGGAGACGCCCCTGCAAAGCCTGGGCGGCGGCCGGATGGTGGGCGATACCTGGCACATTTCCCTGCGTTTTGGGCGGGACGTGCTGAAGAACGGCATGGACCCGCTGTCCTTCATCCGCTATCTCGGCACCCTGGGCGAGATCGTCCACCTCACCACCCTGAACGATGCCCTGCCGGCTGCCGCCGAGATGGACCCGGAATGCTGCTACCTGGGCTTCGAGATCCGGCTCCGCAGCGAGGCCGACAAGGCCCGCATCGAAGGCGTATTCGATTTTGTGCGCGACGATTGCCAGCTCCACATCCTGCCGCCCGGCAGCCGGGTGGCGGATTACATCAACCTGATCGAGGCGCTGCCGGAGAACAACACCCGCCTGGGGGATATCCTGGTGGCTTGCGGTGCGGTGACCCAGCGCGAACTGGACGAGTCCCTGGCCCTCCAGGCATGCGAAAGCGCACGTCGGGAAAGCGCCCAGCCCCTGGGCGAAATCCTGGTGGAGCGCCAAATCGTTCAGCCCGAACTGGTGGGCGCGGCCTTAAGCAAGCAGAAAGAAGCACGCCATCGCCAAAGCCAGGAAGCCCGCCTGGTCAGGGTCCATGCCGACAAGCTGGACGAACTCATCAATCTGGTGGGCGAGCTGGTCATCGCCGGCGCCGGCGCCACCCTGCTGGCCCAGCGCCAGGGCGGCAGCGCCATGCAGGAAGCCACCGCGCTCATCTCGCGCCTGGTTGAGGAAATCCGCGACGGCGCGCTGCGTTTGCGCATGGTGCAGATCGGCGAAACCTTCAGCCGCTTCCAGCGCGTGGTTCGCGACGTGAGCAAGGAGCTGGGCAAGGACATCGAACTGGTCATCACCGGCGCGGAAACCGAACTGGATAAAAGCGTGGTCGAAAAGATCGGCGACCCGCTCACCCACTTGGTGCGCAACTCCATGGATCACGGCATCGAGCCGGCCGAAGTGCGCGCCGCCAACGGCAAGCCGATCAAGGGCAAATTGAAGCTCAACGCCTACCACGACTCCGGCAGCATCGTCATCGAGGTCGGCGACGACGGCGGCGGCTTGAACCGCGACAAGATCCTCCAGAAGGCCGTCGAGCGCGGCATCGTCGCCCCCAACCAGAATCTTACCGACCGCGAAATCTACAACCTCATCTTCGAGGCCGGCTTCTCCACTGCCGACCAGGTGAGCAACCTGTCCGGCCGCGGCGTCGGCATGGACGTGGTGCGGCGCAACATCGAAGCCCTGCGCGGCACGGTGGAGCTGGACAGCGCGCCGGGCGAAGGCACCACCGTGCGCATCCGCCTGCCGTTGACCCTGGCCATCATCGACGGCTTCCTGGTGGGCGTGGGCGATTCGGCCTACGTGGTGCCGCTGGAGATGGTGCTGGAGTGCGTGGAACTGTCGGATGCCGACCGCCAGGCGCTGGCTCACCGCGCCTACGTCAACATGCGCGGCGAGGTGCTGCCCTTCGTGCGGCTGCGCGATCACTTCGAGGTGGCGGGCAACGGTTCGCGCCGCGAGAACATCGTGGTGGTGCACTACGGCGGCCACAAGGCCGGCCTGGTAGTGGATCAACTGATGGGCGAGTTCCAGACGGTGATCAAGCCGCTGGGGGAAATGTTTTCAAGGGTCAAGGGCATCAGTGGTTCCACGATTCTGGGAACCGGCGAAGTGGCCTTGATCCTGGATGTGCCGTCGTTAGTGCAGCAGGCGGCGGCCCGGGAAGCCGGGCTGAACGAGGAAGCCGGGCGTACCTGCTCGGCGGATCGGGAAACCGCGTCTATTCAGTGATTCAGAAAATTTCAATAATTTTTAGATAGGGGTAAACATGTTCAAAAATATGAAAATCGGGATGCGGTTGGGGTTGGGCTTCGGCGTGGTGCTTTTGCTCTTGGTCGCAATCATTTTTGTCGGCATCACCCGACTGTCGGAAATCAACGACCGTCTGGGCGATATCGTCAACGACGCCAATGTCAAAGTGGGACTCGCCCAGGACATGCGTGGCGTGGTGCGCAACGTGGCCACCGCCGTGCGCAACGTTGTGCTTCTCACCGAGGAAGCCGAAATGCAGGCCGAGGCGCAGCGTATCGAGGAGCAACAAAAGAAATATGCCGAGGCCGAGGAAAAACTGGCCGCCATGATCAAGAGCGAGCAGGGCAAGGCCCTTCTGGCCAAGGTCAAGGAGGCGCAGCGCGCGACCGATTCCCTGGTCGACAAGGTGGCAAAGCTGGGCCTGGCCAATCAGGCGCAGGAAGCCACCGTGGTATTGATGAAGGAAGTGCGCCCGGAGCAGCGGAAATGGCTGGATGCTCTGGATGAACTGAAGGATTTCCAGGGCGAGAAGAGCCAAGAGGGTGCCGAGGCGGCGGCGCAGGCCTACGCCAGCGCGCGCACCCTCATGTTCATCCTCGGCGGCATCGCGCTGGCGCTGGGTGCGGGCATCGCCTTCTGGGTCACCCGTTCCATCACCCGCCCGCTCGGCGAAGCCGTTGGCGTGGCCAACCAGCTGGCCGAAGGCGACCTGACGGCGAAGATCGAAGTCAACTCAAGGGACGAAACGGGCATGTTGCTGGCTTCCATGCAGAACATGGTCGCCAAGCTCTCGCAGATCATCACCGACGTGCGCAGCGCCTCCGACAACCTCTCCAGCGCCTCGGAAGAAGTGTCCGCCACCGCCCAGTCCATGAGCCAGGCCACCAGCGAACAGGCTGCGAGCGTGGAAGAGACCTCTGCATCCGTCGAGCAGATGTCCGCCTCCATCAACCAGAACACCGAGAACGCCAAAGTTACCGACGGCATGGCGACCCAATCCTCCACCCAGGCGGTGGAAGGCGGCGAAGCGGTGAAACAGACCGTCGACGCCATGAAGAGCATTGCCGACAAGATCGGCATCATCGACGACATCGCCTACCAGACCAACCTCCTGGCCCTGAACGCCGCCATCGAAGCCGCGCGCGCCGGCGAACACGGCAAGGGCTTTGCCGTGGTGGCGGCCGAAGTGAGGAAGCTTGCCGAGCGCAGCCAGGTCGCCGCGCAGGAGATCGGCGAAGTGGCCAAGGGCAGCGTGGGCCTGGCCGAGAAGGCCGGCGCGCTGCTGGACGAGATGGTGCCCTCCATCAAGAAGACCTCCGACCTGGTGCAGGAGATCACCGCCGCCTCTGAAGAGCAGTCCTCCGGCGTCGCGCAGATCAACACTGCGATGAACCAGCTCAACCAGATCACCCAGCAGAACGCCTCCTCGAGCGAAGAACTCGCCGCCACCGCGGAAGAGATGAGCAGCCAGGCCGAGCAACTGCAGCAGACCATGAGCTTCTTCAAGGTGGGCTCCGGAGAAACCCAGAAGGTAGCCAAGGCCGCTGCCCACAAGGCGAACGTAGCCCGTCCGGCGGCCAGGCCGGCGGCCAGGCTGGCTGTTGCGGCCCCGTCCGAAGCCGAATTCGTCAAGTTCTAGGAGCGGCCATGGGCGCACTTGTGAAAAGAAACGACCGCCAGGCGGCGGTCGAAGCGGTGGCCGAGGATAGGAACCAGTACCTGACCTTCCAGCTGGGCGGGGAAATGTTCGCCATCGGCATCCTCAACATCAAGGAAATCATCGAGTACGGCAGCCTGACCGAAGTGCCGATGATGCCGGAATTCATCCGCGGCGTGATCAACCTGCGCGGCGCGGTGGTGCCGGTGCTGGACCTGTCCGCGCGCTTCGGCCGCAAGCGCACGGAAGTCACGCGGCGCACCTGCATCGTCATCATCGAAGTCGAGACGAACGAAGAGAAGCACGACGTGGGCGTGGTGGTGGATTCGGTGTCGGAAGTGCTGGAAATCGCGGCGGGCGAGATCGAACCGGCGCCGAGCTTCGGAACGAAAATCCGCGCCGACTTCATCCACGGCATGGGCAAGGTCAACGGCAAGTTCGTGATCATCCTGAGCGTGAACAACGTGCTGTCGCTGGACGACCTGGCTTTGCTGGAGCATGCGGCGGGGGCGGATGTGCCGGTGGCGGCGCAGCAATGAAATCAACGGCCCATCCCGTGATGGGGTGCGCACAGTTAATCAATATCAGGGTTGATTCATAAGTGAAAAAAACGTTCGTACTGGCTCTTGCACTTGCCGCGCCGTTGCCATTGTTCGCGGCCGACGACGCAGGCGCGGAAGAATGCCCCAACTGGAACGAGCAGACGCTGACGGGTGGCTGGGGCGGGTTGCGCGCCGATCTCTGCGGCAAGGGCGTAAGCCTGGAAATCGGTCACAAGAGCGATGTCATGGCGAACGTATCCGGCGGCCTCAAGCGAGGCTCGGCATGGATGGGGCATACCGAAGCCAGAATAAAAATGAACCTGGAAAAGATGCTTGGCTGGGATGCTACGAGCGCCTACATCCTCTACCACAGCCAGCTGGGCAGCAAGTTCAATCGCGATTATGTCGGCAGTTTTGCCGGTGTGGACAACATCGAAACGACCGCAAACACCGCCCAGTTCTCCCAGGCCTGGGTACAAAAAAGCTTTTCCGGCGACAGCCTGTCGGTATTGGCCGGTCTGTATGCAGTCGATGCGGAGTTTTACGTTACCGACACCTCTGGCCTGTTTATCCAACCGCCTTACGGCATGGCGAATGATATGGCGCAAGCCGGGCGGAATGGCCCGCCGAGTTTTCCGCTCGGCGCATTGGCGGTGCGCCTGAAATACACATCACCCGGCGAAAACTTTTACCTGCAAGGTGCTGTGACGGATGGCGTGCCGGGCGACCCCGACAACCCGCATGGCACGCATATCAAGCTGGGCAATGGCGACGGCACGCTCTCCATTGTCGAATTTGGCCACACGCCGAAGATGAGCAAGACAGCGTCTGCCTCGACACCACACGAAGAGGGCGAATACTTCAACAAGACCGCCATCGGCTTCTGGCGCTATACCGCACGGTTCGACGACCTGAGCGATGTGGATACGCTTGGCGATCCGCTCCGCCGCACGAGCCAGGGGTACTACTTTCTGGCGGAACGCACCCTGCTGGCCGAGGAAGGGCGCCCTTCGCAGGGACTGTCGGGCTTCGTCCGCTTCGGTACGGCGAATCAGGACATTCAACAGGCAGACTGGACGGGAAGCACAGGCTTGCGCTACCACGGCCTGATCGCCGGGCGCGACGACGACATCGCCGGCATGGCCGTCACTTACAACCATGCGAGCGACAAGTACCGGCGCCTCACCGGTGCCGACAGCAACCAAACCAGCGTCGAAATTACCTATCGCGCGCAGATAAACCCATGGCTCGCATTACAGCCCACCGTGCAATACATCCGCAACCCCAACATGGATGCCGAGCTGAAGAATGCATGGGTCATGGGCGCGCGGGCCGAGGTCAATTTGTAGAAATGTTTAATCAGCAGTTCGGATCGTTCGCTTCCTGAGAAGGGATAAGCATGTTCAAGAACATGAAAATCGCGGTGCGCATGTCACTCAATGCGGCACTTGCCTTGCTGGCGGTGTTACTGGTTGCGGGGATTTCATTGTCGGGCGTACGAACGCTTGCCGAGGTGCAGGACAGCGGGGTTGGCCGTTTGAAGGATGCACTGCTTGCCACCGCGGGGGCAGGGGTGGGTGCGGAAAGTTACCAGGTCATCGCGGATGCCGTCATCAACCGCAAGGAATCGCAATCAAGGCTTTGATGGGGACTTGTCTGGACAGCTGAAACAGTGCTCTGTTGCCCCGCTGGGCGATAGGGCCTGAAGGGCGGCCGAATAGGCCGAATGTGAAAGTAAGTGCCGGAAATTCTCGACAAGAGGCAACCGGTTTCAATTGATTTGTTTAAGGAGCAGTAAAACATGAGCGTCGTAAAAAAGGTATTTGGTGCATTGCTGATCAATCTGGCGTTGACGGCCAGCGCATTCGCCGGGGCGACCCCGGACCAGGCCAAGGCCATGGTGGAGAAGGCGGTTTCCTATGCCAAGGCCAATGGTCCGGAGAAGGCCTACAAGGAATTCAATACCGCGGGTAGCCAGTTTTTCGATGGCGAGCTGTATATCTTCGCCTACGACCTGGAAGGCAACAATCTTGCTCTTGGCGCCAACCCGAAGATGACCGGTAAGAACCTGCTGGAAATGAAATCCGCCGACGGCAAGTACTACCTCAAGGAAATGATCGAAGTCATCAAGTCCAAGGGTGAGGGCTGGGTCGATTACAAGTGGACCAACCCGGAAACCAAGAAAATCCAGGACAAGACTTCCTTCGTCAAGAAGATTCCTGGCTCCAACGCTTTCGTGGGTAGCGGGATCTACAAATAAGGCCACGCGGATGGCGGGCGCGGTGGCGCGTCTGCCTCCCCGTCCACCTCTCAGGAAGGAAGCTGGAAAATGGGACGTATCTACGAAAAGTTAGGCATCGCGGCAAAGATATTGCTGGCGCCAGGCGTGGCGATCCTGTGCATGGCGATACTGCTTGCCATCGCCTACCTTGGCCTCGATAAGCAAAAAGGGGCAATCGAGGATCTGTACACACAACGTTTCGGCAACTACAAGGAAAGTGCCATACTGCTGAGCGAGGCGACTGCCGTCCATGCCGATCTCTACAAGGTATTGGCATGGGCCAATGCAGGTTACGAAGAGCAGAAGGTCAAGGCGCTTTCGGACGATCAGATCAAAAGGCTGGACATGCTGTTGGCCAACACGGCGGAATTACTCAAATCCGGCCGCCTGGATGCCAAGGAGCTTCAACTCTTAAAGCAGGTTCTGGCTCTATTGGGAGAATACAAGAAGTCCGCCGTCGGCGTGGTGGATATGGCTTCCACCGATACCAGCTATGCCGCGGTAATGATGGGAACGGCCGACGACGGTTTCGTCGTTCTGAAGCGGAACCTCGACGAGCTTGCATCCCTCGAACAAAAATTGGGCAAGGAGAAATATGAAGTTTCCTTGCAGAGTTTTAGCGCCGTGCTGCGTGGTTTCATGGCCATCGGCGCCATCGCTCTCGCGGCGGTTGCCGGCATTGCATTCCTGATCTCCCGTGGCCTGTTGAAACAACTCGGTGGCGAGCCGACTTACGCGGCAGAAGTGGTGTCGAAGGTTGCTACTGGCGACCTAAGCATGGACGTGCTGACCAAATCCGGCGATACCACAAGCATGCTGGCCGGTGTTCGCACCATGGTCGAGAAACTGTCCCAGATCATCACCGACGTGCGCAGCGCCTCCGACAACCTCTCCAGCGCCTCGGAAGAAGTCAGCGCCACGGCGCAGTCCATGAGCCAGGCCACCAGCGAGCAGGCCGCGAGCGTGGAAGAAACCTCCGCCTCGGTCGAGCAGATGTCCGCCTCCATCAACCAGAACACCGAGAACGCCAAGGTCACCGACGGCATGGCGACCCAATCCTCCACCCAGGCGGTGGAAGGCGGCGAAGCGGTGAAACAGACCGTCGACGCCATGAAGAGCATTGCCGACAAGATCGGCATCATCGACGACATCGC
>Ga0299915_10000822_pt1 | contig 23008 bp, 19 predicted proteins | sample RVTome_13_FD_200263 | JGI IMG/M metagenome (GOLD analysis project Ga0299915, IMG submission 200263) | Soil microbial communities from uranium-contaminated site in the Upper Colorado River Basin, Wyoming, United States - RVT92D227 (version 2) ... | reverse complement strand
CCGCCGCGGTGGCTCTCTCCCGCGTGCATAACAATGAGCACTGGGCTTCGGATGTGTTCCTGGGCTCGGCCATCGGATATTTCATCGGCCGGGGGGTCGCCGGCTTGAATAAAGACCAGGAGAGAAAAACCTCGGCTAGCCTGTCCGTCTCTCCTCAAAGCGTGACGATGACAATTCGATTCTAGATAACACCTTCTCAGGTCTATGGCCCGAGTTCTAGACAGGTCCGCAATCAATGATTTATAGTGAACGATGATTGTCGGAATAAGGAGATCCATAATGCCCGGAAAAATCACGCGTCGAGAATTCATAAAAGGGACGGCCGCCGCCGGCCTGGGCGGCCCCGGCTTGCTGCTCAAGGGAGCTTCTTCAAAGAAAGAATTCGACCTGGTCATCAAAGGCGCCCTCATCTATGACGGCTCGGGCCGGCCCGGCTTCGAGGCTGACATCGGCATCCGCGGCGAGATGATCTCCGCCGTCGGCCGGGTCCCGGAGAATCAGGCGGCGGCCGTGATCGAGGCTAAAGGATTGGCTGTTTCGCCGGGTTTCATCGACCTCCATGCCCACACCGACGTCGAGCTCCTGGTCAACCCCAAGGCCGAAAGCTCGATCCGGCAGGGCATCACCACCATCGTCAGCGGCAATTGCGGCTCCTCGGGCTGCACGGTTCCCGACGAGGTCTATGAGGAGACGGTGGCTGACCTGAAGGAAATCTATAGCCTGGACCTCACCTGGCGGGATATAAAAGGCTTTATGGCCCGGCTGGAGAAGAACGGCACGGCCCTCAACTATTCCACCCTGGTCGGCCACGGCGACATCCGCGGAGAGGCCATGGGCTACGGCGACCGGCCGCCCTCAACCGAGGAACTGGACAAGATGAAAGAACTTGTCCGGCGAAACGTTCTGGACGGAGCGGTCGGGTTGTCTAGCGGCCTGGAGTACACTCCGGGAAGCTTCGCCAAGCCGGAGGAGCTGTCCGCTCTGTGCCGGGTGGTGGCCGAAATGGGCGGTGTCTATTCTACGCACATGCGGGACGAAGGCGACCGGTTGCTCGAATCCCTGGATGAGTCGATCGGTGTGGCCAGGGAATCCGGGGTCAGCCTCCAGATTTCTCATTTCAAGGTGGCCTATCCGCGAAACTGGCCTAAGATCGACGCGGCCTTGGCCCGGATCGAGTCGGCTAAAAAAGAGGGCCTGAATATTTTCTGTGACCGGTATCCCTACATCGCCGGGGCCACCGGCCTCAGTTTTTACTTCCCGGCCTGGGCCCGAGAGGGCACCACCGAGGATTTTCTGAAGCGGCTCCAGGATTGCTCGCTGGAGTCCAAGATCCGTGAGCACTTGGCCGAGGCGGAGAAAAAACTCGGCTCTTGGGACAAGGTTGTCATCTCCGACGTGGTCACGGAGAAAAATAAGTTTGCCGAAGGCAAAAACATCCTGGAGGCGGCGGCCGCGGCCGGCAAGGAACCCTATGTCTTCATGCGGGATATTCTCCTCGAGGAAAAAGGCCGGGTGGGGATGGTCATCTTCATGATGAAGGAGGAGAACCTGAAGAGGATCCTGGCCCACCCTCTGGTCAGCCTGGGCACCGACGGCTCTTCCCTGGCGCCCTACGGGCCCCTGGGCCTGGGCAAGCCCCATCCGCGGCATTATGGGACGTTCGCCCGGGTGCTGGGCAAATATATCCGTCAAGAAAAAATTCTGCCCTGGGAGGCCATGATCCGCAAAATGACCTCTGTCGCCGCGGATAAATTCCATTTCCGCAAGCGCGGCTTGGTGAAGGCTGGATATTTCGCCGACCTGGTCGTGTTCAACCCCGATACGATATTGGACAAAGCGACCTGGGTGGAGCCGCATCAGTATCCGGCGGGGATCGATTATGTCCTGGTCAACGGGCAGGTTGTGGTGGAAAGGGGAGAGCACACCGGCCGTCTGCCGGGAAAGATCCTCAAGCCTCTGGCCGATAAAAATAGGCTGGGCTAAGTTGAAACATCCCCTATTCTATGATTAGGCATTCAACAAGAGGAACAGAGATGCTTCGCTTGCTAATCATATTCATGTTGATCTTGACCGGCAGCTTAGCGCCGGCCCAGGCCGTATTGCGCCTTCAAGCTCCAAGCGGCGCGGCCGTCGAGCTCTCTGCCCGTTCGCTCCAGCCGGGCGAGGTCATCTTGGCGGTTCTGCACAGCGTTCCCGATGTCCGGGCCGCTGAAATAAGCTTACTGAGCAAGCGCTATGGATTTGAGGCCAAGGGGCCGGCTGGCCAGCCCTTCGCCCTGCTGGGCATCGACCTGGAGACAAAGCCCGGCTCCTACCGGATCAAGGCCGAATTCCGAAATAGCGCGGGCCAAAATGAGGTAGTCGAACGCTACATCCGCATCCAGGCCAAATCTTTTCCCAGGGCGGATATCGTCCTGGCCGATGAATCCTTGATCATTCCTCCCCCTGAGGCGGCCGAGAGAATTGCCCGCGAGCAGCAAATTGTGTCCAAGGTTTATCGTGAGTCGAGCATCGAGTGGCTGGCTGAGGGGAGCTTCAAGCTGCCCAATCCCGGCCAGCTCTCGGCCGACTTCGGAGAAAAAAGATTCTATAACGGCATCCCGCGTTCCCCCCACTCGGGCGTGGACATATCGGCCGAGTTGGGCGAGCCGGTGTCGGCCTCCAATGCGGGCCGGGTCATGCTGGCCAGGGACCTGTATTTTGCCGGCCTTTCGGTCATCCTCGATCACGGCCTGGGCCTTTTCACCTTCTACTGCCATTTTTCCAAGCTGGAGGTTCAGGAGGGGCAAACCGTCCGCCGGGGAGATCTCATCGGCTTGGTGGGCCGCACGGGTCGCGCCACAGGACCGCACCTCCACTGGAGCGTGCGCCTGCAAGGCAGCCGGGTCGACCCGCTGTCGTTGCTGAGCCTGAGCCTGGAGTGACAAAAAGCTCCGTTTCGCCCCGCTTCTCCTCAGCGCCGCAACGCGACAGGGACGATGCCGCGTTCCAGGAGGGCGAAGACCTGCTCCGTAGTGAGATTTTCGAACTCCGCGGCCTTGTGGTAATAGATTTCCGCCTCGTCGGCGTTCCCCGATCGGGCGAAGGCCTTCGCCGCGTTGATGTAGCAGTCCGCCAAAAGGGCCGACCGGTCGGATGAGGAGCCCTGCTGTTTGACGATGGTCGCGGCCTTAAGGTAGTCGTCGGCCGCCGCCGCGCTCTTGCGGAAGATGGATTCGGGAACCGCCGCGAAGTATCGGCCGCGTTCAAGATAAAGGGTCAACAGCTCGTCGGGCGTTTGGCACAGGGGGAAGGCCTTGTCGAACTGGGCGAAGGCCCGGGTGACGAACTCCATGGACTTCATGGGCGATTTCTGCTGGCCGGATTGGCGCGCGATGGCCATGGCCAGGTAGGTCGCCGCCCCGGCCTGATCGGGCGAGGATTCCAGAATCCGACGGCTCGTCTCCTCAGCCTTTTCGAACATCTGGGCCCGGTAATAGGCTTGGACGAGTCCAATGCCTCCGACTCCCTGGGCGAGGAGGCGTTCCACTGCGGCGGCGGCATCAGGCGGGGGCGCTTCCGCTGATTGGCGCGCCAGCTTCTCTTTGTATGTTGCCAGCAGCATCGCCGCTCTCTTTGCACTCTCCTCCCTGGATGAATCCTTGCCCTTCGGTCTTACCTTAGCCTCTAGGGGGACAAGTGTCGCGTACGCGCCGGAGGACTGATCGTAGGATGAAAGGATATGTTCCTGATTTGAGCCCTCGGGTTGCACCCAGTCGTAGATCCGCGGCGTGAGCGTCGAACGGGCGCCGCCTCCGTTCCGCGGCCCGGCCTTCTCTATTACTGGTATGAATCCCCCGGCGGCCAACGGATCGAAAGCGCCCACGACGACATAGTGATAAGTGGGACGCCCGTCCAGGATTCTCTTGATCCCGGGATCGTCGAGTTCGACGCGGGCATGAATCGTCTTGGTGTCCGCCACGAAGAAGACCTCTACCGGACGCTTATAGGCCCGGTCGAAGGAAACGATGTATCCTTTCCCGTCGCCGGCGAACCCGTCGATGTGGATCAAGTAATCCCAGGGATGCGCGGGATCGAAGGAAACGAGCTCCGCATCCGCCTGTGCCGTCCGAGTGCTACCGCCCTCCGTCCCGTCGACGTCGATGTAGATGTGAACGACGGGCAGGCTGAAACCGAGCGGCGCATTCAATGGATTTCCTGTTTCAGCAAGGGTCACGTCCATCTGCCAATAGCCCGGCGAGTCGCCCCCGGCCGTATTCAAGACCGGCCGGCGGACCGTGTACCTGACGATGTCGAGGACTTTCTTGCCCCGGAAAGCGGGAAGATCGGGATAGACGAGGCCTCCCTCTCCGCGGTCGTCGTCCATGGGATCCAGGAACTTGGCCAGCACCTCCCCGCCCGAAAAGCGGGGATCGACCTCGATCCTTAAGGTCTTCTGCACGCCGTCCATGAGCGGTCCCATGAACATGAAGGGAAAAGGCAGCGCGGTGGCGACGGCCAGGGCGGCCAGCGGGATGATGATCTTAGCGATGTTTTTCATGGCGGATTTTCTCCCCTCTATTTCATGAGAAATGACCCGTGGACCACTAACCGGATCAGGCGGTTGACGGTCCCGGTTCCGAACGTGCTCAGGAATACCATGCCTATAAAAAAGCCGCTGTAAACGAACAGCGCCCGGGCGGACAAAACCTCGTCCATCGTGCCCGTGATCCCCCTCAGGGCCGCCGCCGCCGCCCCCTTTTTCCCTGCCAGCTTCTCCCGCCAGCCGCCGAAAAGGCTTTTTCCCCGGCAGAACACGTAGCCGTAGGAAATGGCGTTCTTCGGACAGGCGGTCATGCATTCGCCGCAGCGCGTGCATGTCGAAGTCACGATCGGGACCCGCTTGCCCTCGCCCGTCTCGGGAAGGCTCAGGGACAGCGTCGGGCAGGCGTCGGAGCAGATGCGGCAGCCGATGCACTTGTCCTTGTCGATGCTGATGCGGTACAGGTTGAACTTGCTGAGCAGGGACTGGAACGCTCCCATAGGACAGAACGACATGCATTGGAAGCGTTTTTTCGTCAGGAAGGGAAGGACGATCACCAGCCCGAAGAAGAGGAGCACGAACATCAGGAAGGCGACGTAGGAGCGCAGGGAATCGACCGCGCCGAACTCGGTAACGATCTTGAACGGGCACAGCCAGTCGCAGTAGACGGGGAGCAGGGTGCCAAGCGAGGCCAGGCCCACGAAGGCGAGCATGGCGAAACCGAAGTAGCGGATTTTCTTGTTGGCCACGCCGATTTTAAGGAGGGGCTTGCGGGCCAGCCGGGACATGCCGTCGTCCCAGCCTCCGTAGAAGCAAGCCCAGCTGCACCAGCCGCGGCCGATGACCAGGGTCGCCAGCCCCCAGATGATGAGCATCGAGGCGATCGCGCCCGTGCCGGCCGGAAAGACGATCTTGCCGGTGAAGAGCCAGGGGAGGAGCACTACGCTCGTGACGATGTGGCAGTAGGGCGTTTCCGTTTTCAGGATTTCCGCGGCGCCGAGCATCATGGTTCCCCGCGTTTCGAGAAGTTGGGCGATGAACTCGGGGAAGAACAGGAGGGCGATGGCCACGAAGAAATAGCGGCGGTACTTGGAGACCTGCCCGGTGCGCAGGAGCTGGAAAAACAGGGCCATGATGCCGGCGAAAACGATCCAGGCGGCGATCCGGGAGGTTCCCGCGCTGCGGGCGACGATGAACATGTAGCACCAGGACCCGAGGCCCAGGGACAGAAGGATCGTCGCGGGCAGGGAAAAGCCGGTGGCGCTTCGGGGCGAAAGGATGGAACGGATTTTTTCGCTCATTGGAACCTCCCCACTGAGCCGTAAAAGATGCCCTGGAAGAGGAAGAAGTAGGCGCCCAGCAGGATGAGGGCCAGGCGGGCGACCATGCGGACGGTCTGGAGGCGGTCCTTGAAGAGATGCACGCCCAGGAGCGGGAGAAAGTACACCGAGGTGCCCAGGAAAAACATGGCGAAGTAGAGCATGCCGGACCAGCCGTCGCCTTTGCCGAAGACGCGGGAGGCGGCCATGAAGAACGGCGGGCAGATGTTGAGGCCGGTGAACAGGCCGTAGAGGAAGCTCCCCCCGCCCGGCCGGTAGACGGATTGGAATTTCCGGCAGAATTTCAGGCCGGGGAAATTGTGCATGAGGCCGGAGGCGATCATCAGCGCGCCGATGAGAGTGTTGGAGACAGAGAGAAGCCGGCGCTGGATCTCCGGGTCCAGGTAGCGGACGGCGTAACCTCCCAGCGCCCCGACCAGGAACCCGACGCCGATGTAGGCGGCCAGGCGTCCCAGCAGCATCATTCCGACGAGGCCGGCGTTCTGTTTCCAGCCGTCGATTTTCTCCGAGAAGATGAAGGGGATGGCCGCGGGCGCGCAACTGATGGCGCAGAACGAGCCCGTGGACAGCCCGAGCAACAGGCCTTCTTGGATCATGTCATGCTCCACTTTTTAATATTTTGTTTCTTTTCCATCATGGTTTATTCCTTCCTTTATCCAGTTGGGGGGAGGGACGTTTCGGGCCGCCGGAATCGGCCGGGCGGCCCGCCGTTTTGCCTGAGGCGCGGGATCGTTTGAGGGGCGGAGTGTATGCCCGGCGGTTTGCCGCCAGGGGAATTTTGCCGCTTGTTTCTTGAGGGCCGGAGCTCTTGGCCGTAGAGGGGGTTTCGGGAAAAGGGATATTTTTCTCTTTCATGATCCGGATCCACTCCCGTTCGTTAGCGGGGCTGTCGCAGTCGGCGATGCCGGAAACCTCGGCGAACATCACGATGTTACCCATGTTCTTCAGCAGGCGGACGATGTTGTCCGGCGAGACGTCCGCCACCCGTCCGGCGGCCACGGCCGCGGCCAGCCCCATCGTGTAAAAACCGATGTTGTCGTAAAGGCGTTCGCGCGAGGCGTCGGTCAGGAGGCCGAGCTGGGCATCGGTCTTCATCCAGGACAGGATCGAAGCGTTGACGTCCGCGACGACATCCTGGAAACCGTGGCGGATTTGGAAGAGCGCTTGGTAGAGCAGGGGTTCGTCTCGGGCGAAGGAGATGATCCCGGCGCCGATGTTGAGAAAGGGAAGCTCGGAGTAGGCCCGCGACGTGTATTCCTGGAGCAGGCGGCGGATTTCCTTCAGGGTCTTACGTAGGAGGCTTTCCATAGAGCCAAAGGCGCTGTAGATGGGCGCCACAGATGCGCCCAGCTGCTGGGCGACGCTGCGGGCAGTTAAGGCGTCCCAGCCGCGCTGTCGGACGACGTCGAGAGCCGCCTGGAGCACGGCGCCGCGGGTGAAGGTCGTTTCCTTGGGTGACATGTGTGTCTATCCTTATAGTATAACGCCTATTATATAACGCATGTTATATTAAAAGTCAAGTATTATTTTTTATTAGGGAAGGTATTGACATTCCGGAGGGGAGAGGTAGCATAGTCGACCCGCCGTCATTGCTGAGCCTGGCCTTGGAGTGACATAAAGCTCCGGCGGGTCGACTGAAGGCCGAATCAGTAGGGGCGGATTTGCCCGCCGAATTCTAGCCCTGGAGGATTGATCGAATGAATAAAGCGATTCTTTCGGTGCTTGCCCTGGCCGTCCTGTTCGGTTTTGGAATATCGGACCAAACGGCCGCCATCCCCGAGGCCGACAAAGCGGCCATCCTCGAAACCGCCCGCGACTACGGCGACGGATTCTACGCCGGCGAACCGGAGCGGATGGAGAGGGCCATTCATCCCGATTTGAATAAAATCGTGACTCAAGTCCTTCCACAAACGGGGGGCGTGCTGATTGGCTACTCCACCTTCTCCGGCTTGATCGAATTGACTCGGGCCAAGGTGGGCCTGACAACTCCACTCCGGAAGATCCAGCCCGAAGCCTTGTTGATGAACGAGGACATTGCCTGCGCCAAGTTGACCTCGCCCGGGTTCAACGATTATCTCCAAATGGTCAAAATCGAGGGAGGGTGGAAAATCGTCAACGTCCTGTGGGTTCCCGGTCCGGAAACGCCCGGCCTCCAACCGCTGACCGGCTTCGATCCGGAGAAGGAAAAGGATGCGGCGAAAAAGGCGGCCTTTGATTTCGTCGAAGGCTCCCTGTCCGGCGATGTGATCCGAGTCGAAGCGGCCCTCCACCCCGAAGTCAGCCGGGCCGTCTTCCAGAAACAACCCCAGACGGGCAAAGCGAGAATCTCCCGGCAACGGTACTCGGGCTTGGTCGAACCCATTCGGGCCAAGATGGGAATCGTCCCCGAGGATCAGCGCAAGGTCGACGTCCAGATCATCGATATGATGGACGGAATGGCCTTTGTCCATGCGTCAACAGCATTCGGCGACAGCTACATTCAGATGTCCTGGCTTAACAAACAGTGGAAGATCCTCAACATCCTGGTTAAACCCAAACCCGGCGCCCCCCGGGCGCCTCAACGGTGAGGGCTTCAAAAATACTTGAGATCGTGAGCGCGGTCGCCTGAAGGCAGGGTGCTTTGCCGGACCGCACCTCCACTGGAGCGTGCGCCTGCAGGGCAGCCGCGTCGACCCGCTGTCGTTGCTGAGCCCGGCCCTGGAGTGACGGGGCTGAATTGACAACCCCTTCAACCGTTTCTATAGTATAGGCTATTTAATTTCTAAGATGACCCAGGTGATCGAGCGTTTAACCTTTCCCCAAGCCATCCGCTCGGCCTATGCCCTGGGCCAGGAGGACGAATCCCTGGAGCCCATCGTACTGGCCGACGGGGCTGGTGATCCGGTCGGACGGCCGCAGCCGGGGGATTCGCTCATCTTCTACGATATCCGCGGCGAAAGGGAAGTGGAGCTGACCCGCAGCCTGACCGAGGACGGTTTTCCCCATTTTTCCGTTCGACGCGGCCTCGGCCTCAATTTCGTGACCATGATCGAGTACGCGCCCGGCCTGCGGGCGCGCGTCGCTTTCGAGCCCGAAGCCAGGCTCAGGGATACGCTGGCCGAGGTTCTATCCGGCTCCGGCCGCCGCGTGGTCAAGATCGCCGAGTCGGAGAAGGCCGTCCATCTGACCTTTTTCCTGAACGGCAAGCGGGACGAAGTTTTTCCCGGAGAGGAGCGGATCATCATCCCCTCGCTGCCGGGCGAGGTGAGCTATGCCGACCGGCCGGAGATGAAGGCTGAGGAAATCGGCGAAGCGGTGTGTGCCGCTCTGGCCGATGAATCCAAAGATGTCCTGGTCGCCAACCTGGCCAACGTGGATGTGGTGGGCCATCTCGAGAATCAAAAAGCGGTTCTGGCCGCGGTGGAGACGGTGGATGCCGTGCTGGGCCGCATCGCCGCCGTAGCCCGCAGAAACAGGGTGACCATGGTGGTGACGGCCGACCACGGCACGGTCGAAGACTGGCTCTATCCGGACGGCACGATCAATACCGGGCATACCCGCAGCCGGGTGCCGTTCCTGGTAGCTGATTATGCTTCCCCCCACCCGGCCGGGGTGGGGTTGGACGGCGAGGGAGAACTGGGCGATGTGGCGCCCACTGTTCTCCGCCTCCTGGGTCTGCCGCAACCGACGGCCATGACCGGCCGCAGTCTGGTTCAAGGCCAAACAGACCGGGCTGGCCGTCGCCGGCTCCTCCTTCTTATTCTGGACGGCTGGGGCGTTCGGGAGGAAACTTCCGGCAACATGATCGCCCAGGCCCGGACGCCTCACTTCGATGGCCTGTGGTCCGGGTTTCCGCGCGCCGTGCTGGCGGCCTCGGGCGAAGCGGTGGGCCTTCCGGCGGGTGCGGTGGGAAATTCCGAGGCCGGTCATCTGCACCTAGGCGCCGGCCGCCGTGTGCTTCTGGACCGGGTGCGCATCGACCGGGCCGTGGAAAGCGGGGATTTCGCTTCCAACCCGGCCTTCCTGTCGGCCATGGAACAGGCCGGCCGGCCGGGGCAAGCTTTGCACTTGATGGGCATCGTCTCCCACTACAGCTCGCACGGAACGCTCCGGCATCTGTTTGCTTTGCTCCGCCTGGCCCGGGACAATAAAATTCCCCACGTTTTCATCCATGCTTTCATCGGCCGGCGGGGCGAGAAGCCGGAGAGCGGGGCGATCTACGTGGAGAAGGTGGAAGAGGAATGCCGCCGTCTTGGTTGCGGACGGGTGGCGACGGTGATGGGCCGTTTTTGGCCGCTGGACCGCGAACAGAACTGGGACCGCGTCCGGAAGGCCTACCAGGCCATCGTTATTGGGCAGGGGAGAAAGATTGGATGACAAGAACTTTTCAATAATGATGGCAATTCTTTTTCCGGAGTTATAGGATTGTCGCGGATATGACGGAATAATCGTGAGCATATCAGCGCCGGCCAACATCGAACTCAAGGACATCGCTTTCAGCTACGGCCGGATTCGAGCTCTGCAGAACGTGAGCTTAGTCCTGGGCTCGGGGGCCACCGGCCTGCTCGGTCCCAACGGCGCCGGCAAAAGCACCCTCCTCCGCATCCTGCTAGGTTTCCTGGTTCCGGAGCACGGGCAAGGCCAGGTCCTGGGATACGACATCCGGACCCGACAGCCCGAGATTCGGCGCCGCGTCGGCTATATGCCCGAGGATGACTGCTTCCTGCCCGGCATGGATGCGGTCACCTTCACTTCTTATTTCGGCGAGCTAAGCGGCATGCCCCGCAAGGAGGCCATGAAACGGGCCCACGAAGTCTTGTTTTACGTGGGGCTGGGCGAGGCCCGCTACCGGCTGCTGGAGACTTACTCGGCGGGCATGAAGCAGCGCCTTAAGCTGGCCCAGGCCCTGGTCCATGACCCCAAGCTCCTTTTCCTGGACGAGCCGACCTCGAACCTCGACCCGCAGGGCCGCCAGGAGATCCTGGAGCTTATGGCCGATATCTCCTCCAAGAAAGACATCCATGTCGTCATCTCCTCCCATATCCTGTCCGACATCGAGACCGTCTGCGCCCAGGTTATCATCCTGAACAAGGGCCGGGTGGCGGCCCAGGGCCTGCTGGCCGACCTCCGCCAAACCCATTTCAATTTGTTTGAGCTGAAAGTGAAGGGAGAAAGGGAAGGCTTCTTGAGAAAGCTGACGGCCGTCGGCTGTCGCGTGGAGGAGACCGAGGACCAGCTCTTGCGGATCTTCATGCCGGCCGACCTGGACAAGCGGACGCTCTTTCGCCTGGCGGCCGAAGAGAAGGTTCAAGTCCGGCATTTCCTCCAGAGCCGCACTTCGCTGGAGGACCTCTTCGCCCAGGCCGTGGGAGTGGAAGGATGACCATCCGGGAGAAGGGCTACCACCATTGGGACGGCCAGTTTATCGAGCGCCGTCGCCCCTGGTGGCCGATCACCAGGCTGGGCATCCGGCTGACCTTCAAGCGCAAGTTCTTTAAGTTTGTCTTCAGCTCGTCTCTGCTTCCGGCCGTCGTTTTCCTGGCCGGGATCTATATCTCCGAGCGGCTGGACGATTTCCAACACATGGTCCGCCGAGAATCCATCCTGCTCGATATAGCGCCCAAGTACTTCGGCACTTACCTGACCGCCGATTTCCTTCTGTTCATGGCCGTCATCATCCTTGTTTTCTGCGGCGCCGGCCTGGTGGCCGACGACCTCAAGCACAATACCCTGCAGCTCTATTTCGCCCGGCCCCTCCGCAAACGGGACTACCTGCTGGGCAAGGCTTCGGTGGTTTTCTTTTTTCTCTTGTTGCTGACCCTGGTGCCCGGCCTGCTGCTTATCATCTTTAAGCTGATCTTTTCCGGCAGCTTCCGCCTCCTGCTCGAAAATCCCTGGCTGCCCCTGGCGGTCCTGGCCTACTCCCTTCTTTTCACGTTGTTCCTCACCGCTTACGCCCTGCTTCTGTCCTCCCTCAGCCGGAACGGCCGGGCGGTTTCGCTGCTCATTTTCGGCGTTTATCTTTTTTCCGACATGCTGTTCAATATTCTATACGGGATCTTCCACAGCCCCTATCTCGGCCTGCTGTCCCTGCGAACCAACCTGAGGCTGGCGGCCGTGCCGCTTTTCGGCCTGAAGCCGCCCCTGGGCTTGCCCTGGGGACATTCTTATATTCTGATCGCCGTGGTCATAGTTCTGTCCGCCCTGGTCCTGGCCAAAAAAGTTAAGGGAGTCAACGTGATCAAATGACGGCCGCCATCGAGACTCAAAAGCTCTCCAAATACTACGGGAACATTCTCGGCCTGAGCGAGGTTTCACTCGAGATCCGGCCGGGCATCACCGGGCTGCTGGGGCCCAACGGCGCGGGCAAGTCCACCCTGATGAAGATTCTGACCGGCCAGCTCCGACCCAGCCTGGGGCGCGCTTTCATCTGGGGAGAAAAAGTCTGGAACAACCACCACCTCTTCGGGCGGATCGGCTACTGCCCTGAACACGACAGCTTCTATGAGCAAACGACCGGCTGGCAATTCCTGACCGGGCTGCTCCGGCTTTTCCCGTTCTCCTCGGCCGAGGCGGACGAGCGGGCCGAGCGGGCTTTGGACACGGTCGAGCTTCTGGCCGACAAAGACCGGCTCATCCGGGGTTACAGCCGGGGTATGCGGCAGAGGCTGAAGGTGGCCCAGGCCCTGGCCCACGACCCCGAACTCTTCATCCTGGACGAGCCGCTCAACGGCCTCGACCCGCTGGGCAAGCGCAAGATCATCCGCCTGATCAAGGACCTCAAGAATGAGCGGAGGACCGTGCTTGTCTCCAGCCATGTCCTGCCCGAGGTCGAGGCCCTGACCAAGGACATCATTCTTATTCATCAAGGAAAAATCCTGGCCTCGGGCGAGATTCACACCCTGCGGGATTTGATCGACAGCCATCCCCACATTATCGCCCTGCGCTGCGAGCGGCCGCGCGAGTTGGCCGCCCGACTGGTGGCCGAGCCCTACGTGCTCAAGATTCACCTGGGAGGGCAACCGGACAGCCTGATCGTGGAAACCAATAACCGGGACCGCTTCTTCAGCCTCCTGCCGGAATTGGTGACGGACATGGGGCTGGCCGTGGCGGAGATCACCTCGCCCGACGACAACCTGCAAGCCGTGTTCGATTACCTGGTGGGAAAATGAGATGAGCGCTCTGGCCAAGGTTTTCAACTTTTTTTCCAGGCTGGGACAGAAATCCCGGCGGACACAGTTCTTCTTCGTGCTCAGCTCCTTGCCGGTCCTACTGGCCGTATTCCTCAGGCTGCAGCAGACACTGTCCCTCTCCCGCCGCAACATCACCGGCCTGTTCTTCTATTCGAACGTCATCCTGCCTTTCTATGTCCAGTTCCTGGTGCTGATGCTGGCCCTCTTCTACGGAACCTCCATCGTCCTGGAGGAAGTGGAGGGACGGACTCTGCCTTACCTCATCTCCCGGCCCCTGCCTCGGCCGTCCATCATCCTGGGCAAGTACGGAGCTTCGGCCATCCTGGCCCTGGTGATGATCGACATCGGCCTGGTCGCCTCCTTCCTGATCCTGAACGCGGAGCGACTGGGCGACCTTTCTTTTGACCTGGTCCTGCTGCGAGACCTGGCTGTCCTGGACCTGGGCCTGCTCTGCTACCTGGCCTTGTTTACGTTCCTGGGCGCACTCCTTAAAAGGGCGGTCCTCTTCGGTCTGCTCTTCTGCTTCGGCTGGGAGAATGTCTTGATCTATTTTCCGGGGCTGACCCAGAAGCTGGCCATCGCCCACTACCTGAAGTCGTTGATTCCTCAGCCGCCCAGCTCGGGCTTCGCCTTCCTCCGCTTCAACCTGGAGCCCAGCCCGCCCCTCACGGCCGTGCTGGTCCTCATCATCCTGACCGCCGTCTTTCTGGCGGCGGCCTGTCTGACGTTCTCTTTAAAAGAGTATCTTTTCGAAAACTAGGCTTTTACTGCTTATCGGGCGGATTCTGGGGGATTTCCTCCTGGGGGACTTCCACGGGCTTGGGCTTGGCCGCTTCGGCCGCCAGCTTTATGATGAGCTCTTCGGGAAGGCTGACGTAGAGGCGGACGAAGTCCTTGCCCGAGGTGACCTCCAGCTTGTTGACCACTTCACCGATCTCGGGCTTCGATGCGGCGGCCATGGCCCCGAAAGCCTTCAAGCCGTTGAGCATATCGGCGATCTGCTTCAGCTTGGCTTCGTCCTTGCCCTTGGCCTTGACTTCGATAAGCATGTTCTTGTTCTGGTAGTCGACGGACAGAATTCCGGATTTAAGAGCCTCCAGTCCGCTCAGCATGGGCATCTGGCTCCCGGCCTTGGCCAGAGCGTCGGCCGGGATGAGGAAGACGCCCCAGGCCAGGGCGGCCTTGTTGGCCTCTCGAACAAGGCCCATCAACTCGGCGTTCTTGCGGAGGCTGTCCTTCTGACCCTTGTAGATGTCGATGACCGCTTCTACGGTTTTGGGCGAGCCGGCCACGATATTGGCTTCATCCAGGAAGACGCCGTGCATGGGCGGTTTGCCTTCTTCGGTCTCTAAGACATAAACGGTGAAGCCCTGGTACTGAAGTTCCTTGACCTCCCCCTGTTTTTTCAGGGAGGCCAGAAGGGTGTCCTTGTTGTAAGAGAGGTTGAGGATTCCCACGCCCTCCTGTTGGTCCGGGCTGGCGCCGGTCTGGAAGCCGACGGCCAGGAAGCGGATGTCCTTCAGGGGATCGATGCCCGTTTTTTCCGTGAATTCCTTGAGCTTGGCCTGGGCTTCATCTTTCTTCAGCATGTCGCTGACGGCCTGGACTTTGAGGCCGTTCTGGATGTCAAACATGACCACGCCCTGGACGGTTGCCGGCACCAGGGTCAATAGGTCTTGAGTCTTGGCGGCCACGCCCCCGACCTTGGGCTTGCAGGCCGTAAAGGCGAATAAGACGAGAAGAAGTGATGCGCATAAAGCGATGGCCTTTTTCATGAGAGTTTCCTCCTGGGGTGATGAATGGATGTGTGCACTGCACGACACCCGAGAAATATATCAAAAATGCCCGGCCGCTGCAATCCAAGAGCAATTTCAGGTCGAATTTCCATTTCTGTGATAAGACAGACAAATCCGTGTGGGGTCCTGTCGTGGCCCATCCCCGCCGGCCTCGCTCCCCACCGGCCTTGCCGGAGACGCTATCGAGCTCCCCCTTGAAGGCAAGGGGGAGGGGGGATTTAGTTAATTGAGAAAAGTTTGAAGGCGTCTCCAGAATACCGTACGCTTCGGCCGGCGGAGAGCCCTGAGCCGCGCCACCCCCACACGAATTTGGGGGTATCACAGAAATAGAGATTCAACCCTAAATCCGATCGCAATTGCATCACGATCTTAATGAAACTAGAATGAAGATGGCTTTCGGGCCGCAAGGAGTAATTATGGACCAGACACCCCTGCAGAAGATCATCGGCCGCCGGCGATCGGTCCGGCGGTTCCTGGATAAGCCTGTGGAAAAGGATAAAATCCTGGCCTGTCTAGAGGCGGCCCGCTTGGCGCCCTCGGCCGAGAATGTCCAGCCCTGGCGGTTTGTGGTCATGGATGACCCGGACCTGAGGAAGGCTTTCGGGCGAGAGGCGTTCTCGGGCATCTACGGCCGGACCCGGTTCGCGGAGCGCGCCGGAGTGTTGATCCTGGTCCTGTCCAAGCCCGACATCGTGGCCAACCGGCTGGGCCAGGGCCTGCAGGGCATTCCCTTCCATTATCTCGACATCGGCATCAGCGGCCAGCAGCTTGTCCTGCAGGCCGCCGAGCTGGGCCTGGGTGCCTGCTGGATCGGCTGGTTCAACGTGCGTCGGGTCCGCAAGTTTTTCAAGATTCCGCGCCGGTACAAGATCGCCGGCCTGATCGCCCTGGGCTACCCCGAGCCGCCCGAGCCGCATCCGCGGCCCAAGAAGCCCATGGAGGAGGTCGCCTGGTTCAACCGCTTCGGGGGATGAGCCGGCCTGGCCTCCGCCCGGCCCCGGCTTTGCCTTGACCGTTCCTTCACCGGTCCAGGTGGCGGTGGAGAAAAGCTATGGTTTCGGCCCATGACCGGTAGCCTCCCCGGGCGTCCGCCTGGGGCGACCCGCCGCTGGGGTCCCCGTCGATGAGCATGCCGCGATTGGCCGTGACTAAGAAGGGGAGGCAGGATGAGTGGCCGCCTTTTTCGTTACTGAGATGCTTGACCTCGTAGGGGAATCCGGCCTTCTTCAGCCTGGCCACGATGGTTGCGCAGAACTCCTCGGCTGGCCAGATCTGGTCGTCGGTCCCCGAGACGAGCAGGATTGGGCCTCGGATCTTTTCGACGGGGATCGCCGCCTTCTCGATCGTCGCCGGATCGGCCTGGGCCAGACCATCTCGGAAAAACTTGACGAAGGACGCGAGCTCGCCTTTTTGGTAGATTTCCTTTTCTCCCGGGGAGACCTTGAAGGGTATGTAGGGAAGCGACCGTCCGCCGAGACTCCAGGAAGACACGGGCTTGTAATCCGGGGAAAAGAACTTCATGGTGTGCCCTTCCCACATATGAGCCGCCGGGGTCATGGCGACGACGGCCCGGAAATCGCTGTTCCGGGAGGCCACTAGAAGGGCCGCTTCGCCACCCTTGGAGCCTCCCATCAACCCGAGCCCTCCTGCTTTGACCTTGGGTTGAGCCTTCATCCAGGCCGTCGCCCGGTCGAAGTACTCGAGGGGTATCTCCACCAGCTCATCGGGAAGGCTCGGATAGGCGAACCAGGCCAGGGTCAGGGCCGCAAAGCCGTTGGCAGCGAAGGCCCGAGCCCACCCTTCGAATAAGCCGCCCTCCGATCCGCCCAGGATGATGACGCCGGGGAACGGACCGCCTTCCGCCGGATAGTAAAGAAAACCTCTCAGGCCGTCCTTTTCCAGAGGGACGCGGACGAGGGCCTCGTCCGGCCTCTGATAGACGCAGCGGAACTGGGTCGTGGCCGTGGACCCAACCGAATTCGTGGCCGTCAGGTCCACCGTCCAGCCATTGACCCCATCGTTGCGGTAGGCGATCGGATTCTTGGGATCGGACTTCATCGGCTTCATGGACCAGAGGAGTCCGAAGATGTCGGCTTCCGCATAGCCTCCGGAAACAGGCGCCTGATGGCCCACGTCGACCGCTCCGGACGTATCGGCTTCGAAGCCGGCTTCCGACTCCCAAAGAATCTTGCGCGCGTCCTTGGAGACCGCCTTGACCGTCACCCTCTCGCCCGGCCGAAGGCCCGTGACCTTCCAGGAAAAAGGCTCCCCGTATAGCGCCACGGAGGGAGCGGCGACGATCTTCAGCTCCGCCGCCCCTGTTACCGAAGCCGCCCAGGCCGGCTCGCAGCCGAGGACCACGACGAAGGTCCAGAGAGCCGTCCGGAGCCCGAATTGTTTTTTTCTCAAGTATGATCTCCTTAGGGGATTTTCGGCGGATGGCAACCGCCTGCCCCGATATACGTGAACCGATCACTGATAGCGGTCGGCCGCCCATCATCCCTTTAAACGAAAAGACAAGAAGCAGAGTTCCATCCCTTCATTCATGGCCAGCAGCTCGTCCTGCAGGCCGCGGCCCAAGAAGCCCATGGAGGAGGTCGCCTGGTTCAACCGCTTCGGGGGATGAGCCGGTCGGCGCGGATCAATCCGCCTTGACCAGCGCTTTAAAGAGATAGTAGGCCGGGAGGCCGGCGGCCACAGTGGCCAGGGCAATCAAGGAAGGCACCGGCCTTTCCAGGAAAGCCAAACAGAGGATGGCGGTTCCGGCTAGAAGATAGAAGCAGGGCAAGAAGGGATAGCCCGGCATCCGGTAGGACGAGAGCCCGCGATTTCTCAACTTGAAGACGCCAAAGACGGCCAGCAAGGGGAAGATTCCCAGGGAAAATCCCATGTAGGTCAGGATCTGTTCAAAGGACCCCGAAAAAACAATGACCGCCGAGATGAGGGCTTGAAGGAGGATCGATTTGGCCGGGACCTGGTGGCGGGGGTTGATGTCCGAAGCGAACTTGAAAAAAACGCCGTCCTTGGCCATGGAATAATAAACCCGGGGGCCGAGGATAATGAAGGCGCTTAAAGAGGACAGCTGGGCGAACCCTATTAAGAGTGTGACAACTTTATTAATGGATGTGCCGAAGAGGTTTTCGGCCGCCAGGCTGCCCACGGCGATGACGCCGCTCATCTTCGGCCAGGGCAGGGCATACACATAGAATAAGTTGAGGCCGATGTAGAGGAGGATGACCACGCCTGTTCCCAACAGCAAGGAGCGGGGGAGGTTGCGGGCCGGGTTCTTGATTTCCGAACCGATATAGGCCGAGGCGTTCCAGCCGCTGTAGGCGAACATGATCCACATCAGCGACAGCCCGATGGTCTTCCAGCCGCCCAGGCTGAAGTGGAAAGATTCGAAACCCGTCAGGTTGGACCAGGCCCCGTGCCCCAGGAACAGACCGGCCAGGATGAGCGCAGCGATCAGGCCGACTTTGAGGCCGGTCAGGACATTCTGCACGCCGGAGCCGAAACGGAGGCCCTGAAGATGGATGAATGTGAAAAGGCCGATGATCAAGACGGCGTAGATTTTTTTAAGGATGATGGCTTGGGCTGCGTTCTGGCCCAGAATGACCGGGAAAGCCCGGGCCGCATATTCGGTCAGGCCGATGGCCGAAGCGGCGATGGGCGCCGAAAATCCTACGATGAAGGACACCCAGCCGCTCAAAAACCCGAAGAGGGGGTGATAGAGCCGGGAAAGAAAAACGTATTCGCCCCCGGCCTGAGGAAAAGCGGCGCCCAGCTCGCCATAGGAGAACGCGCCGCACAGGGCGATCAGCCTGCCCAGGACCCACAGCCCGAGCAACAGAGGGGGGTGGTGCAGGTGGGCCATGAGCAGGCCGGAGGTGGTGAAGATGCCGGCCCCGATCATGTTGGCGATGACGATGTTGGTCAGGGGGAAGAGGCCGAGTTTCCGCGCAAGGCCATTGTTCGTATTCATGAGTTCCGTATTCTTATCATATTTTCTAAAAGATATACAGTGCCGCCGGGGGAAAGGTTGCATCTCCCCGGCCTGAGCCGCTTGATTCATCCCGGGCGCCGGGATAATATCAAAGCACATCACAAGGATACCCATGAAAAAGAGGCTTTGGCTATATCTGATCCTCGGCTTCCTGGCCGCCAGATCCTGGGCCTTGGAGGGTCTTATCCCGCGCTTCGCTTTTGAACCCTGCGATATCGGGTTCAAGCGGCCGGCGCGGCCGAGCTCCTATTTCGACAAGGCCGGCCGGAAGTTCGCCATCCTGGGATGGGAAAGCGGATGCTTCGAGGCCTGGGCCTACCCTTTGAAGATCCTTAGGAACTTTGAGTTCTCCTTCCTGCTCGGCACGAGCAGCCAACCCATCCGCAGCCGGGACATCGTCCGCGCCGTGGAGGTGACCCCGGCAGTGACGACCCTGACCTTTGTTTATCAATCCTTTACCGTCCGGGCCTCATTCCTCACGCCCGTGGACGAGCCCGGGGCCGTCATCCTCTTGGCTGTTGACACGACTGAGCCGCTGACCGTCATCTGCGGCTTACTGCCCGTGCTGCAGCCCATGTGGCCGGCCGGGCTGGGGGGTCAATACGCCGCCTGGGACAAGGAGCTAGGGGCCTATCTCATCTCCGAGCCCACGCGCAAGAACCATGGTTTGGTCGGCTCGCCAGCGGCCGAAGCCGTGTCCTATACTCCGGCCCACATGCTGTCCGATACGCCCAATGAGTTCAAGATCGTCGTGGCCGACCCGAAAGAAACCGAAGGGAAATTCATTCCTATCATCTTGGCCGGCGGCAGGGGAGACCGCCAGGCGGTGAAAGACATATACCGCCGGCTGGCCGCGGATCCGGAATCGTACTGCCGGAAAACCGAATCTCACTATCGTCGGCTGCGAGAATCCCTCCCTCAAATCCGCACGCCCGAAAAAACGCTCAACCTGGCCCTGGAGTGGGCCAAGGTCGCTTTCGATAATCTCCTGGTTGACAACCCCGACCTGGGTTTGGGGATGGTGGCCGGACTGGGCCTGTCAGGCACGAGCGGACGGCCGGGCTTCGGCTGGTTCTTCGGCGGCGATGCCTTCCTCAATTCCTTCAGCCTCTCCGGCCTGGGCGCGTTTTCAACGGTCCGCGACGTCCTGGCCTTCAACCGGCGCTGGCAGAGGGAGGACGGCAAGATGGCCCACGAGCTGTCCCAGTCGGCCGGACTGATCCCCTGGTTCAAAGACTATCCCTACGGGTATATCCACGCCGACACAACGCCACTCTATATCGTCGCCGTCTATGACTACTGGAAGCTTTCGGGGGACGCGGCTTTTGTCCGGGAGGCCTGGCCTTCGCTGGTTAAGGCTTTCGACTGGTGCCTGGCCATGGACGAGGACGGGGACGGCCTAATGGACAACCGCCGGGCCGGCCTGGGCGCTCTGGAATTCGGCTCTCTGACCGACATTCAAACGGATATTTTCCTGGCCGCGGCCTGGAGCCGGGCAGCCCAAGCCATGGAAAAACTGGCTGCAGCGGCGGGAAACCAAAATTATGCTGAACGAGCCCGGACCGCGACGGCCAAGGCTGTCGTTTCTTTCCGGACAAAATTCTGGGACGAGGAAAGAGGGTTCTATTGTTACGCTTTCAACGCCGAAGGCCGGCGTGTTCTGGAGCCTACGCCCTGGAGCGCTTTCGGGCTTTTGTGGGGTCTGGGTGAGGAGGCCAAAACTCAAAAAACGTTGGCCCGGCTCAACCGGTCGGACATGATGACCGACTGGGGCGTGAGGATGATGTCTTCGGCCAGTTCCTATTATGAGCCCCTTAACTACAATTATGGAGCGGTTTGGCCTTTTCTCACCGGCTGGGTGGCGGCCGCTCTTTTCCGGAACGACTTCAACCTGTCCGGTTATACAGCCTTAATGGCCAATGTTCAACACGCTTTCGACAATGCCCTGGGCGAAGTTACCGAGCTGTTTTCCGGCCACCAGAATATATGGCCGGCCGAAGCCGTGGCCCATCAGGGCTTCTCCACGGGAGGAGTGGTCTTGCCCCTGGTCAAGGGACTCCTGGGCCTTGACGGCGACGCGTCAGCCAAGGTCATCTCCTTTGAGCCCAGGTTCCCGGCCTGGTGGCCGAGCGCATCGGTCCAAGGTGTCCGGCTGGCCGAAGCGTCGTTCGACCTGCACTATCTTCGTAAAGATGTCGGTTTGAGGGTCGAGGTCCGAAGCCGAGAAGCCAAGGGCTGGACCATGGAGCTTTCCCCGGTCTTTGGGCCGGCAGTCCAGATCAGGCGAGCCAGGCTCAACGGCAAGGATATTTCCTTCCGAGAGGTCAGGACCGAGCGGGCCGTGAAGCCCGTGGTCCGTTTCGCTCTTTCGGGAGAGGATAGGGTCGATTTCGTCCTCAAGCCGGCCGTAGAAGTCGTGCCGCCTTATATGTTCTCTGAAACTGGCGACCTCAGCCGGGGGCTCAGGATCATTGACCTCACCGGCGACGAGCATCGGCTCCATCTCCTGCTCGAGGGGCTGGCCGGGGAGAGTTATTATCTTTCGCTCCAGAACTCACATCTGGTCGATTCGGTCAAGGGAGCAGTTCTTGAGAATGGCCGCCTGAAAATTGCTTTTCCGGCCGCGGCCAAGCCCGGCTATGTCGAACAGAAGGTCGTTCTGCTTGGCCGGTAAACAGAGGAATTGATGTCACGATCATCGGATCACGGAAGAGCGCATTTCAGCCAGTAAGGACATCGTTATCCATGGATTCAACCCCATCGAATTTCGGTAATGAGTTGACTGTCACCGTATTTACAGAAAAGGAGGCCATGACATGAAAATCAAGACGAAAAGGATTCTTGGACTAGGGCTGGCCTGGGTCGTTGTCTCCTGGTTGCCGCAGCGGGCGATCGCCCAGGAACGGGTCAATCGATTGATCTCAATCTTGGAATCGGGAAAGCCGGCCATTGGCATCTGGACCGGCGCGCTCTCGGCACCTCGAATCACTAAAGTGCTCGCCACGAGCGACGCCGATTTCATCGTGGCCGATGTCGAGCATGACATCTATGACTTCAACATGCTCCACCGGTTTCTTCTCGAAGTGCAGGATTTCAGCAATCGCTTTCGAACGGAGCCGAGGGTTGCGCCCGTGGTCCTGGTTAAGCTGGCCAACAGAGCGACTTGGGACCCGCGCTATGAAATTGCGGAATCGCTCAAGGTCGGGCCGGCCATGGGTGTTTGGATTCCGATGGTCGAGAGCCGGGCCGACATGGAGCGTGCCGTTTCAGCTGTCCGGGGCGCGGAAACGTCGGCCATGGCCGGGCTCAATATCCCAAAAGAGCGCCGCGATGTGTGGCCCCTCAATCCTAAAGGCGAATTGCTGGTCGTGGCCATGATCGAAACCGAAGAAGGCGTGCGTCACGCCCGAGAGATCGTCGAAACGCCCGGCCTCAGCGCCATAGAAACCGTCCACATCCCGGATGCGGATGCCGAACGTATCCTCAAGATGTGCGGGGAACGTGGAGTCATTTCTGCGATCGACGCGACTCCGGAGGATATCAAGGCCAAAATCGAGGCGGGCTACAAGCTGATCAGCGTCGGCTGGGATTTCGGACTATTGCAGAGAGGACTCAGCGATACTTTTAAGGCGATGCGTTTGGCGATCAAAAAGAATCCGTAACCGAAAAATCACTTTTTCGACCGCAGCCAAGCTTCAAAATTTTTGTGGATGAGATGGGCGCATAGGTTTTTGCGTCTTCACCCAAAGAGGGATAAAAGATCGCCGCAGGGCGACAGGCTAGATCTCGACGACGGTCCCCGCGCCTGAGCTCAAGGCTTTTCTATAAACGACGGCGGCCGCGGCCGCGTCTTCGGCGCCCAGGCCGGTCAGGTCGGCCACGGTGATCTGTTCGTCCCCGAACCGTCCCGGCTTCTTGCCCAAGACGATCTCGCCCAATTCTCCGCTGATTTTGGCGCGGGTGATGGCCTTCTTTTCCAAGGCATGATGGACTTCGCCCAGGCGCAGGCATTGCTTGACCGAATCGCAGTAGATCAGGTCGGCCGCGGCCAGGACTTCGGGCTCAAGCTCCTGCTTTTCCGGGCCGTCGCTGCCCACGGCGGTGATGTGGACGCCCTTTTTAAGCCAGGAGGCTTTGACCAGCGGCGCGCGGCTGGGAGTGGCGGTGACAACCAG
>Ga0299915_10000821_pt1 | contig 23044 bp, 47 predicted proteins | sample RVTome_13_FD_200263 | JGI IMG/M metagenome (GOLD analysis project Ga0299915, IMG submission 200263) | Soil microbial communities from uranium-contaminated site in the Upper Colorado River Basin, Wyoming, United States - RVT92D227 (version 2) ... | reverse complement strand
GGTCTCAAAGGCTTGCCGGTTAGCCATCGTGGCCGCCCCTTCGGAGGCCTCGCCGGTCTCAAAGGCTTGCCGGTTAGCCATCGTGGCCGCCCCTTCGGAGGCCTCGCCGGTCTCAAAGGCTTGCCGGTTAGCCATCGTGGGTGGACTCGCATATGAGAGAATCCCCCTCGTACTCACAGTCCTCCCAAGACTTTCCCGCAGTTCGGGCAGAACGCCGGTTCCCGGTCCATCATGTACCCGCAGTAAGGGCAGCGAATCGGCGGGAACTTCCTCTTCTTCATTTCCTTCACAGACTCGCCCTCCTGAAGACCTGGAAGAACAGCTCCGGCAGCTCGCTCACGCTCCGGACATATGTCGAGTTCTTTCCGGTGAAAGCCTTTACCCGGTTCAGGTCACTCCCACAGAAACCGACCCCTACCGGGATGATACCGTCGTTGTGCATGAGCTTGAGCTGCTTGCGGACTTCTTCCGCGTCGAAGACGCAGAAGTCGCTCACGATGATGCAGACCTGCTTCGGTCCCAGGTAGGCCTTGTGCATCCTGTGCACCGTCTGCAAGCATGGCGCGAGGGTCGTGCCTCCCATGCAGCCCACGCCACCGATGCGCTCGCGTGTGTTCCTGTAGGTCTCGCCGAAGGCCTTGACCTTCTTGAAGCGGTCTCCAAAGACAAACACCGCGTGGTCGTCATCGTTGAGCCAGTGGCCGGAAACCTCGGCGATTGTGGTGAGAGCATCACGCGCAGCCTCAGTGCTCATCGAGCCGCTCATGTCGACTATCAGACTCATCTTGACCTCGTACTTCTGCGTGTACCATTTCTTCCGAGAGTAGATGTTCTCGACGGGCCTCCGCTGCACCACCATCTTAGCGAGGTGCTTCGACATTATCTTCCCGGACTTCTGGTACTTCAGGTTCTTCATCCGGGGCTGCATCAGGCGCTTGAGCTTGTTGAGCAGCTTCGTGATGTGAGGCATATTCCGGTTGACCAAGTCGTTGTAGTGCCCCGGGTTCGGGACCGGTGATGGGACCTCCGTGCCGCTCCCCTTACCGGCGACAGTCGCGTATGGGTCGCCCAGAGAGTCGGGTGAGTCGCCGGGACCGTCTATGCCCGGCTGCCCCGGCTTACCAGGCTGCTTACCGGGCTGCTTACCGGGCTGCTTGCCCGGGTCGTCATCAAGCTCCGCCTTGCCCTGAAGATGAATCGGAATGTAATTCTGGTTGACCGAGCCGCCACTGCCGACACCACCGAGACCACCGGGCTGCCCGTCCGGACCCAGCTGACCATCTCCCCCCTGCCCAGGCTGAGGCGGAGGCCTTGCGTTCTTCTTGAGCACGAGCTGCTGCCACTGAGAACCGCTCAGAGGCTTCCGCTCGAACCAGTCCTTTGCATAGAAGGCGACGTCCTGGTAGACCTTGTCCGTCAGCGCCAGTATCCTGTCGCTCGGCGTGTACTTGCCCTCCCAGACCTTCTGGGTAATCTCCGTGATGGCCTCGACAAGCTCGTCGGGCCCGTAGTCGTGCGTGACCTGCGCCCACAAGTCGCGGTATTTCTCCGCATCCACGCCGTAGAGCGAGCAGAAGATGATTCCCTGGTTGAGCCAGTTGAGCGGGTCGAGCAGTACGTCATCGTTCCCCTTCTCGACGTCCTTGCCCAGCATCTTCTTGAGCGTGTACTTCCAGGCAGCGCCAAGGGCAGCGACCATGAACTCCGTCCTTCTCCCGATGTCCCAGGAGTAGGTCTCCGCGAGCCATGTGTTGACCTTGAAGTCCTCCACGACGTTGTGGGTAAGAGCCGCGATATCCGGGTGCCGCTGGTCACGAATCCATTTCCCCTCGGCCTCCCAGTTCTCCTTGGCGAAGACCCAATGCTGAGCCTCGTGCTGAGCGAGGGCCTGTCTGAAGGTCTTTACAACTCTTGGGTGCTTCCTCATCGGCTTCGGGATGAACCTGTCCGAGACCGTGATGTGCCTCGTCCGGTAGTTGATATTGCACCCGCCCTCGTCATCGAGCGTGAGCCCGAGGGTCTGGTCGTTCGCCACGACCGCTATCAGGGTCGACAGCTCCTTCACCACATCGTAGGACTGGAGCTGCATCCCAGGCCTCGCCACCTGTTTCATGCCACCACCTCCCAAGTCGCCACCCTCTCTTCGAGAGAGGTAATTCTATTCAAGAGCCGCTGCTCCTCTGACGTCTCCAGTCTGATAGCCCTCTTCATCTTTGCCAACTGCTCAAGCAAACCACCTTGAACGCCGTGGTTTATGAGTATGTCGAAGTTCGTCTTGCCCCACTTGGGGTCGTTCATCAGCTTCTCGAACTTTCGGATTTTCCGAGTCAGCCGGTCCAGCCCCTTTCCGATTTCCAGCAACCCTTCCTCAGAGCGCATTTAGGCCACCATCACCTTTCTGAGCTTCATCTCCATCTTGTCCTGTATCCGCATGAACGACTTGTCGAACTCAAAGTAGCGTGAGTGTGCGCTCGTGAGGTCGTTGATGAAGACTTCGCGCATCCACTGGAGTCCGCCCTCCATCGCCCTGAACTGCTTCACCTTGATTACGCCCTTCTTAGTGTGCTCATCCACGCGCTTCTCGATGTCCATGACCGTGTCGAAGATGAACCGGACCTGGCCGTTCCTGATGAACTGCTCGCCCATGTCGTTCGTCGCGATGGGCCACGCCTCCAGGTTGATATCCGGGAAGCCGTGCTTCAGGTACACTGCCTTCCAGTCGTCGATGTACTCCTTGAGTACTCCGCCTGTCAGCTCCTTACCGTCAGTGATGACAATCGACCTCATCCTGCCGTCGAGTCCCTTCACCTGCTCATCGGGATTCCTGATGAGCCAGAGTGACTTCTGGAACGGTGTGCTCTTGAAGTGCGTCTTCAGGTTCCGCCACACGGTGAGCCTCATCGTGTTCGCGAACTGCTTCTGGTCCTCGTTCAGGCTGCCCTTGTACTCGCTGGGCAGGTCGTACCCAAGGAGCCAGAACACCTTCTTCAGGTTCGTCGGCTTCAATGTCATCTAATCGTCCTCCTCTCTCTCCAGGGCCATCTTCCATACTTCCTCTACTTCCTTTCCTTCCCAGAGCGAAAGCACCTGCTTCCTCTGGTCCATGAGCTGCATACCCGTGGCGTATGGCTTGAGTTCGTCTACCTTCAGGCCGTTCTCCGCGAGCAACGTCACCCAATCGAGCAAGTTCCTCGGCGTGACCGGAACATGGAGCAGGTCCATCTTGTATGCGTCCCTGGTCTTGCTCGCGAACTCCACGAGCTTTCTGATATCACCGTAGGCTGCGTCAGGGACCTCTCCCCTCAGCCAGTCGACCTCGTCGCTCACGCTCATATACTCGACGTCCATCCAGATGAATCTGTCTGCGAGAGCGGCGTTCATCTCCTTGGTGCCTGTGTACTGCGCTCGCTCAAAGGGGTTCACGCTGACTACCACGAAGTGAAGTGGGCTCCGTCTCTTCGTCTCCGAAAGCTCCGGAACCCAGATGTACTGTCTCGTGTCGAGCAGCGGGTGTAGAAAACCTACCACTGACTGAGACAAGAAGTTGGCCTCGTCTAAGTGAAGTATCGCCGGGCGACCCTCCTCGCAGAACCTCAGCCACTGGAGAATCACCTGCTCACGGACCTTGGTCTCTCCGCCGACCAAGATGTCCTGAGCGACCCAATCGACATAGGTCTGCTCCTCGTGGGCGCTGACATCGAAGACCTTGGGCACCTTCAGGGGCTTGCCCTTGTATGTCTTCTTAGCCCACATCTGCACGATGCCCTCGTCCTCCTCGTCACCGAGCTTCAGAACTCCCACCGTCTTCCCGCAGCCCTTGTCGCCCCTCAGGCCGACATTGCCGCCTCGCGGTCTCTTCGGATGATTGAGGTAGAGCGTGAATGCGTTCACCATGCGCTCAAGGAGCCCGTTTCTGTCGATGTACTTGCCGTACTTGCCGCCGTCGCCGTTGTCTTCCACTGTCTTCTTTCCCATGATATCCATCCTTTCCTTTCTATCCTTTCCTTCCTTGCTGCAGTTGCAGTATGATAATTGTGAGAAGCCGTATATGAACTGTCGTTCACCTGCCAGCTATACTTTTCTTGACCTCCACGATGTCGCCGTTCACGTCGGAGTAGAACCCGCAATTCTCCAGCTCCCTGAGCCTGATAACGATTCTGTTCAGGCGCATGATTAGCTCTGCGAAATCGTTGCCGTGGATTGCGATGGCCCAGATTTCCGCGGAGCAGCCAAGTACTGTGTCCCTGTATATCTCATCAAGGGATATCTTCTCAAGGGGACGTTCGGAATAGCCACCATAGAACCATCCCGCAGCGGTGTACCTCTCGTCCTCGAACTTGGGATAGCCCTTCTGCTTCGGAAGTATGCCCTTGCATGGATGATTATCCGGGAGAGCGACCGCGCCCATGTACCTTCCCAGGGCTCTCCTCTCCTTAACCACAGGCTCCCACTTGTTAACCCAGACCTGGTATCCCTTGAAGTAGTACGCGCAATCAGGCATCCTGCTCAGCCCTCCATCTCACCCACACGGGGTGGCGCGGCGAGCCCCCCGTCATCTCGCCCATTATCGAAACCTCGGCCCACATGGGTTCCATGAGCATAAGAAGTTCGTCAACGACCTTCCTCGGAAGCTTGACCGGAGAGACCAGAGTACGCCGCAACCCCATGCCAAGTAGTATACTCTGTCTCATGGACACGCTGAAGCCCGTGCCCACCTTTCCGTAGTACTTGCCATCCTTGACCATGATTAAGGCGCCGAAGGGACCCGAATCGCTCTTCGTCACGCCGATGATTTGAACGTCCACCATATCCTTCTTCTTTATCTTGACCCAATCCGGGCTCCTGACACCCGGCTGATACGTGCTGCCGAGCCTCTTGCAGACAATACCCTCGAACCCGGTCTGGACCGCGATTGCGAAGACATCTTCGAGCTTGTCGGTACTACTCCGAGCCAGGCTTTCCGGGTCGAACACGAAGACCTGCGCGACATGAGCACTGCCGTTACTCCTCACATACTCGGTCTCGTAGTAATCAGACATGAGTTCGCAGAGCTTCAACCGCCGGTAGTCACAGCTCACGCTCAGCTGCCAGAGGTCAGAGCTTACCGCGAGTTCGAGCCCATGTGTCGGCGCTACCATGAGTTCGAGCAAATCGAAGGCCCAGAAAGTCGCAGGATGATTCCTCGAATAGAGACTGATTAGCACCGGGTCGCTCGTGTTGGCTCGCTTCACAAGCATCTCAAATCCTCTCATATGAGAAACGCCTGTCATCTGGTGCCCAACAACTAGCTCCCCGTCGAGCACACAGTCATATGGAACATGGGAAAGGTCCTCCACAACTTCGGGGAACTGCTTCGTGACCTTCCTCTTGCGCCTCGTCCAGAGTTCGACCTGGCCACCCCTGACAACAGCTATGATTCGCATCCCGTCGAGCTTAGGCTCTATGCGCCACGAGCGCAGGTCGTTGACCTTCACAAAATCGAGCGAGCCCGGCTGACAGAGCATGGGCTCGTAGGGCATGGACATTACGAAGCCATCCCCTTGAGGTCCTTCACGAGCTGCATCGCCTCTTCGCACGAGAGCAGGAGGCATTCCTTCCTCTGTCTGCAGCCCTTGCACTCCTCGTCAGTGTCCGCTTCGAGGTTCCTTCCGAAGCATGGTTTCATCCTCTCACCTTCTGCGCTATGACCACGACCTTCGACACAATGAACGAGAGCCCGAACATGGTCATCGCCTCGAAGTACCTTCTATCGAACAGCATCATCGTCCCGTAGATGATGAGTGCTGCCGAAACGATGAGGCCTGCGACCACGTTCATAAGGTCCGTGGTATCCTTCCTCATGTTCCTCCCCCTCTGTAACTCCCCCTCTTCTGGGATTCCGGTCCTTCTGAATGTCATCTTCTACCTCCTTGAAATGAATGCGCTGAGCGGGGTCGGAAAGCTAGTTCCCCCGCCCAGCAGGTAATCGTCTAGTCCTCCTCCTCTCCGAGCCACTCCTCCTCTCCGAGCCACTCAGGATGCTCCGAGATTTCCCTGAGGGTATCGTTGAACAGCTTGTCGAGGTCCCGAGCCATCTCCGCTCTGAAGTCCGCCGACTCACGCTCCAGCCTGTCCTGAGCATGGATGACCCATCTCAGCCTTGAGAGCGCGACAAACCTCACCGTATTTCCTGAAAGTAGAGCCGTGGGCCAGACCTCGATGTTGGCGGTCATGCCCTCGGCCTTGTACTGAGCCTTCCACTCCTCCGCAAGGCGCCGAAGCTCGGCGAGGCTCGACAGGTCGTTCACGTACCAGAGCGAAGTCTGGCACGGAACGCATCCTTTGCTCCGCAGGGTCCTCCAGATGGTCTTCCGCATCGTGCCCAGGAAGGTGTTCTTGGCAGGAGTCACGTTCGGGCTTGGCAGGTCGTAGCCGAAGAAGTAGGCGGGAGTCGGCTCCACCTTTCCCTTCTTCATGGCTTCTTCCTCCTACCCTTCAACTTCTTAGCGTTCCAGCCGGACCTGAAGATGGCTTTCGACTGGCTCTCGATAAGGAACCTCACGGTCTCGGTGGCGAAATCGCCCAGAGCCTCGTAGAGCGCGAACATCGAACCGAGGTTATAACTTGACTCGAAGTCGTAAGCCGTCCCGTCTTCCCCCACGACCCTCGCTTTCAATTCAACCCTCATCCTACTCCCTCCTAGCCCATCAAGGCCATCAGCTCTTCCTCTTCGGTCTTCATGCTGACAGACTCGACCTTGACCTCCTTGCCTTCGAGCTTCGCGAGCAGGACCGCATCAAGCTCCTTGCTGAAGTGCTCCTGGAACTCGCCGTGATTGAAAGGCTTCGTGCCCTCCTTGACCTTCTCCACACCCTTCCCGAGAAGCTCGCCCGAGACCTTGCCCTCGATGACCTCGAAGTCCGGCTCCCGTATCTGCTCCTCGTAGAGGACGTCCCTGAGAAGCATGATGCCCTTGTAGGGCATGAGTATCCCAAGGCGCTCGTGGCCGTTGACCCACTGAACCACCGCGACCTTCCCCGCCTCCTTCATGGAGTCCCGGAGCAGCGCGTATGGAGCGCCCGTGGTCTTCTTGCCGGTGCCGACATAGAAGATGTCGCCCCCGAGCGCGATGAAGGGGACCTCGCTCGCCTCAATGAAGCTCCGGATGTTGACCGTGCTCGTCGAGGTAGGCTTGAGCCTCTTTATCTCGTCCTTGGTCATCGGGACCACCTTGTCGTCCAGCTCGTACCCCGTGACTATCTCGCTCCAGGGGACCACCGTGCCACAGCCCGAGCAGGTCGGTATGTTCTTGACCGGCTTCAGGTCCGTCGCGTGGTACCTGTGACCCTCCCTGACGAGCTTGTCATCAGTGGCCTTGTACAGTCTTACTCCTACCGTCACCGGACCGAACTGTATGTTCAGCTCCCTTGTAGCCTTGCTTGCGTCCTTCCTTGCCATTACTCTACCTCCTTGATTATCCTGTCAAGCTCTGCGACCCATGTCGCGTGTTCGGAGAACACACTTCCGCTGCTCGTCGTTCCCCTCCTCCGGATGGATTCCCTCAGAGCCTTCAACCTCTCGACCGTCATGCCTATCCCTCGTAGCTCTCTATCAGCTCCCTCAGCTTCTCGCATATCTCGTGCGCCTTGACATCCTCGCGCCATGATTGAAGGAACATGGTCGAGCTTACCGACCTGCCCTTCGTGACCGTGATATCGACGAGGACCCTTCTGAACCTTGTCATGCCTTCACCGCTGTCATGTGCTGCACCTCGTGGTCCTCAGGAAGGTCCCCCCTGACCGCACAGCGCTCGAACCTGTGCTCGCACATCGGGCATCCGTCCGGATAGGCCCAGCATTCGTTGCTCATCTCGTCACCTCTTGAAGTGTTGTGCACCAGAAACGCCCCGCGCTCTCGTGCTTCTGATAGTCATCGCAATCCGAAGCGAACGGGCAGCTGTCCGTGCACTCAATTCCCGTGAGCTGATTCCCGCACTGCGGACAGATGTGAAACCCCGTGCAGTCCGGCTCAAGCGGCTCAGCAAAGGTCTCCCCTCTCAGCTGTCTCTCTGTCATCTGTGTCACACTATCACCGCCTTCACTGCAAGCTGCCCGAACTTCCCGGCGCTCACCGAGACGACTCCCTTGTACTCCTTCGCGTAGCCGTCCTTGATTGTGACCTGACCGTCCTCGGGCAGAGCCAATATCCTCTCAATGTCCTCCGAGCCCCAGACCGTGAGCACGATGTTGCCGGTCCCATCAGTCGCCGTGCATTCCATGACCGACCCTACGCTAGTCGAGCGAGGCTCGCGAGCACTGAGAATCTTGAGCGTAAGCTCAGGGACCTTGCATTCCCTCATCCGCAGGATGTCCGCGACCGTTGCCGCCTCGGGCCTCTCCGGCCTGTCAGCGTAGCAGCGGATGTCCTTCAGCCACATGGGCCACTCGACCCAGAGCTTGTACTCCTCAAGCTGGTAGTCTGTGTCTTCGGCCCAGACCGCGCACACGCTCGCCGGGAAGAACGCCTTCCACGGCCCCTCCATCCCAAGGATGTGAATCCGAGTCCGCCCGAAGTTCCAGAAGTAGTGAGCCTCCTCGTGCCCCTTCACGATGAGCATCTTGCCCTCTATCTCCCACGAGTCTATCCGCGCCCTCGTGCTCGACCAGAAAGTCTTCTCCTTCGCCTTCTCCCCGAAGTGAAGGTAACTGCCTCCCTGCCTCTGCTGAGTCTGCGTCTCCGCTTCGCTCATGCCTTGACCCTCCTTATTCCCCTCGGCAGGTCCCAATCCCTCGTCGCGTGGACTGTAGGCTTGTATCCGTACCGCTTTCCTCTCATGCCCTGACCCTCCTCACGATTGCTACCGTAGTCCCCCAGAGCCCCTCCAGGGATGCTACGAACGCTGCATCGTAGAGCACTGCCTGGACGACTCCTGTCGTTCCCTCAAACGAGCGCCCTATTACCGTGCTTCCCGCAATTACTGGCCTCATGCTTTCCCTCTCTTCCTGCTACTGTTGTAGCAGTACAGTATTAGTGAGAAGTGCTATATATAGTAGCGTTCACGCCTACCCTAAACACGGCAATGCCAGATGCTATACGCAGGATAGCTGATTGCTATACTCCACGCTCAGCTTTATCGCTGCTACAGCAATGAAAGGCGGTGACCGCGCAACATCATAGTGCAGTATGCCTGGACAGCGCGTTCGTATAGCCCACAGCTGATTTTCTAGCATATGCTAAGCCATCGTTCGGGGCCGCCTTCCTCTGAGTGGGCAATCTGAGGGTATTAAGTATAGGCTTCCCATCCCGGTCGCCCCGGGGTGCGCCTCTGCTATCCGAGCCTATCCCGACCCCCTTGCAACCCCCCTTTCTAGCCTGCTAGTAAGGCCTAGCAGGGCCGGAAAAGAAAAGCGCATAGGAACGCGCAGGACGCACGACGGGAGGGTCGGGAGGGTCTAGGATAACCCCCCTCTAGGGAAGGCCTCAGAACCGTGTCCTATTGCGTCCTTTATATACCCCTGATGCCTAGCAAGCTCCTAGAATGCCCAAAAGGGGTCGAAACTCCAGGGGTATTCTCCGAGGTGCTGGCTAGACCCTTCCGAGAGCCTCAAGGAGCCTAGTTAGGGAACGGCGGCTAGGATTCTGAGAGTCGAAACCGTATAGGAACCTGAGGCCGTCCTCGCTGCAGTTCAGCTCCGCACAGAGCCATCCCAACCCCCTGGACACAATCTCGTCCCTGAGTTCCTGGTACCGGTCCCTCTTGTGAGGGCACTTGATGTAGAGCGAATGGCTGGCGCTGTGACAGTTAGCGCAGAGAAGTACAAGACCCAGGTCCTGGGGGTAGCCGCTATCCCTGACCCAGACCCACAGATTGGGGCGTGGCGAGAACTGCGCGAATCCCTCAAGGAACTCCTCGATTTCCTTCGGAGACCGACCCTGCCGTCGAAGGTAAGGCGCCCAACGATTCCGGCCCTCTGCTACGGCTATCATCCTCCGATGCTCGGCACCATCCAGTTTCCCATGATGGAACTGCAGAAACTCGATAGTGTTCTCGCCGCAGCAGGCACACTTCCCACCGTAATGGGAGGCCACCTCCCGCTTGAAGTCCATGTTGACACGATGAGCCTTTCTGACCCGTTCTGCGTCCTCGCGCCGACCCATATCAACACTCCATGAGCCAGGCCAGAAACTCTCGGTCCTGGTCCGGAAGCGCTTTCGACTCGCTTATGCCGACCGTGTAGTACTTGTAAACGGTATGAAGGTCGGTGCCAGCACTCTCGGCTATGCTGAAGGCATCATGTCGAAGGCGAGCCCTGTTCACAAAGTAGGTGTGACGGAGTTGGACGGGGCACAGACCCGGAAGACCGACCTTCCTCCCCTCGTCACGGACCATCTGCCAGAGAGACTGCCGGGTCCGTCTCAGCGCCCTCAGCTGGGACAGATTCTGCTCCTTCATGGCCCGGGACCAGGCGCCCATGATTTCCCTCTTGGTCTTGGGCCGGTTGAAAGCGTACTGGCTCTCGTCCCAGACAAGGTTACAATCCTTTCCCAGCACCATCGGGTGCATACCCGTCGAGAGCATGAGAACGATGAGCAGCTTCCTCTTCCCTGCGGCCTTCCCAATAAGCTCGCGCTGCTTCTCGACGGAGAGGGACAGCTTCTTCCTGCTAGACTTTGGAACGTATCCTTTCCTCGGCATAACCTGACTCTCCTTTAGGAAAGTAAGTCCAGCTAGGTATTTAACGGCTTGTGCTACGAGAAAGGAATCTTACACATTTTTAGCCAGACAGATTGGGAAATGTAAGGCTCTGTTTCCTCTCATATGCTAAGCTGCCCAGTAATTATCGCCGACGAAGAATAAAAGTCCTAGCAATCGAGGAAATACCCCGCGCATCAAAAAGATTGTTTATTCCGGAAAGCCGGAAAGGAGGTCTGTACCCTCACGGGTTCCTCTCATATGCTAGAATGACTAAAACAATTGCCTAAACTTTAGGCAAGGCCCGGCAAGGCACAAACTAGAAGTAGTCTGCAGCTGCGATAAATCACCGTGGCGAGACAGAAGGAACTCGACTTCGAGAAGCGCTGCGCTGATGCGATGGAGACCATTGCGTCCGCCATGGTCACAATCTCGAAGAGCACGGAAGGAATCGAGGCGTCACAGAAGCAGCTTAACGACAACTTCCTGCTGCATCAGGCGAAGAGCGAGAGCGACCACCTGGCACTGAAAGAGGAAGCACACGGCATTCGACAAGACCTCAAGGAAACCATGTATCCCATCTTCAAGTGGCTAGTCATAGCTGTCATCGCAATCGCCGGTGGAACCGCAGTAGTTAGACTCCTGGGCGTCTGAGAAGGTACACCGATGGCAGAACCTCTAATCGAGCTGCTCAAAGTGCTTGTTACTTGTGCTGCAGCGATGGCAACAGCGTCCGTCATCATCTACACCTGGGTATGGTCCAAGACGAACCCGAAAAACTGGACGGTAACAGGAATCACAGCCCTCCTCTGGTCCTTTATGATAATGAGCTGGACCATGAGGTATATTATGACGGTCCGCGAGGAGCCAATCTCTGATAGCATCACAATGGTTGTGCTGGTCGTCACCGCGAACATCCTTGCTGGCTACACACTGTTCCTGTACGGGACGTGGAACTCTGGCCCGCTGAGAAAGGTAAGAAGGTAAAAGGTTGGAGAGGTTTGGTGAAAAGGCGCGTCTACCTTTTCTTCTTCGTGGACCTGCGAACGACGCGGGCCTTGAGTCCCCGCTTTCTCCGGGCCTTGGCCATCTTCTTGGCCTTGCCCTTCTTGCGGAAGCACTTCAGCTTCTTCTTGCCCGCGACCACACAGTACTTTCTGCCCATGCTTTCACCTCTCACAGACGGCATCCGCCCCTCCGGGCGAACTTTCCGTATTTGTTCCTACAGACTCTGCGCCCGGGGAGCTTCGACACAAAGTTCCCCTTATGCTTGAAGCCTTTCTTGTGGGCTCTCCGGCGCTTTCTGTGTTTGGCCATAATGGTCACTGAGTTAATCACCGTCGGCAGGACTATTAGTACTTTGCCCTCTTTTCGGGGATAACCTGGCTTGGACATCACCGTCGGTGCGAAAAAGCATGACTTTTCTTCAGAACAACCAGTTCCAGAACCCTCTCGGCGGAGGCTTCACGAGGACCATGTAGGCGACGATGCCAATCACTCCCGCGATGATGATGTACGGGAAGAGGTTGCCCGGCTGCACCTCACCGATGGTGGCATGGATAGGAGAGGATGGCCCCGGAAGAGCTGTGACTGTCACGGGAGATTGCTCAGGAGGAGGTTCGACAGTCGGAAGAGGGTCTTCCGGGACCCAATAGTAGGAGAACTCTTCTTCGTCGTCCATGATGATTAATGCTCTCCCGGAAGTATAAACAACTTACGGAAAGGCTTTTCCCCCTCGTCGATGAGCCTCTCCTGGAGCCAAGTCGTCATCTCGACCGCAAAGGGGGAATAGTTCCATCCCGGCACAGGGTCGATGAGGGTCCACTCACCGTTGTAGTCCGGACAGGGAAAGAAGTTGTCCTCCCTGAGAAAGCATCGTATACCCCCCTTGTGGCACTCCATGACTATCTTGCCGTTATTGGTACGACGGAAGACGCTGAAATGAGAGCAGTTCTTACAGGACACCCCCATCTTCTGGAACTGCATCATCAGTCCTCCAGGTCGAGAGTCGCCTGAGTCTGTGAAGACGTCGGCATCATCACACGGACACGGTCAGCGAGCCGGTTGGCTCTCTTGAGCACCATCGTAAAGTCTACGTCGCACTCGTTCCAGGGATACCCAAAGCCTATGAACCAGACCCCACACTTCTTCCCACGGTACCAGCCAGAGTAGACCACGCGGTCAAGCAGATTCTTGCTGAGCCGGTAATGAAGGTGCTTCTTCCGGACCTTGTGGAGAGGGTGCCCCATAGGTAGGCCGAGCATCACTACACTGTAATCCGCGTAAGTAGACCAGCTACCACAGATGAACAGGCGGTAGTTCCTCTTGAAAACGAGAGTGACCTCGATGCCCTTTCTCATCCATCTGAATATCGCGACCAATGCACCGCCTCGAATGCTTGACAGGAATAGTCCCAAGCCTTGACACGCTTGGTCTCACCGCCGGTCCAGGTATTGTGGAGACAGAGATGACCGTTGCCCGGAAAATGCCTGCAGTTCCCACATCTATGTACCGGCTTCTTGTACCCCGTGCTCATCACTCCACTTTCGAAGCTGGTCCGCCAGCGAGTTGGTCTCCTGGATGACGTAGTCGAAGTCCTTTTTGGTCCCTCCAAAAGCCGGGTCATCGTAGCTATGACCGCAATCGAAACCAAAGAACCAGACTCCCTTCAGGAAGCTCCCTGAAAAAGTCAAGCCACCATGAACCTCGATACCTTCGACCTTGCTGTACGGAACCATGTAGAGAGGATGACCTTTCTCTACACCAGCATAGCCACAGAAAAAGTCCGAAAAGTGAACCTTTCTAATCAGACAGGACACACCTTTGTAGACCCAACACGCTACGACACCTTCAGCATCAGCACCATCAACTCTTCCTCTTCTCATGCTCATCCCTCCATTTCTGGTCGAGAACGTCTGCTTTCTCGAAAGCCTTAACGGCCTCCTTCATCTCCTCGGTCGGATGATACATCAGCTCGGCATAGGTAGAACTCGCACAGTAGCAGAGCATATAGTCATCACCGAAGAGACTGGCGATATGGCCGGACGTGGAACGCGAGGACCAGACTTTATCTCCGTAGTAGGTCCCAACCAAGAGCTGAGCGAGCAGATAGGCGTCCACTCCACTGAGAGCGAGGACGTTCCGGTGCCGGTCCACGAGCTGGGTCACAGTGAAGTCGTCGAGGTCATCGAACTTCCTCTTTCTAAAGTCCTCCCAGAAAGCGTCACACTTCTTCTCACAATCATCGCAGAGAGCAAAGAACGCGAACTCAGCCATACACTTCTTCCCGCACCAATGGCAAGTCTCCTCCGTCATCTCCGTCATCGCATCTCCTCCTTGGTCCTTCGAATCCTTCCGGCCATCTGAAGGATAGAAGTTCCGTCAATCTCCACGTTATACTCGATGGTGATTATGAAGAAGGCTGGTGTGAGCCTTCCGGCACCAACACCAGAACCGGTGGTAAAGGTTTTTGAGACTGCTCTTCCGGTCGTTGGTCTACTGACAGATGAGGAGTATCACTACATTCTGAGGGAGGTCACGGAACGCGCGAAGGATATCTTCTGCGAAAGGTACATGATGGTGATGCCTCCGCTGGTTTCCAAGGACTTTCTTGAGAAGGTGGCGCTCAAGGACATCTTCCATATCGCCATCTAGCTTCCTCCTCAGAAATTTAAGCTCTGCCGTTGGCACGGTCCCCATCCCTCCCTGCCTAAGATACCACGCCGGATGCTTCAGCGCGACTCCATAGTTCTTATCGGTCACATGGCCGGACATCCTCAGCGGACCGCTACACACGTCCTTTGCGAAGCGTCCGAGGGGCACTATCAGGACCGGGTCGAGGGCCTTAATCTCCTCTTGGAGCCAAGGCAGACAGGCTTCAATCTCGAACGGGGTGGGGTCCCTGTTGTTGGGCGGCCTGCATTTGACTACGTTAGTGATATAGACGTCCTTCTCCGTGAGGTCGAGAACCGCGAGCCAATGGTCGAGCAGCTTGCCGGATGCTCCGACGAATGCGAAGCCCTGGTTCTCCTCGTTCTCACCGGGCGCTTCCCCGACGAGCATGACACGCCTCTTAGCGCCTCCTCTGGCACACACCGACCTCCTCCGATAGAGGGCGAGAGGGCACTCAACGCACTCGCTCCAGTCGCACCACCTCTCTTCAGCCATCACAACCTCCTCTGCTTCTCGTCGCGCTCAGTCTGATGGCAAGTACACTCGCAGTCCGTGGTCATCACGACATAGCGCACGTCAGGAAACCTGCTCCAGTGCCCTCTGTTCATGCACCTCATGCAGAGCCTTATCTTCCCGCTATCGCCTTTGTACTCCCCTTGCAGCCCACTTCCAACCGCTGACACATCCGGCATATCCCCAGCTCCTTGGACTTCGATGAGCCCAGCATACCTCCACAGCGTCTGCACTGCGGAGCGTCCGGCCCGAACTTGATGGGAAAGGATTCGTAGCGAGGCTTAGGTCGGGGGGACTGAAACGTCATTGGACGCCACTCCCACCGGTGGTGTCTTCCTGACCCTGTAGTGCATCTGGTCTCTCCTGCCGTTCCTTCCCACAATCTCGATGAGCCCCTTCTTCTCCAGGTAAGCCATGTACTTGTAGGCCATGATAAACCGTGTCCCTACAGTCCTATACGTGGGGCACGTGCACTCAAGGACCCGCACGACGTTGCGAGTGCATACATCATCAAGCTCAAGAATGGACGCCACGGCCTCCTTACGGAGAAGGACCTTCTTGTAGCTTGGTGGGCGTCCCCCTCTCTTTCTCATCGCACCGGGCCTCTCAACCGCCTTGACAACCTTAGGAAACTTCCCGAGGATTTCAGAGATGATGGTCTTCTCACTTTCCAACTCTCTCTGATGCCGTAGAAAACCCTCGAACTTCTGGTCAAGCTCCGCCAATTCAGTGTCTACCTCGTCGAGCCTGGCACGGCCCGACAAGATTATCTCTTCTGTCCACTTAGTCACATCCATCGCTCCACCACCTATGTTGACCGGAGCTACAGTGACGCCCTGCGGGCCCTTCCGCCACTTCTCCAGCAACTCAAGTCCGTGCTCCCCTCTCGGGAATATGTTTGTGCCCCAGCCCGTCTCAGGGCAGGAGTAAAAAACCTGGCCCTTCTTCGTCTCCCGCAACGGGTGCCTCTTCTCACAAAGGGGGCACCACGTCGTTCGCTCATCTATGGGTCTTATCTCCATGCTTCTTACCAGCCCAGCCGACCATCGAAAGGAACTCAGCGATGGCATCGTCATAGGTGAACGACCTGCCAAGCTTGGCCTGGGATGCAAAACAGTACTGCCTCAGCGCGTCCCTCCTCTCCTTGCTCAGCGGAATGCTCGTTCCTGCTACCCTTGGCATATCCTCCTACCTCCACGATTGCGGCTATGGTAGTAATAGTCGGGATAGCAGATAAAGGTTTCCCTCCAAGGCGCTTGGGTCGCCACCCCGGCACAGCGGGCAAGGCTTAGCATATGAGAAACTTTCACTCAGAAGAACTGCTCAATAGAACTGTTTCGTGTCAACCCAAGACTGCTGCAACATGGACCAGAAATCGTCCGCGAGGCCTCTCAGGACGTACTCGTATGGAAGCCAGCCATATCCTGCCTGACCCCAGCCCGTGCCCCAGGAGTTTCTGATGAACAAGGCGCCAGTCGTCACAGCTCCGGTCCTGGAGTTCGTCACCTCAACGGCATCATCGTAACCAACGGCAACCACAGCATGACCTCCGAGAACGCTCTCTCCGACACTCGGGTAGGGAATCCTTCCGCTGTAGTCCGCCTGGCTTATGGAACTATAGACCGTGAAGCCGAACATGGAGGGGACGCCCGCAGCGAGCGAGGTCTTCACGCTTGAGAGCACCGACGAGTTCACCACTCCTATTGGGTCGTGCCTGAAGTACTGTATGCTCTTGTAGTTCCCTCCAAAGGAGTAGCAGAAGGCCGAGGGCTCCTTGTCGAAATACAGCCACGAGTCCGTGTAGGGCCAGAACTTCTCGGGAGGCACACCAAAGAGGACGAGCGCTCCCATGGTCGAGCGAAGGTAACAGCCGTTGTCTCCGGTGATGCCTGCGAGCCTTCTCGCGGTCTTGTAAAGGAACAGCCTTGAGGCGTTGATGTACTTCCCGAAAGCCCTCTTCTCGAAGTATTCCACTATCCCGACACCGGCCTGAGCAGTGCAGGAACCGAGGTTCTTCTGGTCCTCTATCGGGGAGCACCAGGACTTCAGGTTGACCGAGGCAGGGAGGTCGCCAACGGCAAGGGCGGGGACTCTGGTAAGCTTGGTCTTCTCAATCGTATAGTCTCGCACGTCTGGATAGTCCGGAATCCAACCTAGTCGCCTTTCTATCATGCTCCTTCATTGAACGGCATCCGGGATATACCTTGTGGCCGAAAGGTGCTTATACCCCGGAGGTACCAATTCCTTCCGATGAGCAAGAGAGGCTGGGCGATTACCAGAAAGGCTCCGAAACTACGGAAGATAGAGGACGCCAAGGCAATGCTGGACGAGACCGCCAGAGACCTCCACCGATATTACACCCAGGACGACATAGTGGGTGCTATGACCGCCAAGTCCCAGGCCGAGCGCACGATAGACGAGATAGCCAGACAGTGCAGGAAGCTCCCGAGCGAGAACCAGTACTGTAAGGAGTTCAACAACGCGGCCATGCGGATGAGGGAGGTCGCACAGGACTTCCGGAAGTGCAAGTGCCCGAAGGGATGAACATGAGCAAGGCATTACCGTGGATGATTGTCATCGGAGTAGCCGGAGCAGCCGTAGCGCTCTGGTACTTCAGCAAGCAGACAGTCGCTCAGACGAACCTCATCCTCGAAGTCGACACCAGCGACACAATGAGCGAGGAGACTGAAGAGACCCTCAGGAACATACTTGAGATATACGTAGACGGAGAGCTACTCGTGTGGCTTGGTCCTCCCTACGGGCTCGCATGGGGGTACAGAGCAGGACAGCTCGCACCGGGAGACCACACGCTCAGGATTGTCATCCTCAACCCGGCAGACACCTCGCAGGTCCTGCTCGACATCACCAGGACCGTCACGATAACAGAAGGCCGCAGACACAGGGTCCGCTTCAGCTGGACCGGAATAACAGGAGAGTCGGACGAATGACCGAACAGGTGAGAAAGTGACCACAAAGACTTTGATAGCCGGAAACAACACATTCATATGGCCAGCTGATTGGGGAACCCCCCTCGCCACCAAACTGTGTGTGGACTACCCAATCAACAGCGCCAATATGTCCTCGGGCACCGAGATTGGACCATGGGACTGGAACTACTACTGCGGCATATCCCCGGCTGGCTCCGACTTCGCCATGGCTCCCGGCGCCTGGGTCAACATCTACGCGATGGAACCCTTCACCATGGACCTGACCGGAAACGGAAACGACTGGTATCAGCTCCTGATAGATAACTGGATGATAGTCGCCGGAGCAGTCGGAGTACTCGTCCTGATAATGCTGATGAAGAGATGACCGGAGCCCACAAGGTCCGACAAGAACTCGCTCACCTAGAAAAGAGATGCGGTCGGCACGACGCAAAGGCCTGCAAGCTCGTCAGGGAGTACAAGAAGGAGAAGAGAGCCCATCCGGCCCTCCCGAACCACGTCGTTCTCAGGATTGCCAAGGACCACCTCCGTTACAGGCGCTAATGTGCAATTACTGATAACTGATTCATTAGAAGTTATCATTTTCCGCACATCTCCCCTCTCTGTAACTCTCCCCTCTAAGGAAAGGAGGACGGGGCATTTCCCCTCCAGAGGATGACAACACCAACGACGACGGTGATGAAAAGGATTTTGTACTACGCCGACTCTTTCATTCCTGGTCCCCTTTGTAGGGCGTTTCGCCATACAGAGGATGACAACACCATGGTGCATCCGGGCTGGCGGGGGAAATCTCACACACCGGCCCTGAAGTCGGGCGCATTCAACCTTGCTTTAAGGTCGCTCGGGTGCATCATCTTTTTCTGAACCGGGACTTCTTGAACTTACATTCTTCGCGATGTTGATTAAGCCAGCAGTTGACGACAGACTTGGCGGTCGGACGCTCCGAGGTGCGGCCCCCGATGCAGTAGTGCGGGACCTTGAAGGCGTTGAGCATCGTCTTGTCCTTATAGCTCGGGTATGCGGAGGTGCCTTTGGGTCTGGGGTGTGTATGATAGAAGAAGGTGCCAACCAACGGCAGGACTTCGGAGGTTTTGTGCTCGGCGATTTTGAGCCACATCGAGTACAGCATCGGTGTAAGGTATCCCGAGCCAGGTGTACCAGCAGATTCCTCCATGATGTGGAACTTCTTCGCATCGAAGTACCCGCTGAGGCCTTTTTCCTCCTGGTCCTCGAATGAGCGTTCTAGCAGCTCCCACATCTTCGGCAGGACCTGCTTCCTGACGCGCTCGCAGTTGACCTCGGGGCGGGTTCTACGCCTCATTTCTCTCCCCCACTGCAGCGATTATCTGGTCTATCGTGATGAGCTTCTCGGTCGCCTGTATCGTTCCGACATACGGCCACTCGGCGGTCGTTTCGAGGATGTGAATCGGGTGCACAGCCTCCTTGGGGATGAGCCCCATCAGATAGAGGTCCAAGTTGTACTCGTGACCTTCCGGCAGAGGTGTGAAGTTCTCGTTGTCTATCATCCAGGTGCCATCGCCGTTGTCACGCCACTTGCCCGAGAAGAACCCCCCGCCCTGTGAGATGTCCGACCCGTTGGTGCGTACCAGCCTTCCCAGATGACAACGGCATTCTTCCGGGTCCAGCACATCCTTTAGGATGCCCTCATCGAGGTACGACCAGTACGACAGCCAGGCATGGAAGAACTCGTGGACGAAGACATATGCCCAGGTCGCCGGGTCGCTCGATAGGTAAGAGAGAATCCTCCCGCGTGTGTACCCGAGCAGTTTCTGGGCATTGTATATCCCATGCCCCCACACCGGAAGCCCGATGCCCTCGAACGGCTGCCACGTCCTGGTGTACGCGACCTGAACAGAGGTAGCTGTAGGGACGAGTATCACGAAGTCGAACAGGTCCGGGAAATCGTGGTCGTTATATAGATGCCTCAGAGTGCCGCTCCATTCGTAGAAGCTGTCTTCCTGGAACACGAAGGTCTGGTGGGACACGTCCAGAGTTCCTTTCCCGCCGGTGGCCGATGCGAAGTGCCTGGCCATCTCGGACTTGAACACCTCCAGGTTGTCGAGGTCGGCCTGTGTGACAGGAACGGTCGGCTCCTCTATCACCGCTACGGCCATCTTCCAGGTCGACTTCGTTGTGGGAGGAGGCTCCTCGCCTTTCGCCCTTCCGAGCAGAAACATCGCCACGAGCCCTCCAAGGGCCGCGAGCAGGAGCATTACCAGTCCACTACGGGAGTCTTTCACAGCCATCTGATTGTTGCTGAAAGGTACTTATACCTTGTAGCCGCCTCTCCAACTACCGATGAAGGGATATTGGATAGCCATTGTTGGTGGCCGAGAGGTAGCCAGGGGAGCGACCGCTGCCGAGGCCCGCGGGCTTGCCGTCATGCAGGGACATGACCCTTCTCAGGTGGTGGTGTCCTTTGTCTACGACATCGCCAGAATATGAGTTCGTGGAGGTCTTCTCTGCAGATATGCGCCGGTACTTCCATACCGTGAGGACCATCAAGGAGTGCTCCGAATATCCCGTCTCGTGCGCGATGTTCATAACTTCGAGGTGAGTGACATGGCCAAGAAGAAAGGAATGCCAAGGAAGGTCAAGATGTACTTCAAGTGTCTGTCGACGGGAAAATCGAAGAAGGCCTGCAAGCTGAAGCATCTGAGGAAGAAGTGAGTGTGTGGGCTGCTACCGGTACCTGAGGGAGATGGACTGGCTCGGGCATAGCTACTATACCCCCGAGGTCGTCCTCTCGATGAAGGCCGCCGATGGCACCGATTTCAACATGGTTACCGAGGTAGACTCGGGAGCGTCCATCTCACTGATGCCCAGAGAGATAGCCGACGTCATAGGTCTGGACTGGGAGTCCGGTGAGCCTATCGGGCTACAGGGTGTCGGAGGCGCTTCGTTCATAGCTTATGTCCATGAGGTCCCATGCACCGTCGCTGGGGCTAACTTTACCATCCCGATAGCCTTTCCACAGGACATCGGCGAGGACTATCAGTTCCCTCCTCTGCTTGGAAGGCTCGGGCTCTACGACCAGGCGAGCGTCTTCATGGACAACGTCAACCATGGCTCCTGCGTGGGCGCGGTCAACTCGCTTCTTCCTGCCCCGAGCGCCTGTGAGGAATGCGCCAGGGAGAGCGGAGAGCCGAGCTGTCCCGGAGAGTACCCGACCTGTCCTTCCCAGGCTCCCATCGGTGAGTTTCTCCCTGCTCCGAGCGGTTTTCTCTTCGGCGAGGGCTTCGACTGGACCACCGTTCTGATTATCGCTGCCATTGCGTTCGGTGGTATCATGCTGGTCGGGAGGAAGTGATACGGAGTTTGTCAAGTCAGACAAGAAATGCTCTCCGTGTGCCCAGAATGCCGCTCTGAGCTACGGGGACGCGATATGCCACAAGATTCAGAATGGCGGGGCGAAGGTCGACTGCCACGGGCTCCTGAACGAGGTCAAGTCTGGGAAGAGGACCATAGACTCCTATCTCGACACGCTCGCCAAGAAGGCGCCATCGGCTAGGGAGAAGAACGCCTTCAGGGAACTCAAGAAGATAATGTACGACGAGGGCGGGCTCTGATGGTCAGGGTTTTCAAGCATCCCAAGGACCCGATTGTTACCATACTCTACAAGAACCGAGTTGAGACGTTCACTGCCTGGGAAGAGCGTACCGGTCAGCACTTCATAGACCGTTTCCCTCCGGAAGAGTATGACAATCAGCTCGAAATGACTCGGGGCGGTGGCCTGCAAGAGATTCACTTCCCCAGACACACAAAGTCCATCCTCTGCCGCTGTAAGAGCTGGTCCACGACTGACCTGGCCAAGGAGCATGGCTGGGGGGAGAACGATTATGGCAAGGACTGCAAGTGCACGGTCGAGAGCGAGGACTTCGACGAGACCGAGATAGCAGTGGACGAGGTCATTGCTCGTTGAGTTACTTCACCCTTTTCATAACGGCCTTGATTTCCTTGACGTACTGGTCGCCGTATTCCCAGGAGCCGTGGGTATAAGGGCTCATCGTGGCGACATACCATCGGGCATATGGATTCGTTGATTCCTTCTCGGGAACCTGATACTTCTTGAGGACCCGCACCTCCCACAATCCATCCATCGACTGCCAGACCTCGCATGGGTCCTGGAGTTTACGGGACTTCGAGCAGCGGAACTTCTCCTTCTTCACCACTTCACCTTCCTGCAGGCCGCGTACCACTTCGTCGTCTGGAACCTCGGGTTGTCTCTCGCGAATGCCCCCGCGAAGACCTCGCAGAGCGTTGCATTCTGGTCGCCGTATGAGAAGTCGTGGAGGAGCCGGGCAATCTCATTGTAATGGCGCTTGGAGTACCTGGGCATCAGTACCACTCCGTCTTCTTCCGGCAGACGTCCTGGATTCTCTCCAGGGTCTTCATGGCCTCATCACGCGCAGGCTTGAAGTCCTTGTCTACATAAGCATGGGTCTTAAGCTCCGCTATAAGCTCCTTCGCTAGTCTGTCGATTCGGTGGCACCGCTGGGCAGCTGAGGTCAGGCTCGCACCTCAGTAGTGTTCGGTCGGCGGGCTCCAACCGAGGTATGGTGCCGCAAGTCCTACCGGGTAGATGGGCACCGGGGAAATCCTCGCCACCGGCGCAGCGCTCATAAAGCCGTGTATCATCCAGCCCGCGGCGGCTCCTGCGGCCAACAGTATTGCGACCTGTATCATCTGCTTCTGGTCCACGTCCTCACCTCTTGTACGAGCGGAGACACTTGGTCATGCAGGGCCGGTAGCTGCGACCGCCCTTGCACTTGAGAGCACAGGATTTCATCCTGCCCTGCCACACTTTCAGATTCGGGTTGAGGCGTCTTGCCATGGCTGAAGAACTGTCGCTGTGGGATACTTAATAGCTTCGGAGGGTCGGCAGCGGTTAGAATTGTTTCGTGGGTGAAACGAGGGTCTCTAGGAGGAAAGTTGTTGTTGTCCGCCACCGACCCAAGTACTACTCCGTCTCCCAGGTATTTCTACTCTTGGTCCGATAGGAAGTTATATTTCCCTTCGTGACGTTGAGACGGGTAGCAGAAGGAGATGGGGAGTTGCGTCTCGAAGTCACGTACAGGTGCTCGAAGTGGCAGGATTGTACCTTGCGTCAGCAGTATGGAGGGAAGCGCTGTTTCTTTATGGGGAGGACCTGCGACTTTCTCGTGATGGACACCGAGCCAGCAGGTAAGGAGATGGAAGTGGTCGCGAGACCGCGCCTCTG
>Ga0299915_10000819_pt1 | contig 23077 bp, 13 predicted proteins | sample RVTome_13_FD_200263 | JGI IMG/M metagenome (GOLD analysis project Ga0299915, IMG submission 200263) | Soil microbial communities from uranium-contaminated site in the Upper Colorado River Basin, Wyoming, United States - RVT92D227 (version 2) ... | reverse complement strand
ATTGACAGGGGCATTTTTATTTGCTGAAACTTATCCGCTTATCCAGCCTCTGGCAAATGGTGCTTATCGCGGACCGGTTAAAATTAACGAAGTACTCGGATTGTCTCCGGGTCTGTTTACTTTGTTGATGATTGCAGCCGCTGTCGTTATGTTCTGGCTGGCAGAGCTTGCAGAAAAAAAATTTGCACGGCCTGATATTACTGATAAGATTTAAGATTTAAGATTCAAGATTAAGAAGGAAGATTTAGATTAACCATACAATGAATACGAGACAAAATCTATCAGCCATACTTGTTCTGCTAGGTATAATACTGGCTTTTCTGCCGTTGTCAGGCAAATATTCTTTGCGTGAAAAGCCGGATAAGTTGCTGTCGGAAGTTTTGGATGAAAAGACCTGTTTCACGGCCGATCAGGTGGCCCGGTTTGTTGTCACTGAAGACAGCACTGTTCAACTGATCGATCTCAGGTCAGCTGAAGAGTTTAAGCGCTTTTCCATTCCCGGTGCAATAAATATTCCTTACAATGAATTGATGGCGCTGGATCTGGAAAGTTACCTCAACCGGGATGTCCGGAGTATATTTTATTCAAATGGTGATTATCAGTCAGGTTATGCATTGATAATAGCCAGGGGACTGGGATATAAAAACTGTTTTGTGATGAAAGGAGGGTTGAATGAATGGTATAACCTGGTAATGAACAGCAGGTTCTCAGGTGAAACCATTACTGCCAGGGAAAATGCCTTGTTTGAAACAAGGACGAAAGCACGGAGGATGTTTACAGAACTGAACAGCATGCCCGACAGTCTGAAGGCCAGGTACAGGGAATCCAAAGAAATTGAAAGAAAAAAACTCGACGGCGGTTGTGAATAAACAAATTGACGAAATGAAAAGATACAGTATTGTTTTGGCCCTGGTGATTCCGCTATTGGTGATGGTACTGATTAAATCATTTACTACCGGGCATTTCAGGAGTGATGCTTCAAAATGGGCTGAATCCTCTATAAATCAAACTAATTTGATTATGCAGGAACAATTGAAGTCATTGGAAGAAAAGCCGTTAATGGTGATCCTGGACGAAGGAAAGGCAATCCCTGACGAAGTGGGTGAGACAGTCAATATCCCTGCACGAACGCTTCTGGAAAAGGATAACCAGAAAAAGCTCAGGGCCCATACAGGAAGTATTGTCCTTGTATCCGCAGATCCGGCCATTTCTGCAAAGATATGGATGCTGTTGAACCAGATGGGGTATAAGAAACTTTACATTTTAACCGACAGTACCGATAACGAAGTGTTAAAATACAAATTCCGGCCTGATACAGGTACCGTGCCGGAATTGTAACAATATCGTTTATCAGGGCCTCGACTCCGCTCAGCCTGAAATATCGGTCACCCTGAGCGGAGTCGAAGGGCGAGACACCCCACTCATTAAGCATAGTCGGAGCCTTTATATCAATCATTTCACAACCGGAAAATCATTGATATCCGCATCAGAGAATGGAAGCCACGAGAGGGCCTTATTTTGTTTCACCATTTTATCATGCATGAATCCATTGTTGCCATACTTCAGCGTTCTTGCATCGTAACCGAAAAAGCGCAGATAAGCCGTTGCGAAACCCGAATTGTGACCGGTCCCGCAATAGATTACCACCATCCTGTCTGCAGGAATGGTTGCCATCTCTTCAGTCATACCCAAAGTTGCATTGGGTTTATACCTTACAGCTCCCGGAATATGCCCGTCGTCATATTTATCCTTTCTCTCGAGGTTAATCACATAATAATTACGGTGATCGGTAAATACTTCTTCAGCGGTAATCATAATATTGCCTGTACCTTCGGCAAACAGATTCTTAAACCTGGCCACTGATATTTCAGCCCCTGTACCAAGTCCGGTTTTCAAAAGAGGCATACCTGAAGCAACCGGTTTCTCGTGTGTTATTTGATCAAGACCGGATTCGTATTTACTTGATATTCCTTTCAGCCAACCGGCTTCGGCATATTTTCTGTTCCAGGAACTCATACCCCATCTCATGGCAAAAACATTCCCATATCCCATTAATCTGAGCAGGGAGGCAGCATAGCTGGAAATCTGTCCGTCTTCGCATACAAGGATGATTTTATCTTGTTCAAAAGGTTTAATGCCTTTCTCAAAATAAGCAGGCAGGTCCTCGAAACGTTTGTTTACCGCTCCTTTGATATGTCCTTCGGAGTAGAGCAAGTGAGAACGAAGGTCGATGATAAGGATATTGGTTTCAAGGTTTTCAAAAACCACAGATGCTTTTATCAGCGATGGGAATTCCCGGCTGTTTACATAGTCTCCGTTATCTGTCAGGTCCTTGAGCAATAAATGGGTTTCATTGTCAATAGAAACAGGCACTGTCACGGCAGTTGAATCTGAAGATCCTGTTTCAGCTTTCTTATTGCCTGAGCATCCGGCAATAAGAATTGAGAAAAGCATGAATACAAAGGGTAAAACCTGTAATTTCTTCATATCCGGGAAATTACATGGAGAAGCCCTTTGGCGTCACAGTGACATTGTCCTTGTCAAAAAACAGCGTCTCGGTACGTTGTCCGAATTCATCATATTTATATTCAGTATAGGCTATGCCATTGTCCGGATGGTTGATAACCTTCCGGTCTTTGTCCATATTAACTGATTTTACCAGGGCGCCGTGCTCATCATACTCATTCTGGGTAATGGGGATCATTTTCCCACTTACCAGTTCATCATCCTGATCAAATACGGCAGTTTCCAGGACATATCCGTTTTCATCCACCTTATTCAGACGCTTGGCCCAGCCCCAGTATAGGTTCGACAGGTGTCCCGCAGTATTTTTCACTGCAAAATTTGTTACGTCTCCCTCGTCAGTAGTTTCAAATGCAAAGTAGGATACGCCAATGTCGCCGCAATTCTCTGCTGTGCAATTGTACAGCGTATCTCCTTGGTAATTGGCCATTCTGGTTACAAATCCCTTATCATTGTATGTAAATCTCAGTTCATAGAAAGGACAGAACTCGCTCATGATGGTTTCTTCGTTGGCCAGATTAAAGCGGTTTTCTTTAACCATACCGTCGGGGAGTTTACTCCAGGTGTAATAATGAATCTTATTCCTGTTTTCAACGGGATTCCCGATGGAATCATAAAACTTCAGACCTGTACGCTGCCCGTTTTCGTCAACCGAATATTCATAGGCGTATACATCACCGTCGACCTTGATTTGCTTATTGACTTTGTCGAAGAAGTGTTTAATCTGTTTTCCGTTGGTATATTCATAAATAATTTTTGCGGCTTCCCGCAGGGATGAATACCCCAAAAGTACGTCATTCCTGACATACTCCACTGAAACAAGCCTGCCCAGGCTGTCATAAGTGATTTTATAACTGTTAATGGCTTTAGCCTCCTCTGGAGTCAGGAGATGGGATCCCTTTTCCAGATCAAAACTCGTTTCGCTGAAAAGCAGATTGCGATAATACTCTGTCCGTGCCAGACTCTTTGTTTCGTCTTGTTTAGGTTTACAGGATAAAATTCCGATTGCCACTAATGCAACTGCAGATAGGATAAGGATTACTTTGTCAAATTTCATAGTCTTATTTAATTAAAATTAAAAATGCAATAATACTTGTTATTGGATTAAGTTGGTTTAAAATCATATTGTTTAACAAATTTTTAAACAACTAAAACAGTTTAAAGTTTATAAATAATGCATTTATACCTGAATATTTTGCGTCAGCCTTATAACCAAAGCACTAAATACTGCAATAAATGTAATTTTTTTCTACCTTCATGCGTCATAATACCAATACAGCCTCAAGACGTGAAAATAGAAATCCGGGGTTTAAGCAAAATATATCCCAATGGAAAACATGCGCTTTCTGATATCAACCTGACCATTGAAAATGGCATGTTTGGATTACTGGGTCCGAACGGGGCAGGAAAGTCGAGTTTGATGCGCATCCTGGTCACCTTACTGACTCCTACTACAGGAGAAGTATCGGTTAATGGATTCGATCTGATGAAGGACAGGGGAGAGATCCGCAAAATGCTGGGTTACCTCCCGCAGGACTTCCGGTTTTTCAGCAAACTGAAAACCTGGGAATTCCTCGACTATGCTGCCGGTTTAGGAGGGATTCGGTCTAAAATTCTTCGGCATTCGAAAGTTGATGAGTGGCTCGAAAAAGTCGGATTGTTTGATGCACGGGATCGTCAGGCCAACAACCTGTCGGGAGGAATGAAACGCAGGTTGGGGATTGCCCAGGCCCTGATTGGTGATCCCAGGATCATCATTGTGGATGAACCCACCACGGGTTTGGATCCCGAGGAACGGATAAGGTTTCGCAATATCCTCTCGGAACTCAGTCAGCAGGACATCATAATTTTGCTTTCCACGCATATTGTTGGCGACATTTCCAGTGTTTGCCATGATCTGGCACTTCTGAATGAGGGTGAGGTTCGGTTTAACGGCTCACCGCAAGCTTTAATTGAAAAAGCGCGGGGCCATGTTTGGCAGGCAGAGACAGCCGGTGTCGAGTACGATATATTGAAAGAAAAATATGCAGTAACTTCAACCATTCCTACAGAAGAGGGTTGGGAAGTACAACTGGTTGGTGAGCGGTTGGATATGCCCCAGGCAGTGTCAATCGAGCCCAACCTTGAACACGCTTATGTGTATTTTATGGAATCATTGACAGAACCATCAAACTGATCTTTATGTCATTACATCTCATTCGCATCATTGCCGTATATGAAATGCGAACACTGTTGCGGAGTTGGTTTTTCAGGATCTTTGCCGGGGGTGCCATTCTGGGTTTGGGAATTTACAATATTGCCATGAACATAGAAGCGAGCGAGGCCCCCTGGATATATAAGGCCATTGCCGCCAGCATACCCTATGCCAACTTAATAGTACTAAATCTTGGCCAGGCCATAGTGGCGGTTTTCCTGGCATCAGAATTCCTGAAACAGGACAGAAAGAATGATACAGTGGAGGTCATTTATGCCCGTTCCATGTCGAACGGACAGTATATACTGGGAAAGACACTTGGAATTCTGGCGGTATTTCTGGTCCTGAACATCCTTATTCTCCTTCTGGGTATAGGGCTGTCATTCCTCGGAAATATTGGCTCCCAACGTGTGTTTGCTTATTTCGCTTATCCTTTGCTGATCAGTTTGCCCACCCTGGTTTTCATCCTGGGCCTGTCTCTTTTTATTATGACAATAGTTAAAAACCAAGCAGTTACCTTCATTGGCCTTACCGGATATATTGCTTTAACCATCTTTTACCTGAATAAAAAAGTATTTCACATTTTCGATTATATCGCCTACCAGGTACCCATGATGTATTCTTCGATCAGCGGTTTTGCCAGGTTTGACGAAATATTGCTTCACAGGATTATTTATTTTCTATTAGGAATAGGTTTCATCCTGCTAACAGTTTACAAGCTTCAACGTTTACCCCAATCTCCCAGGTTATCCTCCCTGCCTCTTTATTTCGGGCTTGGCTTCATACTGGCAGGGGGCCTGCTAATATACCGGTATCTTGATTTGAAACAATCAGCCAAAATATTCCGGCAGCAGGCAGTTGAGCTTAACAACAGGTACTGCAGACAAGAGAGAGTTACTGTCACTTCCTGTGCATTAGATCTCGTGCATCAGGACGATCAGATCACTGTGAACGCCATACTGAAAATTCATAACAGAAATAAGCAAGCTCTGGATACCTTGATTTTTAGCCTGAATCCAGGGCTTGATGTGAAGGCAATCGTAAAGAACAATAAGAATCTGCAGTTCGAAAGACAATTTCACCTTCTGAAGATCATTCCCGATAGCCCGTTCGAACCTGGCGACAGTTGTGAATTAAAAATAGAATATTCCGGTAACCTGGATGAAAATATTTGTTTTCTGGATAAGTCACCGGCTGAATATAAGGAAATCTTTAATTTTGAGGTATTTACGATTCGTAAACGGTATGCTTTTTTGCAGAAGGATTTTGTTTGTCTTACTAATGAATCCACATGGTACCCCATTGCCGGCACAACTTATGCCACCTCGGCTCCCCTGATGAATGAGCCGGATTTTGTCTGGTATTCCCTTAAGGTAAAAACTAATCCGGGCCTGACAGCTGTTTCCCAGGGTCAGATGCTTTCAAAAGGCAGCGGTTTATTTGAGTTTAGACCGGAATGTCCCTTGCCCAAGATCAGTCTTCTTATTGGACATTACAATCAGTATAAAATTCAGGTTGATTCAATAGAGTACAGCATTTATGCTATTCGGGGTCATGAGTACTTTAAGCCAGCCTTTGACCGGATAACTGACACTATTCCTTCCCTGATTCGTGATCTGAAAAAGGAGTATGAAGTCAATATTGGATTGAAATACCCATTTCGCAGGTTAATGCTGGCAGAGGTACCTGTTCATTTTGCCCTTGATAAGCACATTTATTCCTATACGAGTGATGCCATACAGCCTGAAATGATACTTTGCCCGGAAAAGGGAGTGTTGTTTGATAATTCTGATTTCAGGCACAGCAGGTACCGCATTGAGAGAGAAATGAAAAACAATAACGAAGAGATGCTTCCTGAGGAAATCCAGTCCAGGCTTTTTACCCAGTTTTTCAGGGACAACTTCCTGTTAAAACGAGGACAGGATTTTTATTACGGTAACGTGATCAATTGGGAAACCTTTTCGGTTTTTCCGGAATACCTGGGTTTTTATACACATCTTCAATCGGATCAATGGCCCGTTTTAAATATGGCATTTGAGGCTTATATGAGTCAACGTAATAACAATGCTGCTGCATCACTTCAATGGTACGAGGACTTGAGCCGGGATGATAAAATTAACCTTGAATTAAAAAAGGCTTCCCTGGAGAAATTATTGATAAAAAGTAATGAGTATGGCAAAAATGATGACCAGTCAGTTTCACTTAGGGATATTTCCCGGGCCAAAGGCTTTCAGTTATTCAATGTGATGAGGGCTAAACTGGGAGAAAAGGAAGTGGATACTTTATTTACTGAATTGATTTACGATTATCCGCACACAAAAATATCCTTTAAGGACCTCAATGCCAGGTTTCAGCAACGCTTTAATTTTAACCTGGAAAAGGAAATTCAAGACTGGTATGTTCAGAACACCCTGCCAGGTTTCCTTATCAGAAACATCAATACATATAAAGTACTGGATGGTGAGGCTACCAGATATCAGATCCGTTTCGACATTTCAAACCCCGAAAATACCGATGGAATAGTTACGCTCAATGTTGAACTGAATGACCCCAACCGTTCAAATGATAATTTCGGCCAGGATAATTTCAATGTTGATTTTTCCAGGAAGATATTCCTTCCTGCCCGGTCCGCGCATGAAGTGGGCTTTGTATTCAATACTGAACCGGCACGCATGTCGGTTGTTACCCATATCTCCAATAATCTTCCCAACAACCTTGTATACAACTTCTCAGGATTCAATGAAACAAAGAATGTTCAGTTATTGGACGAAATTGTCAGCATGCCTTTTTTCGACCAGGTTTTCAATGAAAACGAGACCGTAATTGATAATGAGGACAAGGGTTTTTCTTATAAACAAGCTGTTAACCAGGCATATTTAAAATCAATTGTTAATAAGAATAAAGAAGACAGATACAAATATACGGCGATTTGGGCCTGGAACCCGCCAAGGGAATGGAAAGCAGCACTTCGTTCCGAGTTCAACGGTTATTATATACACTCTGCTCATTATACCCGGGGAGGAACAGGGGAAAGGACAGCATCTTGGAAAGCCGCGCTTCCTGAAAAGGCTACCTACGATGTTTATTTTTACCTGCACAAGGTAAATTTAGGATGGCGGCGCAGCAATAAAGAAGCTGATTATAACTTTGTAGTTTACCACGATCAGGGAGTGGAAGAAATTAACCGCAGCAGTGAGGAAACACAAAATGGATGGAATTACCTCGGAACTTATTCAATATCTTTGGATTCCGCCAGGGTGGATTTATCCAATATGAGTGTAGGGGATATGGTGTTTGCGGACGCGGTTAAATGGGTTTTAAATGAATGACGAGTAACGAGTGAAGAGTGGTTTTTGAGTATGGGGTGTAGGGGCAGGGATCGTCCCTGCCCTATAAACGGTGAACAACGGTTTTGAATTATTAATACAATATAAACATTGCAATAATGAAAATAATTTTCGTGATTTATATAATACTGATTTTAATTCTTTTGCCTGATCTGGCTCAGGCCCAAAAGATCCTGACTCTGGAGGATGCGATGAACATCGCCATTAAAAACAGTCCGGAGATCATCAAATCGGAGTTAAACATGACCATCAGCAAGGAAAACCTGAATGCCAGGGAGGCTGCTACGAAATCACTGATCAAGTTTCAGTTAACCCCGTTTTTCTATGATCAGACCAGGTCATTTTTCAGTCCTAGTTCAAAATGGATAACAAATGAAACACAAAGGATATATGGTGATTTTATTGTTTCCCAGCCCATTAAGCTTACTGATGGCCGTATTACCCTGCAGAACCAGCTTTCCTTCCAGGAAGCCTCCAGTGATTTTGATGATTCCTATTCGAAGGGATATAGTAATAACCTTTTCTTAAAGTATTCGCAACCCGTTTTTACTTATAACAAGCTGAAGATGGAATTGAACCAGCTCAGACTGTCACTTGAGAATTCAACCCTGAGCTATGCCATCCAGCGTTTGTATCTCGAGCGGCAGGTTACCCAGTATTTTTACATGGTTTACCAGCGAAAAATGGCCCTGAATATCGCTGAGGATGAACTGAAGAATCAGCAAACCGGTTATGAAATTATCAAAAGTAAGGTTGAAGGTGGCTTGTCTGCCCGAGAGGAATTACTGCAGGCTGAATTAAACCTGGCTACCAGCAAATCAAACCTGCAAACTGCACAGGTTAACCTGGCCAATGCCATGGATGATTTCAGACAGTACATCGGTATGCCCCTCACCGAGGATTTTGACGTACAAACCAATGTTGAATTTACAGAGGTCCACGTTGATATGGAGAAAGCCATCCGGAACGGCCTTGAAACCCGCATGGAACTCAGACAACGGGAAATCAGCATTAAGAACAGCCAGGATCAGCTGATCGCAGCAAGATCCACGAATGAATTTGCGGGCAGTGTTGACCTGTCGGTTGGATTATTCGGTGAAGATTCCCACCTGCCTGATGTATATGATAAACCCACACGGTCGCCCCAGGTAATGGTTACCTTAAATATTCCCATCTGGGACTGGGGAGAAAGGAAATCCAGGATAAAGGCAGCCGAAGCAGCCATTCGTATTGAAGAGATTAATTTTGAAGCGGAAAGGACCAATGTGGAACTGGCCATTCGTCAGACATACCGAAGCCTGCAGAACCTCAGCATGCAGATCGAGATCGCCCGGCAGAACGAAAAGAATGCCCAGCTTACTTATGAAATCAACCTGGAGCGTTACAAAAACGGAGATTTGACAAGCATGGACCTTAGCCGGTATCAGAACCAGCTTTCCGAGAAAAAGATGAACCTTGCCAACAGTCTGATCAGTTATAAACTGGAATTACTGAACATGAAAATCCAGTCACTGTGGGATTTTGAAAGTAATACCAGTTTTGTGCCTTTTGAATTACAGGAAAACTTACTTGAAAAATAAATATAATATCAGTTATCCAAGCCATGAAAAAAATCTTTTGTACCCTGATCATCACCCTGGTCATTACTTCCTGCAACCGCCAGTCGCAGGATCTCGGTAAAGACATTACCATACCGGTGACTGTTGAGGAGATAAAGCCGGGAACCATTGAGAAATTCATTGATATTACCGGAGCTGTGCAGCCTTTTAAAGAGGTTCAGCTTAAAGCCCAGATCACAGGTAATTACCTGTTGAAAACCAATCCGGCCACCGGTAAACCATTTGCGTTGGGTGACAAAGTAAATGCAGGAACCGAGATGATTGAAATTGAAGACAGGGAGTTTGAAAACAACATCAAGCTGAATTCCCTGAAGCTCAACCTGGAAATTACCAAACAGGTGTATGACAAACAGCAATCACTGTATGAAAAAGGCGGTGTTACCCTCAGTGAATTGAAAAATGCCGAAATCAATTATATCAACGCCAGTTATAGTTACGAGGATGCTTTGCTGAACCTCCAAAAAATGCATGTAAAGACTCCTTTCACTGGTGTCATTATCGATTTGCCTTATTATACACCGGGTGTAAAGGTCGACGCCAGCACATTGCTCGTAAAAATAATGGATTACAGCAAACTGCTGATGGAGGTTAACCTTCCGGAGAAAACATTAGGGGAAACCAAAGCCGGACAAGTTGTTCGGGTTACAAATTACACCCTCCCCAATGATACACTTTTGGGGTCAGTTACTCAGTTATCCCCGGCCATTGATGCCGAAACACGTTCTTATAAAGGTCTTATCCTGGTAAACAATCCCAAATTACAGCTCAGACCCGGTATGTATATCAAAGGAGAGATCGTGGTAGCTTCTGCTACCAACACTATCATTGTTCCAAAGCAAATCATAGTATCCAAGCAGCGTGGCAACAGCGTGTTTGTCGTGGAAAAAGGGATTGCCTATGAACGGATCGTGGAATTCGGCCTTGAGAATCCAAAGGAAGTGCAGATCATATCCGGGCTCAAGTTGAACGAACAACTTGTGGTGAAAGGTTTTGAAACACTAAGGGATCGCTCTAAGGTAAAAGAAATGAAATAGGATACTGAATCATGAAGAAGATAGTTCAGTTTGCAGTCAATTTCCCGGTGACCATATCCATGTTCATCCTGGGTATCCTGTTGCTCGGGTATATTTCACTCGGGAAGCTGGGCATCGACCTGTTTCCGGAGATTAACGCTCCGCGGATATTTGTGGAGATTAAAGCAGGAGAGCGGCCCCCGGAAGAAATTGAAAGACAGTTCATCGAAGGCATCGAATCACAGGCAATGCGACTCAAGGGGGTATCTCAGGTGTCATCGACCTGCATGGTTGGTACAGCAAGAGTCAAAGTAGAGTATAACTGGGGAACCGATATGGATGAAGCTTACCTTGACATGCAGAAAGCACTTACCGTTTATAGCCAGAACCTGGATCTCGAGGAATTAACCATAACACAGCATGATCCGAATGCATCCCCGGTGATGATCATAGCAATGTACCATCCGGAAATTACTGACATGAATGATCTTCGGAAAACGGGGGAGAATTATATCCGTAACGAGCTGATTCGTCTCGAAGGCATCGCTGATGTTGTTTTAACCGGTGATGAAGAAAAAGAAATTGTGATCGAAACTGATCCGTATCGGCTGAACGCGTTCGGACTGACAACGGATAATCTTGTGCAGCAGGTTATGAGCATGAATCGAAATATATCCGGCGGCAGTATTGTGGAAATGGGGAAACGTTATATTATTAAGGGGACTTCTCTCCTGGCAACGGAGAACGACCTGAATAATATTGTTGTGGCTTACAGGCAGGGTCAGACAACCGGCATAACACCTGCCGCTGCAACCGGTACTGCTGGAGCCACTAATATACACGACCGTGTTCCGGTATTCCTCCGCGATGTAGCACAGGTAAGCTTTGCCAATAAGGAACCGGAAAACATTGTTCGTGTTAATGGAAGACGTTGCGTGGGCCTTTCCATATATAAGGAAACAAGCTATAATACGGTCAAAGCGGTTGAGGAACTTAATAAATCATTCGAGTCAATCAAAAAGTCCCTGCCTGGCTATGAGTTCGTTGTAGTTCAGAATCAGGCTTCCTTTATTCGGAATGCCATTAATGAATTAAGAGATACTGCATTGATCGGTGCCTTTTTTTCCATTATCGTTCTTTTTCTGTTTCTCAGGAGAGCCGGACTCACCTTCATTGTGAGCATTGTTCTGCCGATATCCATCATTGCCACCTTTGTGCTGATGTATTTCTATGGCCTCACACTCAATATCATGACCCTTGGCGGCCTGGCGCTCGGGGCAGGCATGCTGGTGGATAATGCCATCGTGATTGTGGAGAATATCTTCCGGAACATTGAAACAGGACTGTCATTGAAAGAATCCTGTATTAAAGGTACATCGGAAGTGGGAGGACCCATTATTTCATCCACCCTTACCACCATTGTTGTTTTTCTACCCATTGTATATCTGCATGGTGCATCGGGAGAACTGTTTAAGGACCAGGCATGGACGGTAGCCTTTTCTCAGGTTGTTTCACTTATTATAGCCATCCTCATCATCCCCATGCTTTTTCATGCCATATATGCAAAAAGGGATAAGATAACAGCCACCCACGCCTTGCGTTTCAAATGGTACACAAAGATACTCTCCAACTTACTGGATAACCGGATCAGGGTGGTACTTGCAGCTCTTGCCATTCTGATCGGAACAGTCCTGATACTGCCTTATGTTGGCAGCGAGTATATACCGCAAAGCGGAACCCATGAATTCAGTCTCGATATTAAGCTGAAAGAAGGTACCGAATTGCAAAGAACGGCAGGAATGGTGCAAAACGTGGAATCAATGCTTTCCGATATTCTGGGCGACCGTGCCGAAATTGTATATAGTCAGATTGGACCTTCTGGAAGTTATTCATCGGAAAAGTCGGTTTTCCAGAAAGAAAACACGGCCTCGGTGAAGGTCCGTCTGAAGCCGTCTGCAATCAGTGAATCCGAAGCTATCATTACGGAAATTGGAGAAATAACAAGGGATTTACCGGATGCAGAGGTTACCATCGTGAGAAATGAAACCTCACTCCAGTCAACGCTGGGCACCGATGAATCACCACTGGTGGTGGAGGTTAAGGGAAAGGATATCGTTGTACTTGATACACTGACAGCTGAGATTAAACAGATGCTAGGGAATATTCCGGAAATTTTTAATCTAAAAACCAGTATCGAGGAAGGCGCCCCTGAAATGGATGTGGTAATTGACCGTTATATGGCCTCCATGTATAACCTTACTGCTGAGGGTATCGCTACACAGCTCAAAGATCTTCTGATGGGAAAGAATGCCGGTAAATTCGATCATGCCGGGGAGTTAAATGACATTACCGTGAGACTTCCAGAGTTAAGTCTGGCAGAATTCAATGCCATTACCATTAAGAGCGGCAACCAGGAAGTTCCGTTATCTGAAATTGCAAGGATTGAAAAATCGGTTTCCCCAAAACAATTGTTGCGCAACAACCAGTACCGTATTGGTACCGTAACTGCCGATATTGACAGGACTGTGGCTTTCGATAAAGTGATTGCCAGGGTGAGGGAAAAGCTCGGTGAAATAACCTTACCGGCTGAATACAAAATCTCTATTACCGGTGAGGAGCAGAAGAGACAGGATGCCATGTCAAGCCTTGGATTTGCCCTGCTCTTGTCAGTAGTGCTGGTATATATGGTGATGGCCTCACAATTTGAGTCGCTCATTCACCCTTTCACGGTCCTGCTTACCATTCCTCTTGCCGGTGCAGGGTCTGTCTGGGCTTTTTTCCTGCTGGGTAAATCACTCAGCATCATGGCCTATATCGGTATTATAATGCTTGGTGGTATTGCAGTTAACAATTCCATATTATTGGTAGATACCATTAACCAGTTCCGTGACCAGGGTTTTCCGCTAAGGGAGGCCATTCTCAGGGCATCACAGAATCGTATACGCCCTATTTTGATGACGAGTCTTTCATCCATCCTGGGTTTGGTCCCATTAACCTTGGGATTTGGCGACAGTGCTGCTCTAAGGTCACCGTTAGCCATTGCGCTTATTGCCGGACTTACGGCATCCACCATTATGTCACTGGTAGTGATACCCTGTGTCTATTATATTTTCGACAGGAAAAAGAAACATAATGCACAACCGATTGATGCATAACTGGCAGTCATGAAATTTATAATCAGGCGTAAAATACTTATAACCATGCTCTTTGTGGGGTTGTCGATGTTGGGAATATTCTCCTACAGGCAACTTCCGGTTGAGTTATTCCCAAACACGCAAATACCTTATTTGTTTGTACAGGTGGCCACACCACTGGAAGTCGATCCGCGTTACATGGAAAGCCAGGCCATTATACCACTTGAAGGAGCTATAGGAACCTTAAAAGGTGTAGAAAAGATCGAATCCACCAACGATCAGCAACAGGGATTCATACAAATTTCTTACACGCATAACACAGATACCAAAATTGCGTACATGAAGCTTCTCGAGAAAGTCGAGGAAGTCAGGAAAAAGATCCCCGCTGACTTTTATGTACAAGCATTACGATTTGATATAGAGCAACTGAATAACATGTTAATGACATTGCAGGTGCGCGGAGGCGGTGGTGTTGACCGGGTCAGGGAGGTAGTGAATAAAAATATCCTCAACCGTTTACAAAATGTGAGCGGAATAGCCAATGTGGCTGTATTCGGAGGCAGGGAAAAATCGGTTGAGATCACCTTGCACGAAGATATTTGCAGTGCATACGGCATTACACCTGCCACCGTGCGGAGTGCTTTAACCCAGAATAGTCGGGCCAGATCTTTTGCGGGTAAGATTACCCAGGATAACCGGATTATATTTGTGAATGTTGTTTCGGAATTTTCGGATATCTCGGAAATCCATGAATTGATAATTAAAGAACCCGGATCCATCAGGTTAAAGGATGTGGCCGATATCCGGTTTGGATTTAAGAATCAGGATTCCTACAGCCGTGTGAACGGAAAGGAGGCTGTTACACTTCAGCTTACCCGTGATACCCAATCCAATATGATCGATTTGGCCGGCCGTGTAAAGGATGAAATTGAAGTTCTTAATAAGGAGCTGACCGGAAAGGATATTGAAATCGTCATTCAGAACAATTCGGCTGAAAGAATGGAAAATAATATTAACCTGATCATTCAGCTTGCCCTTGAGGGCGGTATTCTGGCTATTTTTATTCTTTGGATTTTTCTGAAGAACATACGGCTTGTGATAGCCATAGGCCTTGCCATTCCAATTTCGGTGTATGCAGCCTTCAATTTCTTTTACGCTTTTGGAATATCCATCAATAGCCTGACCTTGTTGGGTATGGCGCTGGCTATCGGTATGCTCCTCGATAATAGTGTGGTGGTACTGGAAAATATATACCGGCTGGCTTCCAGAAATACTGAAATAAATACTGCAGTAACTCAGGGAACAACAGAAGTTTGGCGTTCTATATTCGCAGCTACGCTCACCACCGTCATGGTTTTTCTTCCGTTTACATTTTCCAGAAATTTTCTGGTGTCAATACTGGGAAAACATGTCGGCGTATCCATAATTTCTACCTTACTGGTATCACTGGTAGTTGCGTTGTTGCTGGTACCCATGATGACACATACCTTTCTTATCCGTCAAAGCAGGCAAGACATTAATATTTTCAGCACAATCTCCTTCCATAACCGGCTGATACAGATCTACAGGGTAATTCTCAAGGCCTGTATGAGATATCCGGCGCGAACCACACTGGGGGCCCTGGGTATATTTTTTACAGCCCTTATCATCAGCCTGGGAATTAGTTATAACAATAATGAAGAACCGGAGATCATAGAACTTACCCTCTACACAACCATGCCTGGTGGTACAACACTGGATAAAACCGATCTGCTTGTTGGCGAGGTTGAAAAGAAGCTGGAGTCATTAAAAGAGAAGAAAGAAGTAATAAGCCAGATTTATGAAGAGGAGGCAGTAATTACGATCATTCTCGATAAAGAATTCAGGAAATTCCGGAATTATTCTATTCCTAAGATTAAGCAGGAAATCATGAACAGTGTTGCTGGTATGGAACCTGCAAACTTCAGCTGGGATCCCCCGGTATCGGGCCGGCGTTTTGGCGGAATTGGCGAGGGAGATGATTTGGGTATGGAAGAATTGTTAGGTATAGGTAATAAGGTGGAAAAAATATATATTAAAGGAGAAAACTATGACCAGATCGTAACCCAGGCTAATCTGGTTAAATATTATCTTTCTCAGCAGCAAGCAATTGAAATGGTCAATATTAACATTCCCTCTGCACGCCCCGAATTACTTATGAATTTTGACAAACAGATCATGTCATTATATGATATACCCGCTGCCACTGTACTGTCTGAATTAAATTCCTTTCCACGGGAATTCTCAAGCGGGGTGAAATTCAAACAGGGAATAGATGAATACGATATTCAGATCCGGATGAAAAACCCGGTTGAACTGCCTGACAGGACCCTTAATGATCTGAAAAGGCTTTCGGTTAAAGGCAGGAATAACGCCATGTTTGAGTTGCAGCAAATCAGTTCGTTTGTATTTATGGATGGTACGCCTTCCATAAAGCGGGTTAACCAGGAAAAGCAGCTGGAAGTGGATTTTTCCTTTATTTCCGAAGTGCGGGATGAAAAGGATCTGCTGATAGCTTCACGTCTTGAGGTTGAGACCCTTATGGGCAACATTGCCATGCCTTCGGGTATTTCCATGGAGATCATTCATGAACAGCAGGATCTTAGTGATTTTCGTTTTTTGGTCCTTGCAGCCCTGATACTTATTTACATGATCCTGGCCTCGGTATTTGAATCATTTTCCAAACCGGTAGTGATCATGTTTGCCATACCGCTTGCAGGTATCGGCTCACTTATTGCCCTGATCCTTACGGGCAATTCGCTTCTCAATGCCAATACACTCACCGGTCTGGTGATTCTTGTCGGCATTGTAGTGAATAATGGGATAATACTGCTGGATTATGCGAGTGTTCTGCAAAAACGCGGATACCATCCGTCCCGGTCACTGATGATGGCAGGTCTGGCCAGGTTAAGGCCAATCCTGATCACTTCGTTTACAACCATTATCGCCTTGTTTCCGCTTGCAATGGGTAAGGCTGAATATGTCACAATGGTCGGTGCTCCCTTTGCCATCACAATTATAGGTGGACTGGGACTGAGTACCCTTCTTACACTGGTATTTATTCCTTCCCTGAGCTCAGGAATTCAATCGGCTTTACAATGGATTAATGAACAGAAAGGGTGGATCAAGTTCTTAATGATTATGGTTTACGTGTTGGCAGGTTTTGTAATTTATGAAGAAGTTGACCGTCTGGTTTGGAAGATTATCGATTTTATTTTATTGGTAATTTTAACCCCGGCTTCGGTTTATTTTATCAAAAACAGTCTGAGAAGGGCCAATGCGCAGCTTATTGATGAATCAATTCCGTTGCATATTCATGTAAGAAACCTGGTGAAAATATATGACTGGGATACCCGTTTTGTGCGGGAATGGAAGTCCGGCCTAAAAATCAGACATAGGTTAGGACTGGCAAAGACTTTCAGCACATGGAAGGATTTTGACTACCTCTTATGGCAGCTGCCACTTGCAGGTTTTATGGTTTACTTTATTTATTTCTACCTCGAGAGCGGTTTTTGGTACTTTTTTTTGCCGGTGGGACTTTATCTCATGATTCTTGGCATGATGGCTCCGGTATTTGCCTATACAAAAAGCCTCAATCCGGAAGGCTGGCTGAAATGGCCATTACGCTTGTTTAACCAGCTGTATGAAATTATTTTCTGGGGAATGCCGCTTCTTATCCTTTTCCTTTTCTATCAGAAGTATAAGCTGGTAGGATTGCTTATCCCAACAGCCTTAATCTGGTACCTGTTAATGCTGATTAAGGTTACTTCAGACAAACTTTACCGAGAACATATCAATATCAACCGACTGCAAGGAAAATTGAGGGGATTACGAAAGACATTTTATCGTTTTGTTATGGTTATCCCGGTAATCGGAAAGAAGAAAATCCCGTTTAAAGCGCTCAAAGGCGTATCCTTTAATATCGAAAATGGGATGTTTGGTCTTTTAGGTCCAAATGGTGCAGGAAAATCCACGCTGATGCGTATTGTTTGCGGAATTCTTGAACCCAGCTACGGACAAATCACGATCAACGGTTTTGATACCCGAGAAAAACGTGAAGAATTGCAAGGCCTTATTGGTTATCTGCCACAGGAATTTGGCATATATGAAAATCTGACTGCATGGGAATTCCTCAATTATATTGGAATACTGAAAAAGTTGTATAATCGCAGTCATCGTGAGGAACGTGTGAATTATGTGTTGAATGCCGTTCATATGATCAGCCATAAAAACGAAAAACTTGGGTCATATTCCGGAGGTATGAAGCAAAGGATCGGAATTGCTCAGATTCTGATGCATTTGCCCAGGATACTGGTGGTGGATGAGCCTACAGCCGGACTTGATCCGAGGGAACGGATACGCTTCCGTAATCTTCTGGTTGAATTAAGCCGGGATCGTATTGTAATATTTTCAACCCATATTATCGAGGATGTGGCAAGTTCATGTAACAAAGTTGCGGTAATCCGGAGTGGGGAAGTGGTATACCTGGGCGAACCGGTTCAAATGGCCCGCCTGGCACAGGGGAAAGTCTGGATGGCCGATATGGATATGGCTTCTTTCGAAATCCTCAAGGAAAAATTCGTGATCATCCATCACATGCGCGATGGCGACAATATCCGCGTGAGGTGCATGGCTGATGAGTGCCCTTTTGAAGGAGCACGGTCAGTGAAGGCGAACCTTGAAGATGCTTACCTCTGTATACTGCGGAACACTAATCAAACTTTAACCTACAACATACAACCTACAACTTAATCAATCTATAAATGTCATTCATAGAAAAAATCCGGCTGGTAATAAGCATTATTTCCTACAACCTGAAGATCGTCTTCTCCGGACGCTTTATATATTTCCTGATTGCTGCCTGGTTGTTCTTCCTGGCCATCATTGGAATAATGTTGTTTTCAAATTCTGCTCCTGTTATCAATGATATTTATGATTTATTGATCTTTCCGGGTATCCTGATTATGTTCTATCCTGTTGTATATAACATTCAACATGATAAAGACACCCGCATGCTTGAGATTATTTTTGGGGTTCCCGATTACCGCTATAAGGTATACCTGCTTCGCTTTGTCATAGCCATGATGTTGTTGTTGTTTTTAATGATACTGATGGCCTTTTTTTCATGGTTTTCCGTGGTGAAAATTCCGGTGTTCGAAATGGTAATCAAGTTAATAAGCCCCTTGTTTTTCCTGGCCTGCCTGACTTTCCTGATGACAACACTAATCAGGAATGGTAACGGTGCTGCGGTGGTGATGATCATCATAGGGTTGGTCTTTTTTATCATGAATGAGCCCCTTGCAAAAAGCAAATGGAATGTATTCCTGAATCCATATAATGTACCAACCGATATGAATCTGACTATATGGAAGAATGTGGTTCATCAGAACAGACTGATGCTGGCTATCGGAGCAATAATATCGCTGCTGTGGGGATTGATGAACCTGCAGAGAAGAGAGGCATTTGTATAGTCTACTCGTCGAAATTTACTTTTTTGAAACTTGCCAGATCCATGGCCTGCTTTCTGTACAACTTCCTATAATGCTTATCACCTTTTGAATCGTATATACGGCTAAGTCCATAATAGGCATAAGCCTTAAACTCGTCTCCAAATTCGCCAAACGGGCCAAGACCCTTAAGTCCTTTTACATAAAAAGACTGGGCCTGCGTAAGATCGTTATACTTCTTTTCATATACAATGCCATTGAAAACTGATAGTTGTGCATGAAAATATGCATTGGCAGTTTTATTGCCATTTGTTCTGATCAGGCTTTCTGCTTCGCCGTACCGCTTTACCAGCAACAGGTTTTTAATATATACGGCAAGATATTGTGTATTTTGCGGGTAAAGCTCATGCAGAGCCTTGCTGTACTGGTAGGCCTGATTGAAATTATTTTCGAAACTGATATAAATCCCTGAAAGGAAGGAATAGGATTCAGCCTTGAGCACTATGGAACTTTTGGCGGCGATTTGTAATTCCTTTAGACCTTTTACTTTATCCCCTTTGGGAAAAAGTATGGCCAGAGGCTTGTAAACCGGATGTGCCTCGGGATAGGCCTCCCGGTAATAATTATACAACCCCGTAACGAAATAAAAATCGGAAAAGGTGTTTGTAAAATGAAATGATTGTTTAACATACTGATAGGTGGTTGAGGCCAAAGAAATCACATCCATGCTCAGATCATTGTCGGCATAAAACAAAAGCAACATTCCCCTTGCCCCAATATTTGCCAGCAGGTATTCGGCTTCGTGACTGACATGACGATTCTTTTCACATAAATCAATGGCGTAATGCATGTCATTTTCATAGGATTCACGGGTTGCCGATGAAGGGATAAGCGGATAATTCTCCCAGTAGGTTATCATCCCATTAAAGATGAATGTCATGGGATGTTCAGGATATTGGGTTTTAATTTTCCTGTAAACCTCCCGTGCCTCGTTGAATTGCAGATTATAGATATAGTCAATCCCCCTGCACATCAGGTTAAATGTTGAAGTGTCCTTTAAAATCTGAGCATGCAGGTCCTTACAAAGACAAAGTGAGATCATTAAACCGGCGAGTGATATGTATATCTTCTTCAAGACAATTCAGTTGTTAATCCATCTTTAATAATGCAGCCTACTTCCATATGCCTGCTATTTTTTCACCACAGTAGCTGCAGCTGCCATTCTTAACGGCATTCGCGGCAATCATGTATCCTTTTCTTTCAATAATGGTTTTTTTGCACTTTGGACAGGTTGTGCTAATGGCCGCAGATCCGGGAATATTTCCGATATAAATATATTTTATACCTGCATCCATGGCGATAGCTTTTGCTCTTTCCAGCACCGGAATGGGAGTTGGGGGAAGCTGGGTTAACTTGTACAATGGCTGAAAACGTAAAAAATGCAGCGGGGTGTCCTGAAAACCATTATCATAGAACCAGTCACACATCCTCTTAATCATGCCCAGGTTATCACTCCAGCTGGGGACTACCAGATTTGAGACCTCTAACCATACTCCTTCCTGCCTGAAAATTTTTAGGGCATTTAAAACAGGTTGAAGTTTTCCGGCATTCAGCTTAAGATAAGTTGTCTCATCAAATGATTTCAGATCGATGGTGGCAGCGTCCAGAACCCTGCACAATTCCCTGAGCGGCTTTTCATTGATATAGCCGTTTGATACCAGGACATTTTTAATACCCTGTTTCCGGGCAATTACAGAAGTATCATAAACATACTCATAAAATGTAACAGGCTCAGAATACGTGTAGGCAATGGACATGCAATTGCTGCCTGAGCTTTCTTTAACAACCCGGTCAGGCATCAGGTCATAATTGCGGGTTTCTTTGGGACTTACCTGGGAAATCGACCAGTTCTGACAATTCAGACAGGCAAAATTACAGCCTGCTGTGGCAAGTGAATAAGCCCGGCTACCGGGCAGGAAATGAAAGAATGGCTTCTTTTCAATAGGATCCACATGAATGGAGCAGGGATTTCCGTAAGCGATTGAATACAGTTTATCGTTATGGTTTATCCGGTTATGGCATATGCTGGTTTCACCGGGTTTTAATGTGCATTCATTAGGACATATAAGGCACAATGTTCCCCTGGGAGTAATTTCATAAAAAGGGCATTCCTTGCTCCATTTCCAGAGATCTTTTGCGGGCATATGACCCTTTTGGGCTGGACCCGTTTCAGCATCCGAAAACCGGCTCATACATACAGCGCCGGCAGCTGCCAGGCATGCATGTTTCACGAAGTTCCTTTTGCTGATTCTCGTATTCATAAAACAGGCATTTCTGTAAAGTTACTGTATTTTTCCGGGATTCATTCAGGATATGCTGTACTTTGACGCCGAAACAAACATGGTAATAAATCCGGTCATGATCATTAATCCTGCCAACAGGCAGCTGACCTGAAGTCCGAGTACCGGCAGGCATACCAATGATACAAGGAGAGTACCAGCTGCTGCTCCGGTAAGATCAACACCATAAAGACTTCCGGCAATACCCGCTGTGCTTTGCTTTTCTAATCGGCTGGCCATGTTGAATTCAATGCCTGTAATACATGCAATGACACCGGTAAGACAAAATAAAATTGCCTGTCCCGTCCACACCGGGATATTTTGGTAATTCGAAACTAGCGTTGTTAAGGGAGGAATCAGGATTACCAGCATAAACAAGATGATCTGGACCAGGATATAGGAAAGTACGGTTACCCTTCTGCTTAAATAACCGCCAAAAAAGACCCCGGCCATTAATCCGGTCATATAAAAAGCAATTATTAGACCTAACATTTGATACAGGTATCCATACAAAACCTGGAAAACAATAATGATCAGGAACTCAGCGGAAGCTCCTGCAAATCCTCCTGCAAATATTCCTAGGGTTACGGGTGTAATATTTCTTAATGTCATCCGGAGAAAAAACAATATAATTAGAACAATTAAAAGAATAAAAGGAGCTGCCTTCTTTACATTTTGAAAAAGAGATAACCAGTATCGTATTTGAAGAAAGTAGGCCAGGGGCGACAAGTCCTGATTATTTCGTGCCTTTCCTTTGGATATTTCATTCATTATCAGTGTACTGTTGTGCTTCAACAGGTCATCTTCGATATAGCCGGGCTGGACATAGTCGTTTTCGATGTTCAATGACTGAAGTGTCTTGGCTATATCCAAATGAACATTTCCGTCTGAAGCAATAAAGTAGTTCTTCTCTCCCGGAATAACAACTACATGCTGAAAAACACCTTTAAGCGTATGAAATATGATACTGTTGATCTCCTTTGCCTCGGAACTCATATAATTGGCAGTAGGACTCAGGCCGATCGAGAAGATCCCGTTTTGAGCAAGTGCCTGTTTAACCTCCTTGAAGAATTCTAATGTATAGTACCTGTTTATCTGTACATTGGAGGGATCAGGTGTATTTATCAGTACAGCATCATATTCCGAACGGATATGCTTAATCCATCTTCGTGCATCCTCTTTAATTACGCGTAAACCGGGAAAGGAAGGATATTTGATGAACTGCATCTCAGCCTTCACCAGCCAGGGATTGATTTCCAAAAAATCAATTCTTTCAATTGAGGGATATTTTAATGCTTCTTTGGTCATCCCTGCAATTCCGCCTGAAACAATCAGTATTTTCTCCGGACCTGAATGCTGCAACAGGGTAAAATGAACTGCCTCTTCCTGCATAATCTGATTTTCAGAACTAAACAGTAAGTTACCGTTTTCAAAATAATTATA
>Ga0299915_10000817_pt1 | contig 23135 bp, 24 predicted proteins | sample RVTome_13_FD_200263 | JGI IMG/M metagenome (GOLD analysis project Ga0299915, IMG submission 200263) | Soil microbial communities from uranium-contaminated site in the Upper Colorado River Basin, Wyoming, United States - RVT92D227 (version 2) ... | reverse complement strand
CAATTTCCTCACCATCCCCTCGAAGAGAGCAGCCGGTATGCCCTGGCCTGGAGTCAGGTTTCACTTGGGCACTTCACGGAGGGGAGAAAGACATTTGAGGAGATTCTTTTACGCTTCCCCAGCACGAAACTATCAGATCCCATCTTCTGGGGAGTGATGAAGACTTTTCTGGGAGAAAATGAACCGGAGAAAGCCATTCAATTCTATCAAACCTTTCTCTCCAAATTCTTACTTTCCCCCTGGGCAGAGCAGAGTCTCTTCGATATTGGAAGGTACCATTTTGTAAAGAAGGAATATACCTATGCCATTGCCACCTTCCGACAATTCCTCAGAACCTATCCCGAGAATGATCTTCATGAATGGGTTATTTTTATGTTAGGGGATTCCCTTTATAACCAGAAGGATTATGCCGGTGCCATCGATGCCTACCGTCAACTCTTATGGCCAAAAGGGAAGACATCCCTTGAGAATCAGGCCTATTCCAGATTGGGATTTGCCTACTTCCTGTCAAAGAATTATGATGAGGCCATCCGATATTGGGAGATACTCTTGAAGGATTTCCCTGCTCCACCGGAACGAAATGAGATCTTCTACTGGTTGGCAGAAAGCTACTTGTTGAAAGAAGATTATCGAAATGGTGAGAGATATGTGGATCGTCTGAAAGGGGATTCTGTTCTCTACCCCAAAGGGCTCGACCGGCTGGGTTGGTACCATTTTCAGAGGCGGGAATGGAAGGAGGCAAATCACTATTTTTTGAAAATCCTGAATGAATTTCCTCAACATCGATCCACTCCACCCCTGTCCCTGTTGATCGGTCAGTGTTATTTAAATCAGAACGATTATGACCAGGCGAAGACTCATTTAATGCGCCTCGTTTCTTCGTCTGAAGGAGAGGAGGATAGGGAGAAGGCCTTCTATCTGCTCGGGTGGATTGCTTATCGGCAGGAGCGATTTGATGAGGCATTGAACCATTTTCAAAGTTTGAGGGAATTCTATCCGGCCAGCTCTTATCGTGACGAAGCCCAATACTGGACAGGATGGTCTCACTTCCGGAAGAAAGATTTTCATAAAGCCATTGAGGAATTTCAATACCTCACCCATCGATACCCCGTGAGTCCATACGTTCCCTCCGCGCTCCTCAAAGCAGGGGACAGTTACTATAATCTCAAGCAGTACGGCCATGCCATCCAGGCCTATCAACAGGTGATCAAGGAACATGGTAAATCAAACGAGGCGCCTGAAGCCGATTATGGTATCCTCCTCTCCCTGTTTCAGGAGAAGAGATATGATCCCTTTGTTTCCCGGGCAGAAGCTTTCATCAAAAAGTATCCTCAACATCCTCTGTCAGCGCAGGCCTTGATGCAATTGGGAGAATACTACCAGCAATCCCGAATGGGAGACAAGGTTTTGAAGACCTATCAGGAAGTAGTTCGCCTTTATCCTCAAAGCGAGGGTGCAAAAGAGGCACAATTTCGGATCGCCCTCCTCTTGAAGCTGGAGAAGAGATGGCTCGAGGCGAGTGAAGAAATGGAAAAATTCATCAAACATTACCCGAAGAGCCATCTTCTGGTTGAAGCCTACTTGGAGAGCGGGGAACTCCATCTCCAGCTTAAAGCCTATCCAAAAGCGCTCGAACGGTTTGAGTGGGTGATGAGGAATTACCCCCAGCATCCGCTGGCCAAAGAGGTCTATCTGGGGATGGAGGAGGCTTATCGAAACTCGGGGAAGATGGATGAGGCCGAGAAGATCTTAAAGGAATTTGTGGAGAAGTTCCCCCAGGATGAAGCAAGGTTTGAAGTCTATTTAAGGATAGGACTGCTTCAGCTGAGCCGAAAGAGATTTCCGGAAACGATTTCTTCTCTCTCCATTGCCCTCAGAAGTCAGGAAGAGAGGATTGCCAGCCAGGCCCTGTTTAAACTGGGAGAGGCTTATATGGAAGCTGGCAACAGGGAACAGGCGGTCCTTCAATTTTCAAAGGTTCTCTACCTTTATCCCCGTCTCGCGGATTTGGTGGAGGAGGCGCTCCTCAAACTGGGGATCCTCTATATGGAGGAGAAAAAATACTCCGAAGCCAGGCAGGTATACACCAAGCTCCTCGAGAAAACGAAACGGGAGGAGAGACGAGATATAGCGAAAAAAATACTCCAGCAAATTCAGGAAGGAGAACTCCGTCAGTGAAGAAAGTTGCCAAAAGAGGACGGAGAAGGCTCTTCTTTTTGATCGCTCTCCTGGTTATTGTGGGAGGCTTCTGGGTATGGGCCTTTTTTCTCACTCCAGCCTTTCAAGCACGCCTCGAGGGTGAGTGGAGAACCCTGTTGAGAGAGAGCAGAAAGGTACTAGGATTAAAGAAGAAGGATGAGATCCCACCGGAGGAAAAGAAAATACGTGAAGAAGTAATCCTTAAAAAAATGGAGGAGGCAACGATCAAACAAGACTGGAAATCCATGGCCATGGAGTATCCGAAGCCAAAAAAAATAGAAGCCTCGACGGATGAGGAAAGGATAAAGATGCTCAAGGAATCTCCGGAGTTTAAAAACCTGGATAGAGAATTTGAGGGATATTTGAAAAAAAAGGAAGACCAGTTCATTCCAGAACCTCCTGTTCCATCTTTAAAGGATGCGTTGGATATCGCACGAGCAAGGGATAAAGGGGCCGAAAAGATTATCGAAAGGTTACTCGCTTCGAAAGAGAAGACCCTTCCGGAGAAACCTCTCGAAGAAAATCTCCAACTGGGGATCAAAGGCCCCCTGGTCACAAGAAAAATAATGGAAAAACCACAGCCCCCACAAGTGAAAGTCAGGGTAGAAGCGGAGATCGAGTTGACTCTCTGGGTATTGCCCAATGGGATGGTGGACCGAGTTCTCCCTTCGATCAAAGGGGACACAGAACTGGAACGGATCGCCACTCAGTACCTCAAACAGTGGCGTTTCGCTCCTCTTCTCAAGGATCAGCCTCAAGTGGAGCAGTGGGGAACGATTCCCATCAAGTTTAAACTCCAGTGATTCATAAAGTGAAGAAAAAACATCTCTTTTTTTTACTCCTCTTCCTCTTTTTGGTTTTTGGATTTTTCACCTTTCTGGGAGATAAAGGAATTCTCCATCTTCTTCGATTACAGAGTGAAATGGCCCGAATTAAGGAAATCAATGTTAAAATGGAAGAAGAGAACCGGAAGTTGAAGGAAGAGGTGAAGCGACTACAGCATGAAAAACGTTATATAGAAGAGATTGCCCGCAAAGAACTGGGAATGGTCAAAGAGGGAGAGATCATCTATCAATTTGATCTTCCGGAAGATAAAAAAGATCTTAAAAACGAATAGGACGAATGATAACGAATTACCCTAATATTACCATTAACGGAGATTATTCAGTTCGTTACATTCGTCCACAATCGAGTCATTCGTGATCATCAGAGGTATTCAAAATGAAGTATGAAGGGATGATCTTTCGCCCCCCCAGCGAGGCGGGAAGCCTTATCCTTCAAGTAACCGTAGGCTGTTCTTATAACCGATGCACCTTCTGCGGCGCCTACAAGGGAAAACGATTCCGTGTTAAGAGTTTCGAAGAGATCAAAGAAGATATCGATGAAGTAAGTGAGTATCGTATTCGAAGAGTCTTCCTGGCGGACGGGGATGCCTTGATCATCCCGCAGAAAGAGCTGCTTCAAATCTTGACCTATTTAAAAGAGAAATTAAAAGGGCTTGAGAGGGTAGGGGTCTATGCCAATGCAAAGGATATTCTTCGGAAGGACGTGGAGGAACTGAAGGCCCTCAAAAAGTTGGGAGTGGAAATCATTTATCTGGGCGTAGAATCCGGGGATCCGGAAGTATTGAAACGCATTAAGAAGAATGCCACTGTGGATCAACTGATCCGTGCCGGAAAGAGGGTGAAGGAATCAGGCATTCTTCTCTCGGTGACAGTGATTTTAGGCCTCGGCGGCGTAAAAGGCAGTCAGACCCATGCGGAAGAGACAGGAAAAGTACTTTCGGAAATGGACCCGGATTATGTGGGAGCGCTTTCACTGATGATTGTTTCCGGGACCCCCATTGCTCAAGAGATCGAGACAGGGGAATTGGTCCTGCCTACCCCTTTTGGCCTCATTCAGGAACTCGAGACGATGATCAAAAATTGTCATATGACTCATTGCTTCTTTGCATCCAATCACGCCTCGAACTACCTTCCCCTTCGTATTCAACTTCCGGACGAAAAGGAAGATGCTCTCCGAAGAATTCAGGAAGTTCTCAAGAGGAAGGATCCAGCCCTGTTGCGACCGGAATATTTGAGAGCCCTTTAAAAAAACGAATGAAACGAATGGTAACGAATCACACGAATGACAACGAATAATTCGAATATTATTTATCCTGACCTGTCTTATAAAATAATGGGAGCAATCTTTGAGGTTCATAAAAAATTGGGGCCTGGATTTCTTGAGTCTGTTTACGAGAAAGCATTAATTGAGGAATTTTCTGGAAGAGGAATGAAAGTTGAAACCGAGAAGGTTATTAATTTAACATATAAGGGTAAAAAGATCGGTGTTCATCGTCTGGACTTGATTATTGATGATAAAGTTGTGATTGAATTAAAAACAGTAGAGAGATTCTCTTTACATCATAAAGCTCAACTGACATCATATTTAAAAGCCAGTGGCTTCAAATTGGGCATTTTGGTTAATTTCTCAAAAAGCAAAGTTGAATATCAAAGGGTTTTGATTCGCTAAATTCGCTATCATTCGGGCTATTTGAAAGGGGTGTTTTGATGAAGGATGGAGTGGATGTTGATGTTCGGGTGAGATATGCCGAGACGGATCAGATGGGGGTGGCCTATTATGCGAATTATCTGGTCTGGTTTGAAGTGGGTAGGTCAGAATTTTGTCGGGTGAAAGGATTCCGGTACGCCGATCTGGAGGCATTGGGGTACCGGCTGGTTGTCTCCGATGTCCATTGCAGGTATCGAAATTCTGCAAAATATGATGAGAGGATCATCATTCGGACTCTTATGAAACACCTGAATAAACGGGTTATCACTTTCGGGTACCAGGTCCTCCGTGAGGACAAGAAAGAAGTGATTGCCGAGGGAGAGTCCCAACATATCTGTGTCGATTCAAGTGGAAAAACGAAGAGCCTTCCAGAGAAATTTCTAAATTACCTCGCCGGATAGATTTATTGATTTTCTGCTAATTTTTTTCAGGAACTATTTGAAAATACTCAGATTGATTTGTCGTCTTTATGTAATTTTTGAGTATAAAATAGGCATCTTCTTGTTTTTGCTATTGAAAATTGAATGTGAATAGTGTAATGTTTCCTCGATGGATTACCATAAAATCTTGATTTTGAGGCTAAGCGCTGTGGGGGATGTGATTCGGACGCTCCCAGCAGTAAAGGCCATCAAGGCAAGCCTTCCTTCTTCTTCCATCACATGGATTGTTGAAGAACCTTCAAAAGCCCTTTTGGAAACTCAGCCAGAAATTGATGAAGTCATCTTGTTTCCTAGAAAACGATGGTCAGATGGGTTGAAGTCGGCCAGGGGGTGGTGGAGGACAATGAGGGAGGTGAGAAAATTCATTCTGACTCTCAGAAGGCAGAGGTTTGATGTGGTTCTCGATTTTCACGGAATTTTAAAGAGCGGACTGCTCTCCTTTCTCTCCGGTTCTCAACACCGCATCGGATTCGAACGCAAGTCCAGCAAAGAAGGAAATTTCATATTTTCAAATATTAAAGTGAAGCTCCCCGATGAAAGGATCAGTCGATTTAAAAGAAATTTTACTCTTCTGCAGGGGATGGGTTTAGAACCCAAAAACCCCCACGATCAACTTTATATCCCTGCGGAAGACAGAGAAATTATCAATTACTTTTTTGATCAACTCTCTTTTCTATTTAAGGGGCCTTTGATCGGCATTCACCCTGGGACAAGTCAAAAGACTGAATATAAAAGGTGGGATCCTGATCAGTATGCCAGATTAGGCGATCGACTGGTCCGCGAATTGGGCGCTACCATCATCTTCACATGGGGGCCTGGTGAGCTGGATTGGGTTAAGAGGATTCAGAGGAAGATGAAAGAGGCTTCCATTCTTGGACCCCATACCATTTCCCTTACCCAATTGGGGGAGGTGTACCGACATTGCGATCTCTATATCGGTGGAGACACAGGTCCAATGCATATCGCCTCTTTGATGGGAATCCCCGTTGTGGTCATTTATGGTCCAACCGACCCTGTCCAGAATGAACCCTATGGACCTCATAGGAAAGTTAGAAAAGAGGTGGGCTGCAACCCTTGCCGGGATCGTTCCTGTAAGAAGCTTACCTGTCTACGGGAGATTACGGTCGGGGATGTTTTTAATGTAACGAAAGAGATTTTGTCTATAACTGCCTGAAAAGGTGTTATGATTGACTTTAAGAGATGAATGTAATAATTTTTGAAACTTGAAAGGTATAAGATTTGAAATCCAATTTGGGGAAGATCAATCGTATTCTGGTCAGAGGGGTGAACTGGGTGGGGGACACCATTCTTACCTATCCCACTGTTCAGGGACTGAAAGAGCTGTTTCCCCAAAGCCATGTGACTATTCTTGTTCCAAGCCATCTGGTTGACCTATGGAAGACATTTCCCTATGTGGATGAGATCATCCCTTTTCAGAAGAGAAGTGGGATCAAATCCTTCTGGGAGGATATAGATCTTACTCGTTCATTGAAAAAGAGAGGGTTCGATCTTGCCCTTATTCTTCCCCGGTCATTTCGCTCTGCATTTCAGATCTATATGGGAGGAATCCCGGCTCGGATCGGCTATCAGGATGAAGGAAGATCCTTTTTACTCACACATAAAATTCCCCGTAAGAAGGATGTGCTTCGAATTCATCGGATCCATTATTATCGAAATCTGATTGAGTCGTTGGGAGAAGGGGGGGCCCTCCCTTTTCCGCGGCTTTTTCTCAGAGAAGAAGATAGAGGATGGGCCAAGAAAAAGCTTGATGAGTTAGGGGTTCTGAATGGGAGGCCTCTTATCGGTATCAATCCGGGCGCCTCTTATGGGTTAGCCAAATGCTGGTACCCCGATCGATTTGGGGAGTTGGGGAAGAGGCTTTCTGAAAAATGGAAAGCCTCTTTGCTCATTTTTGGGAAAAAGGAAGAGGGAGAGATAGCCAGAGAAATACTAAAATATTTAGGGAGTGATGGAATTGATTTGACGGGTAAAACCGATCTCCTACAACTGGCCGCCCTTTTGGAACAATGTTCCCTTTTAGTGACGAATGATACTGGGACCATGCATATGGCCGCGGCTGTCAAGACGCCAGTCGTGGCTATCTTTGGTTCAACGGATTCCATCACCACTGGGCCGTGGGGAGAGGGCCATACCATAGTGAAGGAAGAGGTTTCATGCAGTCCGTGTTTGAAAAGAGTTTGCCCTACCGACCATCGGTGTATGAAACTGATCACTGTGGATGAAGTGGAAGCGGTTGTCCATAGAAAATTGGAGGAGCTTAGATAGAGAACGAAGAACCATGAACAATGAACGATGAACAATGGTGGATAGAAGAATGGCTGATAAAGTTCCGGTTTCCGTTTATGTCCTGACCTTTAACAACCTCAGAACAGTTGAGCGATGTCTGAGAAGCTTGAGCTGGGCTGAAGAGCTGGTCATCGTTGATTCCGGCAGCACGGATGGAACCTTCGAGGTTTGCAAACAGTTTACAGATAAGGCGTATCAGGTGGCCTGGAAAGGACATCGGGACCAATATCAACATGCTGCAGATCTTACCGCCTGCGAATGGATTATGTTCGTTGATGCCGATGAGGAGGTCCCTCCGGCGCTGGCGGAAGAGATTCGAAAAGAGGTAGAGGGAGGGGCTAAGGGCATTGATGGTTTTTTTGTTTATCGCCGAACTTTTTATCTGGACAGATGGATCCGCTATGGGGGGTGGTATCCGGATGGTGAGATCCGGCTCTACCGGAGAGATAAGGGCAGGTGGGAAGGAGGGCTTCACGCGAAAGTGACGGTTGAAGGGAAAGTGTCCACTTTAAAGAGCCAGTACCATCACTATACCTATCGGGATATTTCGGATCAGATCCAGACGATCGATAAATATTCACGGATTGCAGCTGAAGATATGGCGGAGAAAGGAGAGAAGGTCACCCTTTTCAAGCTCCTCTTTCATCCGCCTTTTCGGTTTTTTAAAGAGTATCTTTTAAAATCAGGATTTCGGGATGGGTTTCCCGGTCTGGTCATCATCGTCTCAACCATGTTCTACGTTTTTATCAAATATGCGAAACTCTGGGAATTAACCGCAATTTCCAAGAAGGAGAAAAAAGATGACTCCTGATGAGGAAGCCTTTAAGGGAAAAAGGGTCCTGGTAACGGGTGGGCTGGGTTTTATCGGCTCGAATCTTTCTGCCCGATTGGTCGCATTGGGGGCGAGGGTGACGGTCGTCGATAATATGATGCCCCGGCTCGGAGGGAACCTCTTCAATGTGAAGGAAATTGCTGATCAGATCCGAATCAACTTCAGCGATGTCCGGGATGGACATTCCATGGACTTTCTGGTGAAAGGGCAGGAATATATCTTTCACCTTGCCGGCCAGGTGAACCACGTGGATAGCATTCGGAATCCCATACAAGACCTGGATATCAACTGCCGGGGGACGCTGGTCCTCCTCGAGTCCTGTCGGAAATTTAATCCGGAGGTGAAGATCATTTTTGCCGGGACAAGGGGGGAGTATGGAGCCAGTGTCAAGCTGCCTGTGGGTGAGGATCATCCCACGAATCCGAAAGGCATCTATGCTGTGACGAACCTCAGCGCCGAAAAGATGGTTCTGGTCTATGACGATGTCCACAAGATCTCCGGGACCTGCCTTCGTATAACAAACACCTATGGGCCCAGGCATCAGATGGCTCACGATGAATATGGGGTGCTTAACTGGTTTATTCGGAAGGCCATTGATAGTGAAGCCCTTCCTGTTTTCGGAGATGGTCGTATCTTAAGAGATTTTCTTTATGTGGACGATCTTGTCCGCTGTTTTCTTCAGGTGGCCGCCTGTCCGGCGACTTATGGGGAGGTATTTAATGTGGGGGCGGGTATTCCTGTCAGCTTTATCGATCTGGCCAAGAAGATTGTTGAGATTGCAGGTACAGGAAAGGCCACCTTTACCGAATTCACCCGGGAGCGGAAAGAGGTGGAACCCGGGGATTATTATACGGACATTTCAAAGATCAAAAAAATCGTTGGATGGGTACCTAAGGTCGGCCTGGAAGAAGGTCTCAAGAAAACAATCGAATTCTACCGGAAATATAAGAAGGAATACTGGAGTTAAAAAAAGTTATGAGTTCGGAGTTCAGGGTTCGGAGTTTAAATATGAAAACTCCGAACTACGAACTAAAAACTCCGAACTGATTTGGGTATGAGAATGGTTCCTTTTTTTGATCTAACAAGGCAATACAAGGAGATCGAGGAAGAAGTCCTTTCAGCGACCCGAAGGGTTTTTGAGAAGGGGCGGTTCATTCTTGGAGAAGAGGTTTCTGCGTTTGAAGAGGAGTTCGCCCAATATTGCAGGGTTCAATATGGCGTTGGAGTGAATTCCGGAACGGATGCCCTCTATCTGGCTTTTAAAGCGGCTGGTATCGGCGAGGGAGATGAGGTGATTACCGTCGCCCATTCGTTTGTGGCCTCGGCCATAGCGATCTCTCTTGCAGGAGCCAAGCCCATCTTTGTGGATATTGATCCAGAGACCTATACCCTGAGCCTTGATTCCCTGGAAAGGCTTTTAAAGAAAAGAAAGGCCAAAGGAGGACTGCACAAGGTAAAGGCCATTCTTCCTGTCCACCTCTATGGACATCCCACAGAGGTGGATGGGATCATGGAGATTGCAAGCCAATACCATCTCGCGGTGATCGAAGATGCCTGCCAGGCACATGGGGCAGAGTTTCAGGGCAAGAGAGCCGGTTCCTTCGGAGCCATGGGCTGCTTCAGCTTTTATCCGACCAAGAATCTGGGCGCCTACGGGGATGGGGGAATGGTTGTTACAAACAATAAAAAGCTTTATGAGACTTTGAGCCTCCTCCGATGTTATGGAGAGAAGAAGAAATATCAGCACCATCTCAAAGGAGGAAATAGCCGGTTAGACGAAATTCAAGCTGCTATTCTCCGAGTTAAATTGAAATATCTTGATCGATGGAATAAAGAGCGAAGAAAGAAGGCGTCCATCTATAAGGACATCCTGGAAGGGACAGGAGTGATCTTGCCTGATGAAAAGGACTGGACCCGGCATGTCTATCACCTCTTCGTTATCCGCACAAAGATGAGGGATGGACTCCAGGCTTTTTTAAAAACAAAAGGGATTGATACACTCATCCACTACCCGATACCGATCCATCTACAGAAAGCTTACAAAGAGCTGGGATATCAAAGAGGTGATTTACCAGTGACAGAGAAGTGTTCCAGGGAGATTTTGTCTCTCCCTTTTTTCCCTGAATTAAGGGAGGAAGAGATGGAAGAAGTTGAAAAACAGATTAAGGAATTTTTCAAAGGGAACCGGAGTCGTTGAACGTCATGAAGTTGATTAAGAGAGCCCTGGGTTTTCAACATCCTCATGATAAAGTGGTGGAGATCTTTACCCGCTTTGGCCATCCAGGTAGATTGTTGGATGCTCCTGCAGGGACAGGTGTTCTTTCCGGGCGCTTGAAAGAGGCAGGGTTTGATGTGGTCGCAGCTGATATCACTCCCGATCTTTTTTGTATGGATGGACTCTCATGTGAAAAAGTCGACCTCAACAAGGACCTGCCTTTTTCAGATGAAACATTTGATTTTGTTCTCTGCTCGAATGGCATCGAACATCTGGAAGACCCTTTTCATTTCATCCGGGAGTGTTTCCGGATTCTTAAGGATAAATCCAAATTGGTGATCACGACTCCGAACCTCCTCAGCCTGAAGTCGAGAGTGGCCAACCTTCTGGTCGGCTACAATCTCTTTACCGGAAGGCCCTGCAATGAGGTGGATGAGTTTTCTGGTGGAGAGCACATCCATCTGGCCAATTATTATGAGTTGAGGGTGATTCTGCACCGAAATGGTTTTCGGATCGTGGAGGCGAGTACTCATGAGTTTAGCAACACAGCCATGATTCTTTTTTTCCTATGTCCTTTGATCTGCCTTGCGACCTATCGTGCTTTTCGCAGGGAAAGGAACCCTCTGCAAAGAGAGAGAAATAGAGAGGTCTTAAAACATGTTTTATCGACCGACCTATTATTTGGAAAAAAACTCTTTCTCGTCGCAGAAAAAGACCTCCGGTACGTTAAAACAAAATGAAAATTCTTCATCTCTTCAGTGACTGGAAATGGACAGGCCCCTCAGAGCCAGTATTGAATCTTTGTAAGGCACTGGGAAAAAGGGGACAGGATGTGATCCTGGCTTATCGAAAACCTCCGTTTCCGGTTGAGGAGAGCATGGAGAGAAGAGTACTCATAGAAGGTATTCAGGCGACAAACCAGTTTCATTTAGATCGACCCATCAAGTTCTATCAACTTTCCTCCCTCAGCAAAACCATCTCTGACTTCTCTCATCTTACCCGCTATCTCGACCGGGAGAAGTTCGATATCTTAAATGTCCATCAATCCCATGACCATATTCTCGGAGGGGTTGCAGCCAGGAGGTCGAAGCATCCTGTCGTCGTCATCCGGACCGATCACAAAAGAGATTCCTTAAACCCCGGGTTGGGAAATCGCCTGCTTATCTCTAAGCTGACCGATGGAATGATCACATTTTCAGAAAGGGCGAGAAGAGAAGATGCGGACCATTTTGGACTGCCTCTCGAAAGGGTAGGGAGAATCTCTCCGGCATTGGATCTAGAACGATACAACTCGAACAGAACGTATAAAAATATGCGGACTGTTTTCGGGATTGGTCCTGATGAGGTGGTCATTGGCATGGTTGCCCGGTTTCAAAAGTATCGGAGAACAGAGGTCTTTTTAGAGGCGGTCCAGGTGATTGCCAAGGAATTTCCTAAATTTAAAGTACTGTTAATAGGACGTTCAAGCCAGATGGAGGAGAGTGTGATTCAACCCATGAAAAGGCTGGGAATTGAACCATGGGTTGCCCTTGGAGGATATCAGACCGATCATTATCTTGATACTTTAGCCTGTATGGATATCTTTTTATTTTTAATGGCAGGCTCCGACGGAACAGCACGAGCCCTGAGGGAGGCGATGGCCATGGGAAAACCGGTCGTGGTTGCGGACCGGGGTATCATGCCCGAGCTTGTGGAGCATGGCCTCTCGGGTTTTGTTGTAGAAGATACCCCGGAGAAACTGGCTGATGCGATGCTTCAGTTACTCCGAAATCCTGGATTAAGGGCAACCATGGGAAAAGCAGCCCATGAGAAAGCCCATCGGGAATTTCGGCTGGATAAGCAAGCAGAGGAAGTGGAGGCATTCTATCAGGAAATGCTCAGGCTGGGTAGATGGACAAAATAAAGTTTGCCACAGACTTAAGGGGAGGGGAAATTTGGGAAAAATCCCAATAGGGATATTCGATAATAGACCGGCGATTTATCGCCGGTGATGTGAATGAAAAAAGGAGTCCCATGGGGACGAATGAAAAAGGGGTCTGAAAATGGCTAATTCTTACATCAGCCTTTATACCCACATCGTTTTCAGGATAGGATTCAATCGTCCCGATGGGACTGTTATATTACCTTTTCTCCCCAGCGATGAATCGCTGGGCTATTGTCATGTATCCCCCTCTGGGGTATTCGTTACCATTCGGGTAATTCGATAATATGAGGTTTGCGACAGCCATTTTAAATTTCTCCCCCCAAAGAGGAGGAGCTGAAAGGTATTTGGCCGATTTATGTACCCGGTTGGTCCAAGAAGGCCATGAGGTCCATGTCTACGCTGAGGATTGGAATGGGGTGAATCGGGGAATCCATCTCCATCGGGTGAAAACGCTCCCTTTCCCAAAGAGTCTTTGCCTTCTCTCTTTTGCCATTAAGGCAACGAAAGAGATGAAAAGGGAAGATTATGATGTCACGCTTGGGGTTGGAAATACTCTGGAGGCTGATGTGCTTCAACCCCATGGAGGGGTTCATTGGGCATGGTTCTGGAGAAGCCTCTTGGCGTATAACCATCCCATTGTCCGTGCGATAAAATATTTAGGAAGGATTTTGAGCCTTAAACAATGGGTGAGCGGCTATATTGAGGACAGACCCTATAAGAGAGGAAATTATTTCAGGATCGTGGCCATTTCCGATATGGTTAAAGAGGATATTATTCAAAGATATAAAATGCCGGAGGACCGAATCGCTCTGGTTTACAATGGGGTTGATGTCAATCGTTTCCATCCGAGGAATCGTCAATATCGGGGGGAGATTAGGAAGAGGTATGGGTTCGAGGATGAGAAGATCATCCTCTTCGTCTCAAACAATTTCCGGATGAAAGGGCTGAGTTTCTTGATAAGAGCATTGGCGCAGGTGAAAGGGGAGGGCTGTTTTCCTCTCAGGCTATTGATTTTGGGGAGAGATCATCAAGAGCCTTATCTCCGGTTGGCTAAAAAATTTGGCCTTTCAGAAGATGTGGTTTTCGCTGGGACAACCAACGAACCCCAAAAATATTATGGAGCCGCTGATCTCCTCGTCCATCCTACCTTTTATGACGCTTGCTCCCTCACTGTTTTAGAAGCCCTGGCAAGCGGGCTTCCGGTGATTACCACTTCCTCCAACGGGGCAAGCGGAATTATCACCCAGGGCAAGGAGGGTTACATCCTTCCTGACCCGAGAGATCACCGGACCCTTGCAGAAAGGATCTCCTTTTTTTTAAATGATGGGAACAGGGCGAAAGCCTCCATTGCCGCACGTGAGCTGGCTGAAAGATATTCCAGTGAAAGAAACTGGGAAGAGATGAAAGGTATTATTGAGAGGACTGTTTCAAGAAGAGAGGTTGTCCCATGAAGAAAAAACGATTCTGGTATCCTCTTATCAACATCAAAAATCGGTTTCTCTTCGGAGCCTACGGGAAGGATGTCTACATTGAGCCGGGGGTGGTGATCAACCGGCCACGGTTTGTCCATCTGGGAGATCATGTCCGGATCAAGAGAAACACCAGCATCAACCTCCACCCGAAGGATAAACATTCAAAAGAAGGAGTCCTCTTCATCGGCGACCATGTTATCATCTCGGAAGGATGTTTTATCAGTGCCTGTAACCGAATGGTCATCGAAGAGAACGTGGGGATTTCACCAAATGTGATGATCATCGACAATTCCCGCAAACCCGGGGATGTGAGTCGGCCCAGCAAGGAGCAGAAAGTCGAGAGCGGTTATGTCCATATTGGAGCGGATTCCTGGATTGCCTATGGAGCCTGTGTCCTTCCAAACGTGACCATCGGAAAGCACTGCATCATCGGTGCCCTCTCCGTAGTGAACCGGGATATCCCCGACTATTCGGTGGCTATGGGTTCACCGGCGAGGGTGGTGAAACATTTCGATTTTGAGACAAGGGAATGGGTGAGGATGAAGGATGGAAAAAATCTCCTGGAGTAAGGTTTTCCAATACCGGGATGAGATTCACAGACACTATCCTGAGGTCTGGAATTTGAAGATCCTCAGGAAGCGATTTCCTCTCATTCTGAAGAACATCCAGAATGGAGAAAGGGTACTGGACATTGGATCGTCGAACCGGAACCTTGAAGGACGGTTAAAAAAACATTATCCCAACCTCATCTATAAAAGCATGGACATCGACCCAGAACAGTTTCACGATTATTACAGTTTAGAAGGGATAGAGGAAAAATTCGACGGGATCTTTCTCTTCGAAGTGATTGAACATCTGGAACTGGAAGAGGGGATGAAGATGTTAAATAAGATCTACGAACTCCTCGACAAGGGGGGACGCTTGATCCTGACCACCCCCAACACCTTTAATCCCGGTCGATTCTGGAGAGATGCCACCCACCGTGTGGCCTACTGTTATGATGAACTGGGAGGAATCCTCCTGGCTCAGGGATTCGAGATCAAAGAGATGTATCGAACTTATAGTGATGCCTTCCATCGTTACCTGTTCAGGGTTTATGTGATGGCACCCCTTCATCGATATTTAGGGATCGACTTCGCGAAATCGATTTTAGTCGTGGCTGGGAAAAAATGAAGATTATCTTCCTCACCCATTCGAGCGACCAGGGCCATCGGTTTAGAGTAGAGCAGTACTTTCCCTTTCTAACAGACCAGGGGATCGAACCCAAATGGCAGCCCCTCCCAGGGTCATTAAAGGACCGTTTTTCAATCTATCGTCAGCTTCCTCAATTTGATGTCGTCTGTATCCAGCGGAGACTGCTCGCCCCCCTCGAATTATTTTGGATTCAAAGGAAATCGAAGAAAATCGTTTTCGACCTGGATGATGCCATTATGTACCGGTCCTCGAGTTCTCCCTACCCCCATTCCTTTTCGAGATCGTTTAAATTCAAATGGATGGTGAAGGGGAGCGATATCGTCATTGCCGGGAACCGATTTTTGAAGGATGAGGTTCTTAAGGTGGATCGGAATAAGAAAGTATTTTTGATTCCCACATCGATTGATCTAAACCTTTATCCGAAAAAAAAGGTGGTCTCCGGGGGTGCGGACATTGTGCTCGGATGGATCGGAACGAAGGGGAATTTAAAGTATCTCAAAAAGTTAGAGCCGGTCTTTGAAACGCTTTCTAAGAGATTCGCCAAACTGAAATTGAAGATCGTGAGCGATGATTTTTATCGCTCCCCGTCGATCCCTGTCATTGAAAAACCCTGGAGACTGGAAGATGAGAACGATGACCTGATCTCATTTGATATTGGTCTGATGCCTCTCGGGGAAGATCTCTGGTCGAAGGGTAAATGCGGATTGAAGATCGTCCAGTATCTCAGCGTAGGCGTGCCGGTCGTCTGTACCCCTGTTGGTATCAATTGTGATATCGTGGTTGATGGAGAAAACGGCTTTTGGGCGGGGAGTCACCAGGCATGGGTTGACCGTCTATCTACACTCATCCAGAATCAGGAATTAAGGCGGCAGATGGGGGTAAAAGGGATAGAGACCATCGAGAAAGGATATTCTCTTTCAGTCACCGCCGAGAAATTTTATCACATTATCCGGAGCCTGAAGGAGGAAAAGGACTTGACATGAAAGTTCTTTTTCTGATCCAGGGTTATTCCATAGCTGCGAGCCGTTACCGTGTGCTTCAGTATCTCCCGTATCTTGAGTCGAAAGGAGTGACGGCGACGGTTAGCCTCTACCCAAGGACCTTAAAAACAAACCTTCAATTTTTCAAAAACCTTCCCCAATATGACATTGTCTTTCTCCAGCGGAAGAGGTTTAACCAGCCCCGACTCGGTCTCTTAAGGCGAAGAGCGAACCGAATCATCTATGACTTTGATGACTCCGTGATGTATCGGAATTCAAAAAGTAAAGATCCCATTTCTCAGAGCCGGGAACACCGGTTTATTCAAATGCTCAAAGCCTCTGATTTTGTCATCGCTGGAAATGATTTTTTGAAAAATCAGGTGCTTCCCGTTCACTCCAATGTCGAAACGATTCCCACCTCCATTGATCAGGAGAGATATGGCCCAAAGGACTTCAGGGTCAAAAAAGAGAGAGTGACTTTGGGGTGGATTGGCGATCATGGGTCCATTCACTATCTGGAGAAGATGCGCCCCATCTTTGAGCGCCTCGGAGAGCGATATCCCCACGTGGAATTAAAAATTGTGTGCGACACCTTTTTTGATGGCGAGCGAATCAGGGTAGTCAAAAAGCCCTGGACTTCAGAAGAGGAGATCACGGATCTTCAGAGCTTTGATATTGGGGTGATGCCTCTGGTAGATGATCCGTGGTCGTGGGGAAAGTGTGGTCTCAAGATTATTCAATATCAAGGGGTAGGGGTACCCGTTGTTTGCACTCCGGTTGGGGTCAATCGGGACCTGGTGGAAGATGGGATTAATGGATTCTGGGCGACGATGCCTAAAGAATGGGAGGAGAAACTTTCCATCCTGATCGAGGATCCCATTCTGCGCGAGAAGATGGGAAAGGAAGGGAGAAGAAAAGTAATAGAAAACTATACCCGTCAGGTTTGTGCACCACGCCTGTTCGCCATCCTGACCCGGGTGGCAGAGAAACCTGTAAGAGGGAGGTGTGATTGAGAGAAGCCGTTGTCGATTATGTGAAATGGGCCTTGGAGCACTTTTCGTATGAGGAGCCAATCCTTGATACCTGCGCAGGCTGGGAACCGAATTATTACCAACCCCTTTTCCCCGGCAAACGTTATATCAAACAGGACATGCAGGACTTCGATCCACCCTGTATCGATATCCTTTGTGATATTACAGATATGAAACCTGTTTCCGATGAGAGCATCGGGCTGGTCCTTAACCTCGAATCCCTCGAACATATCCCCTATCCCCAGAAGGCGATCGATGAGATTTACCGGGTCCTGAAACCCGAGGGTCTTCTGATTCTGACCACTGTCATGCATTTTAAGATTCATCATGCTCCGAAGGATTACTGGAGGTTTACCCCAGAAGGGATCGAACTCCTCTTAAGGCGGTTTCAAATCCTGGATTGCAGCCTGGAAGGTAATCTCAAAAGACCAAAGGGAATATGGGTCACCGCAAAAAAAACTTCTCAACTGGAAGAATGGGGAAAGCTACCTCCATTGAGGGTCGTGAAGAGTGACGATCGGTTTTCAGAGAAGATGAAGAGAAGAATGAAACGCATTATCCCTAAGAAAAATAAAAAGTAAGTACCCAGGAAAGACCATCACCTGGCCTGCGTTAAATTGGATCTTAAATGGGTTTTTCTTTTAAAAAAGTTTCTATTGGCGACCTTAAAGGCTGGATGAGGGAGGACATATTAGGTCTCCTCCCTCCCGCTTTTTTTGAAACTCCTCTCTCTTTTATTCGAGAAGCAGAGGGAAAGGTGATCACTGAATCGAATCTTCGGTGGGCTGCTATTTTCACCTTATCCAATGGAAAGAAGATTTTTTTTAAAAGGGATAAGACGAAGGGGTGGGTGGAATATTTAAAATATTCTATCTTACCTTCAAAGGGAAGGAAGGAATGGTTTATTGCATATCAGTCAGGGAAGCGACACCTCAATATCCCAAGGCCTCTGGGCTGGATGGAACGGGTCCATCGGGGTATGGTTCAAGAGAGTTTTTATCTCTCCGAGGCCATTGGATCAGGGGTTTCCTTAATTGAGGAGACGGATCGATTGAGGGAGGAACAGACCTTCAATGCATTGGTGAAGATCGTCAGAAAGATGCATGATTCAGGGCTTTATCACAGGGACCTTCATGCAGGGAACTTCTTATGGGATGGAGAATCCCTCTTTCTCACTGACCTGCACCGGGCCCGGATACTCAAATCCCTTTCTGTCGAGCAAAGACTGGCAAACTTATCCCATCTTTTCCATTCACTGAGATCCATATGGGAAGAGGGGGAGTGGTCAAGATTTCTCGAAAGATATTTTGCAGAAGATCCTATCTCTCCTCAAGAAAGGGAAAGATTTCTTCAGAAAATCCATTCCGGGATGGATCGTCTTCAAAGAAGACAGTGGAAGAGCAGAAGCAGGCGTTGCCTGAAGAAGAGCACGGAATTTTCAATCAGAAAAGAGAAGGGAACAACCGTTTATCATCGGAAGGATTTTTCATTCGACCGCTTGAAGGGAGCAGTCGAAAGACATATTTTCCTCGTTCAAGAGAGACCGTTCGAATTGCTGAAGAAGAGTCCGAAGGTCCGGGTTTCCCTCTTTCGGGATGGAGCAGAGAGGATCTGTGTAAAGCAATTCTGTTCTCCCCGGTTATGGGATCGGTTAAAGGAGAGGTTTCGTCTTTCCAAGGGGATGAAGGCCTGGGTGGGCGGGAATGGTCTGAGAGTGAGGGGGATGAGTACGATTAAAACTCTCGCTCTGATGGAGAGGAAGGGTTGGTCAGAACAGCCAGAAAGTTTTTTGGTAATGGAGGTTTTAGAAGGGGGACACGAACTAGATCGGTATATTCTGAAAGGATTTGGAGACCTGAAAGAAAAGAGACAATTTATCGAGGCGTTTGCAAAATGGCTCTCACGTTTCCATCGGATGGATCTCTATCATCGGGATATGAAAACATGTAATATCCTTGTTTCAGAGGGAGGTAAGACCTGGGACTTTAATCTTCTCGACTTAGAGGATGTTTCCTTGGACAAAAGAGTCAATGAGGAGATGTTATTCAAAAACTTTCTTCAACTGAACACCTCCACTCCCCGGATCATCACCTGGACCGATCGTTTGAGGTTCTTCGAGGCCTATCATAAAAGCTACCCGATGATCAAAGATAAAAAAACATTCCTGTCTCCGCTCATTCAAAAGAGCAGGGAAAGAGGGATCGTCTATGTTTCGCCTGAAGGAGTGGTGGAGGAGAAGATACATTGACAGAAAAGAAAGATCACCCCCCAAAATGGTCCTACGGAATGGTTCCTCTATCCAGGGATGAGATCCACGATAAAGTGATCGAGATAGTGGGGAACGAGCTCCGGGGAAAAGTTTTGGATGTTCCAACAGGGACAGGAATTTTAGCGAACCGACTTAGAAAGATAGGGTTTGATGTTTCCTGCTGCGACATTGATGCTACTTATTTTTCAGCTCCAGACCTGAGTCTGGAGATCGGCGACCTCAACCAATCCCTTCCCTATCCTTCCACCTCTTTTGATTTGATCACCTGCATCGAAGGAGTGGAACATCTGGAAAACCCTTTTAATGCTGTTCGTGAATTTTATCGACTTTTAAAACCAGGGGGCAAAGTGATTCTGTCCCTTCCTAATTATCTCAATATTGAAAGAAGAATGAGATTCCTTATCACCGGTCTTTTTTCAAAAATCCCTTCTCCGAAAAAATTAGGAAGAGAACGGTTTGAACATCTCTGGATGCTTCACCTCACTCCACTGACCTACCCCGTTTTGAAGTTGATCATGGAACACTCAGGATTTAAGATTCTCCGTATTGATAAGGACAAAGAGAAGAAGCGGATGAAATGGCTTCTCCCCCTGGTATGGGTCATTCGAGGCTATTGTTTTTTCTGGTCCAAAGAAAAAAAAGAGGACTATCATTTGAAGGATACCCTTTCTCACCCATTGATCATGGGAGGAAATACCTTGATCGTGGTAGGAGAGAAATAGGGAATGAGAATAGGATATTTTATAAGAAATTATGTCTTGAGGGATGGCTTTGGTAAATCGGCGATATCTGGAGGGGTGAAAATCGTTTCTCAACATGTCACATTGCTCAACCAGATGGGTTATGAGACCCTTCTCATGACCCGAAATATGCAAACCGATGCGAATCTAACAGAGTTAAATTTATATGCAAAACCGCTCCTGGTAAAGGAGGATGAGGATATCCCGGACTGTGATCTCTATGTTGGTTCCATCCCGAGTGATGTAAATAGGCTTTTTCAGATGGGGAAGGGGAGGATTGCCCATCTTTGTCAGGGTTATGAACCGATCGACTTTACATCGAGGATTGAAGGGGAGGCCATCACAGAAAAATATCTAAGGAAAGGCGTTTTCTCAATCAGAAGATGGATCGATGTCTTAAAGTTTAAAAGGAGGATCAAAGAAATCGAGTCGATCTATGCTTTACCCACAGTGAAAGCAGCGGTATCGAGCCATTTGGTGGAATTGATTCAAAAACGATATGGCCAGGCATGCGCTCTTATTCGAAATGGAATTGACCCCGGAATCTTCTATCCCAATGAAAGGAACGTCTGGGGTGAGCATGGGAGGATTCGGGTTTTATCTGTAGGCCCGATCAATGTTGGCTTTAAAGGTATCCCGGATACCCTTCAAGCCATCAAACTTTTAAAAGGGAAAGGAATTCCTATCGAATTCTTCAGGGTCTCCCCTCACCCTCCTTCCGAGAGGGAGGAAGTGGGAAAGGTGGCAGACCATTACAAAATCAACCTAAAGGAACAGGAGATGGCAGAACTTTATCGGGAAGTGGATATCTTTATTTCCTCATCTCTTGAGGGAGAAGGGTTTGGTCTGCCAGCAATGGAGGCTCTTTCGTGTGGCGTTCCTTCCATTCTTACGGAAATATCCAGCTATAAGAATTTTGACAACCATAGGGATTTTGCTTTTTTCGTCCCGGTTCACCGGCCGGATCGGATTGCTGAGGGCGTTCTCGCTTTGATAGAAGAAAGAGGATTAAGGGAAAAGTGTAAGGAGAGGGGGCTTAGTGTGGCCAGAGGATTCACGCTCATGAGGACCCAGCAGGATCTTGCAAATTTTATCGAAGGGCTTATTTGATGGCAGATCTAAAAAAATATTCTGCTGAAGGGATCCATGAAAAAGTTTTAACATGCATGGAGAAATTTCCAAGAGGCTTTGCCCTTGATGTTCCTTCGGGCCAAGGGGCTTTTTCAATGGAACTTGAAAGGCTTGGATACAAAGCCTTCTTAGGAGATATTGCCCGAAAGAATATTCTCTATCAAAACGGGAGATGCATCCAATTCGATCTGGGGGGAATTTTTCCCTTTAAGGAAGGGGTTTTTGACTTCGGAGTATGCATCGAAGGTGCTGAACACATCGAAAACCCTCATGCATTGGTAAAGGAATTTGCCAGAGTTGTCAAAAGAGGTGGCTATTTGGTCATTTCGACACCCAATGTTATGACGATAAAATCGAGATTGCGCTTTTTATTCTATAGTTATTTTGATTACTTCAGATATTTCGGGTCTCCTCCGACAGAAGAAAGGCATCAGATAAAAGAGTATGAGCATCAGCATGTTAATCCACTCTTTTATGCGGAGATAAAGTTTATTATTGAGAAATATGGATTTAAAATAGAGAACGTGGAAACGAATCGGATGGTCAGGAAGTGGAAGATGATCTTTCCCCTCATTAAATATTTTATTAAAGTAAAGACAAAAAAGAAATTTCCGGGAGATCCTCTTTTTATTTCAGATGTCATTTTAGAAGGAGAGGACCTGATCTTTATTGCAAAAAAGGAATGAGTCAAAAATGGTTGATTTGTCCATCATCATTGTCAATTGGAATACGAAAGACCTATTGATTCAATGTCTAACCTCTGTTTCCCAAATCATCCCAACACGGGAAATAGAGGTTATCGTCGTTGACAATGCTTCCCATGATGGAAGTGGGAGAGCGTTGAAGGAGTCATTTCCCTTTGTTTATCTCATCGAAAATGATCGGAACCTGGGATTTGCAAAAGCAGTTAACCAAGGTCTTCGAAAGGTCTCTGGACGATATGTTCTTCTCCTCAACCCGGACACAGAGGTAAAGGGAGGAGCCATTGAAAGATTAATCTCTTTTATGGATGGACATCCGGACGCGGGGGTAGCAGGGGCCCAACTCTTAAATTCGGATGCTTCTCGGCAGAACTCCATTGCCAATTTCCCCTCCCTGGCAACGGAACTTCTTAATAAGAGACTATTAAGATGGTTTTCTCCAAAGCGATTTCCAGGGAAGGAAATCCGCTACACTAATCCCATTGAAGTGGATTCTGTCATCGGCGCCTGCATGATGGTGAGGCGAGAAGCAATCGATCAGGTGGGTTTTTTGGATGAGGATTATTTCCTATTTCTTGAGGAAACGGACTGGTGTTACCGGATGAAGAGAGCGGGATGGAAGGTTCTTCATGTGCCTCAAGCAGAGGTTCTTCATTTTCAGGGAAAGAGTGCCGAGCAGGACAAGAGGAGGGCAAAAGTAGAATATTATCGTTCACGTTACCAATTTTTTGAAAAGAACAGAGGAAAAGGACAAAGAGGTATGCTACTCGCAGGACTAATGATAAAATTGGGGCTTGAATTTTTATCGATGATGATCGCTTGCCTCCTGACTGGGTTTAGTATAAAAAGGTGGAGAAAGAAATTCTCAAATTATGCCTACCTGTTGAGGTGGCACCTCAAGGGATGTTCTGAAGGAATGGGTCTCAATGAAACAAAATGATCAATGATCAATACCCAATGATCATTTAAAGTTATTCATTCATCATTGCAAATTGGTTTTCAGAAAATAGTCATTGCTATAGTGCACGACTTAATAAAGTAGTCATTATCGAGAAGCGATAATTTCACCCCCTCCCTACCCTCCCCCCTCCGAGGGGGAGGGAAAGGGTGGGGGGGTGAATCAATGGCAATCGATCGGATGTCAACT
>Ga0299915_10000814_pt1 | contig 23160 bp, 23 predicted proteins | sample RVTome_13_FD_200263 | JGI IMG/M metagenome (GOLD analysis project Ga0299915, IMG submission 200263) | Soil microbial communities from uranium-contaminated site in the Upper Colorado River Basin, Wyoming, United States - RVT92D227 (version 2) ... | reverse complement strand
GTAACGATGGAGGCCAGAGGAAGAAGTTCCTTGAGGAGCGCCTTGACTCCCCGTTCAGAAAGGAGGCGGCTGCCATCCTTTGCCCAGATGACCGGGTCAATCACCAGGGGTATCTCTTTCTTCAATCTGGAAAACTGCCGCGCCACCGCCCGCACATTCTCTGCCGACCACAACATCCCCGTCTTCGCCGCGCCGACAGGCAAATCTTCCAGCACCGCCTCCAACTGCTCCTCGACCAGGCGGGAAGGCAGAGCGCGGAAATTACGCACCCCCACACTGTTCTGCGCGGTAACAGCGGTTACTACTGATGCGCCATAAACCCCCAGGGAGGCAAAAACCTTCAAGTCCATCTGGAGCCCTGCGCCGCCGCCGCTGTCGGAGCCGGCAATGGTGAGCGCCACAGGATGCCTGGAGCGGCTCAACTTGCGCCTCCTTTCGTTATGAGTCCGGGCAAGTCGGCGATACTCTGTATGACCCAGTGGGGCCTCAGCCGCGCGGGAGCCCTGGCTATCTCCTCCCGGGAGGTTACGCCGGTGAGGGCAATCGCCGTCAAGACCCCTGCGCGCCGGCCCGAGGCCACATCTGTATCCAGCCTGTCGCCCAATAACAGGACCCGCTTCGGATCCAATTTCTCTTTTCGCAGAAGCACCTTCAAGATGTATGGGGAGGGCTTGCCTATCACCAGAGGTTTCTTCTGGCTGGCGGTTTGGATGGCGGCAACGATGGTGCCTCCCCCGGGAATCAATCCCTTCTCCACAGGATAGACCGGGTCGCGGTTGGAGGCGATGAACCTTGCCCCGCGGAAAATGGCCGACTGGGCGTCGGCAAGTTTCCGGTAGTTGATCTTCCGGTCCATGCCCACGACCACGTAATCCACCTTCTTCCTGGTCAACTTCCGCACCACTTCAATGCCGGCCCGCCGCAGTTCGCCCGCCAATCCGCCTTCCCCGACGACTAGCGCGCAAGGATGCCGGCCGCCGTTCTCTTGTAGATAAAGGGCGCAGGCGTAGGCCGAGGAATAGATCATCTCCATCTTGCAGGGGATTCCGAAGCGGCCGAGGCGATGAATATATTCCGCGCGGGTGAGAGTGGAATTATTGGTGAGGAAAAAGACCTTTAGACCGCGCTGCCGCAGCCAGGAGATCGTCTTCCTCGCGCCCGGCAGAGCCGTGCGGCCGCGATAAACCACTCCATCGAGGTCGAAGACTACAGCGGTGAGAGATTGCTCGCCTCGGCGAGTCTGCCTGGGGCATGATAGGGGCGCGGGCCCGGTGACGTAGGGCTCAGCAGACACAGGAGGAAAGCGCGGCTCACTCATCCGGTAGGAGATTGTAGCAGTTTTCCGGGAAGATTGACAATCGCTTCGCTCTCTTTCATAATGGCAACCGCCGGGGCAGGTGCCAGGGGCCAGGTTTCGGGTGTCAGGTTCCGGAAAGACCTGACCCCTGAAACCCGAAACCTGAAACCCGACACCTGAGCCAACGGCGAAGCAGGCTTCCTCTGTGCCCCATGGAAACTCCTTCTCCAAAAAGCACTCCGCCGGTGAAGGTGGGCGACAAAATCACTCTCCGCATTGACGGTCTGGCGGCGGGAGGTGATTTCGTCGGCCGGCTTGGGCCTTTTGCCATCTTTGTCTCAGGCAGCGCTCCTGGAGAAGTCGCCGAAGTTGAAATTACCGAGGTCTCAAGAAGCTACGCGCGCGGCCGACTCGTCTCTATTGAAGAGCCTTCCCCCGACCGCGTCCAGCCCCTTTGTCCGCATTTCGGCGAATGCGGGGGCTGCGATCTTCAACAAATCTACTACCCGGCCCAACTCGCTCACAAGACCCTCCTGGTAAGAGAAGCGCTGCGGCGAATCGGCGGGCTTGGCGAAGTGGAAATGCCGCCTCCCCTGGGAATGGAAGAACCCTGGGCCTATCGCAACAAAGCAGAGTATTTCGCCGGCCGGGACGGCGATGGGAAGATTTTCCTGGGGTTTTTGCGGCAGAAAAGCCATGAGCCAGTCCCCATCTCCGGTTGCGCCGTCCAGCATCCGCTCAACGAAGAAGTGCGCCGTGCCGTCGTGGGATTAGTCAACCTTCACGCCCAGGGAGCGGAAGAGAAGAATGCCCTGGTGAAGGTCATCTCGCGAGTCTCTTTCGCCTCCGAAAGCGCCTGCGTAACTCTCGTAACTCTGGGCAAGCCTCTCTTCCTGGAAACTTTCGCCAAAGCGCTGATGGAAAAGATTCCTCAAGTCAGCGGCGTTTGCCATTCCGCCACCCGGAACCGGCGTGGAGTTCCCCATTCGCCTGCGGAAACCGTGGCGGGAAGCCCGTATCTGCTGGAACGTATCGGGCCCTGGTCTTTCCGCATCTCGCCGGATTCCTTTTTCCAGGTGAACCCGCGTCAGACCGCAGTACTTACTCAAGTAGTGGAGGAATTCGCCGGAGTGGGGGAGGAAGCCATTGTCATCGAGGGCTACAGCGGGGTCGGGACTTTTCTAATCCCGTTGGCGGCAAAGGCGAGAATGGCCACAGGAATTGAGGAATCAGAATCGGCCATTGCCGATGCGCGGGCAAACCTAAGGAAACATCATCTGGGAAATACCCGCGTCTATCAGGGGAAAGTGGAACACATCTTGCCTCGCTTTGCCGCTCGCAAGTGGCATTCGGGAGCGATAGTCCTCGATCCTCCTCGGCGGGGATGCGGCAAGGGGGTAATCGCCGCCGCGACAAAACTGGGCCCGCGCGCGCTTGTGCTGATCTCCTGCGACCCCGCCACTCTTGCGCGGGACCTGCACTTCGCCGCCACCGCGGGGTATGTGACCAAGGTCGTGCAATTGGTTGACATCTTTCCCCACACATGGCATACCGAAAGCGTAGCGCTGTGCGTTTCACCTGCTTCGTAGGGCATGGGCTTGCCCCGTGCCACTGAGGGACTCGCCCGCCAGACTTCCAGGTTGGGCTTGCTCGGTGGTATGATAAGGAAGTTGATGGTTGGCAGGGCAGGAGTTTACACCCTGCCGCGCGGTTTGGAGAAAGAGAAATGAAGTTCTCCGCCCCCCGGGGCACAAAGGATATTCTGCCGGAGGAAGCCGCCGCCTGGCGCCGGCTGGAGGAAGTTTTCGTTCGGCAGTGCTATCTCTACGGCTTTCGCGAAATCCGCCTCCCTATTTTTGAAGAAGCGGAACTCTATTCTCGCAGCACCGGTGAAGAGACGGAAATCGTCACCAAGCAGATGTATCTCTTCACCGACCGGGGCGGCCGCAATCTCGCCCTGCGGCCCGAGGGGACTCCGGGGGTCGTGAGAGCCTACCTGCAGAGCGGATTGGCAAACCAGGGCGGGGTGTGGCGCCTCTTCTACTTCGGCCCCTTCTTCCGCTATGAAAGGCCCCAGGCCGGGCGATTTCGCCAGTTCCATCAGGCCGGGGTTGAGTTCTTTGGCGCGGCGAGCCCGCAGGCGGATGTCGAGGTGATTGCCCTGGCGATGGATTTCCTCAAGGCCCTCGGCCTGGAAGGCGCAAAACTCAGGATAAACTCCACCGGCTGCAAAGCCTGCAAGCCGGCCTACCAGGAAGCCTTGCGCAAAGCCCTGGCCCCCGTGGTTGACAAACTCTGCGAATGGTGCCAGGAGCGCTACAAAGGAAATACGCTGAGAATTCTGGACGAGAAGCGGCCCGACTGCCGCCGCTATTTCGGCGACCTTCCATCAATCCTGGATCACCTCTGCGAGGGCTGCCGGGAGCATTTCGACGGCCTGCGCTCACAATTGAATTTGCTGAAGATTTCTTATGAGGCAGATTCAGGCATTGTGCGCGGCCTGGATTACTACACGCGGACGGTCTTCGAGATAAATCAGCCCGGCATCGGCGCACAGGACGCCCTCGTCGGGGGCGGCCGCTATGACAACATGGTGGAGGAATTCGGCGGCAAACCCACTCCCGCAGTCGGCTGGGCCGCGGGAATAGAAAGGATTCTCGCTGCCACAGAAGCCAAGAGAGAGATGGCCGCGAAGGCTGAGCCAGTGATATACATAGCATCTGCAGGAGATGATGTTGCCGGCTCGGCAGGCTTGGTCCAAGAATTGCGAAGTGCCGGCCTCCCTGTCGTCAATGACCCGCTCGGGCGGAGCCTAAGCACGCAGATGAAAGACGCCGCCCGACAGGGATGTCGTTGGGTGGTATTGATAGGGGATGATGAAATCGCCACTGGCACGGTCACTCTCCGTGATATGGAAAGCGGGGAGCAGCAGCGCGTGAAACGGGAAGAACTGGCTCAGAAACTGAAGCAACTTGCGGAGCAGAAATCGCCATGATGCGGACTCATTGTTGTGGAGAATTGCGAAAAGAGCAGATTGGGCAGAAGGTTACGCTCTGCGGCTGGTGCCATGTGCGGCGAGATCACGGCGGGTTGATATTCGTTGATTTGCGGGACCGTTCCGGCCGGGTGCAGACGGTTTTCGACCCCACGGATGCGCAGGAAGCCTTCGAGACCGCCCGCCAGGTCAGAAACGAGTATGTCCTGCGGGTCGAAGGGATAGTCTGGGCCCGACCGGCGGGAACGGAAAATTCCAACCTGCCCACCGGCGAAATCGAGGTGCGCGCAACCCGCCTGGAAATCCTGAATGTCGCGAAAACGCCTCCTTTCCAAATAGAGAACACCCTCACTGTGGACGAGAACACTCGGCTGAAATATCGCTATCTCGATTTGCGCTCCGCACGGATGCAGCGAAACATGGAGATACGCCATCGCTTTGTCACCGCAGTGCGAGAGTATCTCAATTCCCAGAGTTTCTGGGAAGTTGAAACTCCCATGCTGCTGAAGAGCACGCCGGAAGGCGCGCGGGATTTCATCGTCCCCGCCCGGCTGGCTCCCGGCAAGTTCTTCGCCTTGCCGCAGTCACCGCAGTTGATGAAACAGACATTGATGATCAGCGGGGTGGAGAAGTATTACCAGATCGCCCGCTGCCTGCGAGATGAAGACCTGCGCGGCGACCGCCAGTTCGAACATACCCAGATTGATATTGAGATGTCCTTCATCGGCGAAGAAGACATCTATGCCTTGATAGAGGGGCTTTTCGCCCATGCTTTCCGCGCTTGTGGGATTGAGATTTCCACTCCCTTTCCGCGGCTCACTTATGGAGAGAGCCTGGCGCGCTTTGGAAATGACAAGCCGGATTTGCGCTTTGGCCTGGAACTCAAGGAGGTCTCTTCCATTGTCAAAGGGACTGCCTTCCGGCCCATCGCTCAGGCGCTCGATTCCGGCGGCGTCGTGAAAGGTCTTTGCGCGCCCAAATCGGGCGGAATGACCCGCAAGGAGATAGACCAACTCACCTCCTTCGCCTCTCGCTTCGGCGCCGGCGGGCTGATACATCTCGTGGTCGAAGACGGCAGCCTGAGCGGACCGGTGGCGAAGTTCTTTGCGCCTGAACAGCAGGCTGCGCTCAAGAGCGCCTTCGAGGCCTGCCAGGGCGACATGCTTCTCCTCATTGCCGGGAATGCTGAGATAGTGAACGAGTCCTTGGCGCGCCTGCGCAGCCACCTTGCGGAGAAACTGGAATTGATCCCTCCCGGGCAGTGGAAATTCCTTTGGGTGACTGATTTCCCCCTCTTCGCCTGGAATGCGCAGGAGAAGCGGGTGGAGGCGATGCACCATCCTTTCACCAGCCCCAGAGAAGAGGACTTGCCCCTGCTGGACACTGATCCCCTGAAGGTGAAGGGAAGGCTTTATGATGTCGTGCTGAACGGCCAGGAGGTCGCCTCCGGCAGCATCAGGATTCACCGCCGGGAAGTCCAAGAGAAGGTCTTCAATATTATTCAACTGACGCGAGAGGAGGCGGAGCGGCGCTTCGGATTTCTCCTGGAGGCCTTTGAATACGGCGCGCCGCCGCACGGCGGCATCGCCCCGGGGGTTGATCGTCTGGTGACCGCGATCCTGGGCGAAGAAAACATCCGGGAAGTGATTGCCTTTCCCAAGACCGCAACTGGAGCAGACCCGCTCACCGGCGCGCCTTCAGAGGTTGACGAGGCCCAGTTGGCCGAACTGGGCCTTGCCCTCCGTCCGCCTGAAACGCAAAGCAAGCCATGAAAGCCAAATTACGCGAACTGGAAAAGCGGCTGGGGCTGACTTTTGAGAACCGCGACCTGCTCACACAGGCCCTCACCCACAGTTCCGCCGCCCAGGAAAAGCAGCAAGAAAGCAATGAGCGTCTGGAGTTTCTCGGGGACGCAGTACTGGGGACCGTTGTCTCCGAGTACCTCTATCAAGCCTTCTCTAACTGGACCGAAGGAGATCTTACCCGGGCAAAGGCCGCGCTGGTAAACGAACACGCCCTGGCGGCCGCGGCCAAGCGATTGGGGCTGGGGGACTTGCTGCGCCTCTCCAAGGGCGAAGAACAAAGCGGAGGCAAGGAAAGACCCTCGATTCTCTGCGGAGCCTTCGAAGCCCTGGTCGCTGCCATCTATCTTGAGACAGGAATAGAGGCGGCGAGAGGCTTCGTTCTCCACTGGCTGGCTGAGCCTCTGGAGGCGATCGGCCAAGGGGACTACAGCCGGGATTACAAGACCTTGCTGCAGGAACTTTTGCAGGAATCACACCGCCTCCTTCCAACCTACCGCGTTGTGGAAGAGAGCGGTCCCGACCATGACAAGACCTTTGTTGTAGAGGCTCTTTTGGGCAAGGAGATCCTGGGAGTCGGAGTGGGAAAATCCAAGAAAGAAGCAGAACGGGCCGCCGCCAAACAGGCCCTGGAAAAACGCGGAAACAGCGAACCCTGAGAGGAATCTGCCATGATCTGGCCCCTTGATGAAAGAAATTTACGGCTGCTGACGCTGAGTCTGCTGCTGGGGGCGGGAATTGCCTCTGCGGAGGTTCCTCCCGTCTCCCCGACGAAGGCCGGGGAAGACAGCGCCGGAGGAGTTGCCCGAATAGTGGCCGTGGCTGAGGGCTATCTGGGCGCGCTGCAAGAGCGGGATTGGGGGCGTGCCTACGACTACCTTTCAACTCCGTCAAAGCAACTTCTTCCAAAGCAGGAATGGATCAACTCGGCGCAAAGAAAGGCCGCTCCGCCGAATCCCGGCTCAATACTTGGCTCCCTCCCGCCCGGAGCGGACCGCTGCCAGGTGGGCGAAATGACTCTGAGCGGAAGCGAAGCGCGGGTGGCGCTTGAGGCGACCTATTCTCTTCCCCTGGAGATTTTTCTGGCAAAAGAGGGAGAGGACTGGAAAATAGACTTGGCTGCCAGCGACCGGCAGATGGTCTCTGCGATGGCAACGGCTTTTTCCGCAGACGTGACGGCGAAGTCTGCCGGCGCATCTATTCCGCCGGAGGCACGGGCGCTTCTTTCCCCATTCATCAAGTCCCATCGCGTGGAGCAGGTGGAAATGGAGGCGGAGAAGGCCAAGGTGAAAGTGGTGGAAACCGCCGTGGTTGCCGGAGTTCTCGGTCTGCGAAGATGGGGGCCCTTCTGGGAGATTGTTTCTGCTCCTGTCCCTCCCGGGGCGAAGAAGCCCGCGGCGCCTCCCAAAAAGCAAGAGCAAGAAGGGCGTGAGTGGCTGCCTGCTCCCCGCCATTGGAGAAGGTGATGAAACGCGGCACACGGGCAATAGCCCAGGCGCGACCAAAACGCTTTCCGAATCCCACCCCTCAGCGGGATTACCTCATCTCCATAACTTTGCCGGAATTCACCTGTCTTTGTCCGATTTCCGGCTATCCGGACTTCGCCCTCATCCGGTTGCGCTATGTGCCGGACCGCTGGTGCGTGGAACTGAAGTCACTGAAACTCTACATCAATTCTTTCCGGGACAAACCGGGGTTCCACGAGGCCGTGACGAATCAGATTTTGGATGAACTGGTGAAACTGCTCCGGCCCCGCTGGATGGAGGTTGTAGGTGACTTCAACCCGCGCGGCAATGTCAAGACCATCGTCCGCGCCTGGCACGGAACTCCACCCCCTCAGGTTGAAGTGGAAAGATCGGCAGAGACCGAAGAAAGATGAAGAAGGCGGTCTGTCTGCTCTCCGGCGGGATTGACAGCGCCACCACCGCGGCCCTGGCCAAGGCCGAAGGCTGGGAAATCCTCGCCCTTACGGTTGATTACGGCCAGCGCCACCGCCGGGAAATCGAGGCCGCCGGGCGCATAGCGGCTTCCCTGAAGGCGGCCGAACACGTCCTATTGGAAGTGAACCTCCGCGCCTGGGGCGGCTCCGCCCTGACCTCTGAGGACATTGCCGTGCCCTCGTCCGGCCGTCTGAAACCCGGTTTCCTCCCCCCTTTGTGGGGGAGGATGAAGGCGGGGGGAGCGACCCCCACCCTGCCCTCTCCCATGGAAGGGGGAGGCGAACCCATGATGCCGGCCGCCTCCGGCCCGGAGATTCCGGCCACTTATGTTCCGGCTCGCAACCTGGTGCTTCTCTCACTTGCGCTGAGTTTCGCCGAAGCAAGAGGCGCGCAGCGCGTCTACTTCGGGGCAAATTCCCTCGACTATTCCGGCTATCCCGACTGCCGGCCGGAATTTGTCGAGGCCTTTTCACAGGCGGCAACTCTGGGCACCCGCGTCGGTGTTGAAGGCCGGCCCATCGAAATCCTCGCCCCCTTGCAGCACCTCACCAAGACGGAAATCCTCCGCCGCGGGCTGGAACTGGGCGTTGATTATTCTCTCACCTGGTCTTGCTATCGAGGAGAAGAAGCCGCCTGCGGCGAATGCGACTCCTGCCGCATCCGCCTGGCCGCGTTCGCCGCGCTGGGCACACGAGACCCTGCGTCGTATGCTTCGATCAACACAGGCTCGGATGGCGGCATTTAGAGCGCCGTTTCTTGCCTTGTCGCTGTGTCCCAGTAGTTGTAGTATTGAGTAGAGACTGCGGCTCAAGGAGACATGAGGATGTCCTGGAAAGAAACCGCGCTAATAGCGATCGTGTCTGCCATCGCAGGCGGAGTTATCACAATCTCGGCTCGGTGGCTTGCAGACATACTCAGCCAGCAGATGGAATTGCTGAGGGTATTCCGAAGGAACGGACTAGCCGTGATGGAGTCCTGCTATCAGTTATATAGAAGACTGCAGAACACCCTCTGTGAGGGAAACTACAAGTTGCTGGCGCAGTCCCGGAAGCCTGAGCCGCACTGGCCAGCGACGCATGAGGACTTCATGGAAAGTACGCAGTACTTCTTCGGGGCCTTTTTCGCCTGTCTTGAACGTTACAATTCAGAAGTGTTGTTTCTCCCCTACGGAAGGCATAAGGCAAACAAGGAGTTCCGCAAGTTGGTCCGAGAGGCGCAAAGGAAACTCTACGACGTCTCTTTGAACACACATAAACTCCGCGATCACCAAGTCTATCTTCTCGAGCAGAAGGCCATGGGAGAAGTGCTCCTCCTGGGGGGCGGTAGTGTTCCCATAATGGGTTTCCTTGAGTTCAGAAACAGACTTCGAAAAGAGCCGGAGTTTCGGGAGGCATTTCTCCCTGTCTGGGAACTCATGGTAGATCTAGAACCGGGTAATCAGAACTTCAGGTTCGCACGACTGGAGTTATTCGCTGGAAGTCTCAAGGCCCTATATGACTTCCTCGCTAAGAATACACACGGGGACGTGTATGGCCTGACTAAGAAGTTTCGCGAAACCGGTGACTCTCGTCTTCCATAGGCAAGGAATCAGATCCAAAAGGAATAGTGGTCTCTTCCTACAAGTAGCGGGGCAAGGTGACGTCTGCAGAAAGAGTCTTTTCGTCAACCGATTGCTCTGCGAGCCCTGATAGCAAAAGGTTCCCCTAGTGTGATAAGGGACGCAAGCGAAGAGAATAAGATCATATACAACTGCCGGATCTTCGTTGGACATGAACTGCTTGCGCCGGGCTGGGTGGAGATCGGCCTTGGACGCATACTAGATTTCGGCGAGGGAATTGCAGGAGGAAACGTGGATGGTGGCGGAGCGTATTTGCTCCCCGGGCTGATAGATCACCACTGTTGTGCCTTTCAGAATGTATTCTATCCCCGCATAGGCAGTCATATTCCACCGGCGGTCGCACTGAGCTGCCACAAGGCCCTGTGCTTGAAGAGCGGCATCACGACGGTTCTGAACACAGTCCGTGTATCAGACATCCCTGTCTGGAATGAGGCGGACGCCAGTGTTCCGGCAGAGCGTGAGGCTGTGTGTGAAAAGTCTGCCGAATCCGAGGACGGCCCGCACCAGTTTGCCCACTTTCGCTGTGACCTGGCCTGGGCAGGAATTGAATCTAGAACAGTAGAGTTGGTATCTCAGTATCACCCACGGGCTATTTCATTCATGCGTTGCTGCCCAGGTATGGGTCGTCATCGCAATGAGGAATTCTTCCGGAATTACCTCAGGCAAAAGGCCCGTGATATTTCTCTCGGCGAGTCAGATTCTTTCAGCAAGGCCCGAAACCCCGGAGATCGTGTGATGTGGGAGCGGGCGAAAGGAATCGTTTCTTCTGTGAATCCAGTAGACGTCGCCTTTTGCCTTCATGATCCAACTTGGATCTCGGACATGATGGAAGCCTCCAAATACGGGATCCTGGTAGCAGAGTTTCCGCTCAGCGACGAATGTGTCGATGAGGCAAGAAGTCGCGGGATAGCAGTCTGTATGGGAGCGCCCAATGCCTTGCGTGGTGCATCCCAATATGGAGACCTGAGCACTCGCGAGGTATGGAAAGCAGGGAATCTGGACATTCTTACCTCTGACTATTTTCCTCCGTCACTCCTCCCTGCCATTTTCCTCCTGGCCCGAGACGAGAAAGGGGAGCTCTCATTGCCTGCCCTGGCTAAGGCCCTGCGAACTGCAACGCAGGCTCCCGCTCAGATTCTATCTCTACAGACGAAAGGAAGCATCAAGATAGGCAATGACGCCGACCTTATCCTTGTCCGTGCAGACGACAATTCCGAGCCAGAAGTGGAGATGACAATCGTCGGCGGAAGGATCAAGTATTGTAAGAATCCAGAAGATCTCCTGTATCTCCGACAGTTATGAGAGTCCGCAGTGACACCCGGAATCACTATGAGTACCCCAGCAGCCTATCTTCACGAAATCTTCAGCGCCATCCAGGGCGAGGGGCCACTCGTCGGAGTTCGCCAGATATTTCTGCGTTTCTGTGAATGTAATCTCTCCTGCCGCTTCTGCGACACTCCCGCCAGCCGGGGCCATTCAGAAACCTGCCGCATCGAGAAAACCGCGGGCGAACGCGACTTCGTGACTGTCCCGAATCCGCTTGATGTCAAATGCCTCGTGGAAGCCTTAACGCGGCTCAACAAATCTCCCCACCACTCGATTTCTCTCACCGGTGGAGAGCCTCTGCTTCAGGCCGATTTCCTGGTGGAGGCCTTGCCTCTTCTGCGGGCGCAACTCCCCGTCTATCTGGAGACCAATGGAACTCTGCCGGAGGCGCTGGGGAAGGTCTTGCCGCAGGTTGACATTATCGCCATGGACATAAAACTGCCTTCGGCCGCGGGGGTTGACGACCAGTTGACGATTCATAAAGAATTCCTGTCTATGAGTGTAGGGCGGGGGCCCTGTCCCCCGCCGCATGGGAGGCGCTTATTCATCAAAATAGTCATCACCGCCGACACGCGTGAGGAGGAACTTCTCGAGGCTTTTTCCCTGGTGGCGGAGGTGGACCCGCAAATCGAGGTGATTCTTCAACCTGTCAGCGAAATCTCACCGAAGGCAAAAGCCCCGACTCCCCAGCAATGCCTCCGCTGGCAGACGATGGGCCTGCAAAGGCTCGCCTCGGTGCGCGTCATCCCGCAGATGCACAGGCTGATGGGTCAAATGTAATAGAGTCGAGGATCGAGGGCCTGCCCGCCGTAGCCTCTTGTCCTGCGAAGTCTCAGCGAAGCGGGATGGCGAAGGCGGGTCGAGGGCCTGGTCAGAGGTTTCGCAGATGCTCGAGGTAGCCCCGGACCGCCTCTTCCCAGCGGCCCTGGGCCGACAGAATAACCTCAATCGCCTCCCTGACGGCGCCCTCCCCTCCGGACTTGCCGGCAACCCAGTGGGCGGCCCGTTTCACTTCTTCCACGGCATTGGCAACGGCAAGGGCCGCCCCTACTATCTCCATGGCTGGAAGATCATTCAAATCATCACCCATATAGGCAATCTCCAAGAGAGCCCAGCGCCGACGGGCGGCCAGAGCGCGAAGGGCCTGAACTTTGTTATGGACCCCCTGGATCACCTCTGTCATCCCCAATTCTTCCGCACGGCGGGCGAGGGCGATCCTGCTGCGGCCGGAGAGAACCGCCACCTCCAGCCCCACCCGGCGGGCCAACACAATTCCCAGCCCGTCCTGGATATGAAAGCGAACCACCGCCTGGCCCACCTCAGGAAAAAGAATGCCTCCATCGGTCAACACCCCATCGGCGTCTATGACCAGGGCCTTTATCTTTGCCAGTCGCTCTTGCAGGTCAGACATCAGAGTCCCTTATTGTTCCCGAATACTTGGAGTGCTTACACTATTCCGGCGCGCAACAGCATTGTAGGGGCGGATGGCTAGGCTTTGCCGCCATGCCGGCCCTTTGGGCCTAGGCATTTGAATCCGCCCGCATGATTTCCGGCAAGAAGGCACGGGCGGCTGCAAAGCCGCCCCTACGGCCTTCTCTCTTGTGTCTCTGGCAGGTTGTTTAGACGATTCCGGCGCGCAACAAATCCTTCAGGTTCAGCACGCCGAGGGGCCGGCCGGCCTCGTCCAGGACCGGCATTTCGCTAATCTGGCTCTTCTCCATCACCAAGAGCGCCTCGGCCGCCAACTGGGTGGGGACGGTGGTCTTGGGGTTCTTTGTCATGGCCTCCCGGGCAGCGCTTTTCAGCCCCTGGGGATTAGACAAGAGGTGGCGGCGGACGTCGCCATCGGTGACGATACCCAGGAGTCTCCCGTCAGGATCCACCACACAGGCGGAGCCTGCGTGAGCCGAGGTAATGACGAAAAGGACCTCCTGCAAGGGAGTCTTCTCGGCCGCCAGGGCAAGCCCATCGCCGACCCTCATCACATCACCGGCCCGCAGCAGCATCTGCCGGCCCAGCCGGCCCGCCGGATGCAGTCTTTGAAATTCCTCCTCAGTGAATCGCCGCGCCTGCATCACCACAACTGCGAGAGCGTCCGCCATTGCCAGCATGGCCGTGGTGCTGGCCGTTGGGGCCATGTTCAGGGGACAGGCCTCGCGTTCCACGGAAATATCGAGCAATGCATCCGCGCCCCGGCCCAATTCGGAATCGGGACGCCCGCAAAAGGCGATGATGGGGACCCCAAGCCGTTTTACCGCCGAAAGGATGGCAGTGAGTTCCTCTGTGTCGCCCCCATAGGAAAGGGCTATCAGCAGATCTCCCTCCACAACCGCTCCCAAATCTCCGTGCACCCCTTCCGACGGATGGAGAAAGAGCGCAGGACTTCCCGTAGAGGCCAGGGTTGCCGCGAGTTTGCGGCCGATGTGGCCCGACTTGCCGATTCCGGTTACCACAATGCGTCCCCGGCAGTCGAGAACAAGCCGAACCGCGCGGGCGAACTGCTCGTCAACTCTGGCCTGCAACGCGTCAACCGCGCGCGCTTCAATCTCCAGGACTTCTCTCGCCTGGCGCAGGAAATCCGATTCGGTTCGTGCTATCTCACTATCTCTCTTCGACATCTATCCATCTCCTTCGCCTGTTTCAGCAAGTCCAGGAGTTCGGGCAAGGGCCAGGAGGTGGCCGGATCCGATTTCGCCTCCTCCGGTCGCGGGTGAACCTCCAGGAAGAGAGCATCTATCCCCACCGCGGCGCCGGCCCGGACCAGCGCAGGAATGAACTCCCGCTCACCCCCGCTGCTCTCTCCCGCGCCGGCCGGCAATAGCACACTATGGGTCGCATCCAGAACAACCGGACAGTCCAGATGGCGCATTATCTGCAGCCCCCGCATATCTACTACCAGCCGGTGATAGCCGAAAGAGGTCCCACGCTCGCAGAGAAGCAGATTTTCGTTCCCGCAGGAGAAGACTTTCTCCTTTACTTGCAGCATATCCTCCGGAGCGAAGAACTGACCTTTCTTCACCAGCAGCGCGCGGCCGGTCTTGGCTGCGCCGAGCAGCAGGTCGGTTTGGCGGCAGAGAAATGCTGGTATCTGGATCACATCCGCCACCTCGGCCACCGCCGCCACCTGGGAGGTTTCGTGCACATCGGTCTGCACGGGAACGCCGAAATCGCTCTTCACCCTGGACAGTATCTTCAACCCCTCCTCCAGGCCCGGCCCGCGGTAGGAATGCACGGAAGTGCGATTCGCCTTGTCGAAGGAACCCTTGAAAATCCATTTCATTCCGACTTTGGCCGCGGCCGCCGCAATCCCTTCGGCGGTCTGCAGACAGAGGTCCAAACCCTCCATCACACAGGGGCCGGCGATCAGCGCCAAAGGCGCATCTCCTCCGACTGCCAGCGAGCCAATCTTCACCGCGCGCATCTTCCCTCCTGGGCTTCTGGATTCTCCAGCAGCCGCCTTATCTGCTCAAGTTGCTCCGGAGTATCAACCCCCGTCGCCGCTTCGGCAACTTCGCTGACAATGATGCGATAGCCGTGCTCCAGGGCGCGCAACTGCTCCAAGGCCTCGGCCTTTTCGAGCGGGGTTGGTGGGAGAGCGGCAAATCGCAGGAGAAAGTCCCGCCGATAGAGATAGAGCCCGATGTGCCGGAAGAAGGTCGCCCGGCCGCCTTTGTCGCGAAGATAGGGAATGGGATACCGAGAGAAGTAGAGGGCAAATCCCTTCCGGTCAACCACCACCTTTGTTACCGAAGGGTCGTGGAGTTCCTGCTCATTCTTGATGGGTGTGCAGAGAGTGCCCATGGGGAGGGTCGGGTCAGCCATCATGGGGGCGATGGCGGCCTCGATATTCTCCGGCTTTATGAGAGGCTCATCTCCCTGGATATTAACGATCAGATCAGCCTGGAGATTCGCCGCCGCCTCGGCGACCCGGTCCGTGCCGCTGGGATGATGAGGGCTGGTCATCGCGGCCTCCCCGCCAAAGCCGACCACAACCTGGAAGATGCGCTCATCGTCAGTGGCGACGATCAGCCTCTCCAGGGAAGGCGCCTGGCGGGCGCGCTCATAGACCTGCTGAATCAGGGGCTTGCCGGCGATGAGCGCCAGGGCTTTCCCCTCCAGGCGGGTGGAGGCCCAGCGGGCTGGAATGATTCCTACAATCCCGGCCATGAGGTTCTCTCACCGGAAATCGTCGTTGAAAATCGCGGATATGATTCCACATCCCTCCGGCCCTGTCAACGCTGAGGTTGCTGCAAACGAAAAGGGCACGTCTCGACGCGCCCTCCAAGCCTTTACACAATGCCGAGTCGGTCTTCCGCCTAGGCCGGTTCCACGCTCTTAATGCCGGGGATTTCTTCTCTGAGAACGCGCTCAATGCCGGAGCGCAGTGTTATCTGAGCCATCGGGCAGCCGCCGCATGCTCCCGTCAAGCGCACTTTCACCACCCCGTCTTCCGAGACATCTATCAACTCAACATCCCCGCCGTCAGCCTGAAGCGTGTGCCGCACTTGGTTCAAGACCTCTTCCACCTTTTCTCTCATTCTCTTCCTCCCGGATTCTATCGCCTGCGGCGACACTGCCAGTATAACATATTGGGCTGTTGTGTGGTGAGGAGGCGGTGCTGAACAATTGTCGGCGCATCTGACATCTTGTGGAATCTCGCAGCTTATGGTGATAGTCCTTAACTGGAAGAGAAACTCGGTAGCCGCAGGCTTTAGCCTGCGCAGACTGAAGTCTGCGGCTACCAATTCTTGCATAACCCTGATAGCAGAGATTCTATAGACCAGCAGGACACTCTCGCGGGTAAGGTGAAATAGAGGAGGAATCTCGGCTCTATTTTGAGCATCTGCCGGTGAATACTGTCCTGGCGCCGGGGACCGCTTTCCGCAAAATGGCGCCCGCAGATGCCGGGTGAGTTTTGAGAGGGGCGCAGGCTGAATTTGAGGGGAGGAGGAGGAGCATGAACCGGCTGTTGAACTTGCTGACTTCGCGGCCTACTCTGATTGTCTCTCTGCCCAGGAATTCATTGGAGTTGGCGAAAGCCGCAAAGAAGGGCGGCGCGGATGCCCTCAAGGTGCACATTCATATCTACCACGAGGCCGCCGGAATTCGTTTCGGTTCACTTGCCCAGGAGCGTGCCGCACTGGAGGAGATTCTTGCCCTGGGGCTGCCCACGGCAATCGTGATCGCCTCAGAAGGTGACATCGCCACTCCCGAGGAGATGTCCGAGATTCAAGCCATGGGCTTTGAGGCTTTCGATGCTTACACCCATCACCTTCCGGCGTGGATGTTCTCTCTTTCCGGCATTGCGAAAATGGTCGCCGTGGATGCCAGTTTTCTGCCGGAGACGGGGCGCCGGCTGGAATGTCTGGGAATGGACATCTTGGAGGCGGCCCTGGTTCCTCCCAGCGGCTATTGGCATCCCCTGATGCTTGAGGATTTGCTTTGCTATCGCCTCCTCAGAGAAGCGGTCTCGGTTCCTATCGTCATTCCCACCCAGCGCCTGATTCGACCGGAGGACGTGTCCCTGCTGTTCAGTTCCTGCCGGCCCAACGCGCTCATGATCGGAGCCGTCGTCGCCGGCAAAGACGCAGACTCGATTGCCGCCGCCACGGAGAGATACAAGCAGGCTCTGCTTGATTTGCCCAGGGCTTAAATGGCTGGAATACTTCTTCTGCCCTTGGATGACCGCCCCTGCAACCGGCTTTTTCCGGCCCGACTGGCGAGAATCGCCGGGCTGACGCTGATCTCGCCTCCCCGGGAACTGCTGGGCAGTTTCACCACTCCGGGCCAGCCGGAAGCGCTGATCGAGTGGATGCTTGGCAAAGCCCGCGCCGCTCAGGCGGCGATCGTTTCCATTGATATGCTGTGTTACGGCGGGCTCATCGCCTCTCGCACCCCGGAGGTGCCTCTCGAACTTGCCTGTCGGCGCCTGGAGAGCCTGCGAGCACTGAAAAAATCCTTTCCCCATCTCCCCCTCTACGCCGCTAGTGTCATCATGCGTCTTTCGATTACCGCGGATTCGCCGGAAAGACTTCCCTATTGGCGGGATATCGCCCTCTTCTCTCAACTCGATTATCGCATCAGCAAACTGGGACAAAAGCGCTGGCAGGAGGCGCTGGCTGCGATACAGAGGCGCATCCCGGCCGAGCTTCTCGACTCCTATCTGCGCGCCAGGGAGCGCAATCACGCAGTCAACCGCGAGGTCGTGAAGTTGGTGGCTGATGGCATTCTGGAATCGGCGATCCTCTGCCAGGAGGACGCGGCGCCCATAGGCCCCCATCTGCCGGAACAGCAGGCCCTTATCGCGCGGGCGAAGGAACTGTCAATTCCGCAGAAAGTCTTCCTTTATGCGGGCGCAGATGAGGCCTCTCTTCTCCTCCTGGCGAAGGCGGCCTGCGGCGCCCGCCAGCCGCGCATCGCGGTTTGCTATGGCTCCCGGGAAGGCGCGGAAAGGGTTGCTCTCTACGAGGATCGGCCCATTGAGGAGAACCTGGCAAGTCAAATCAACGCCTCTGGCGGGGTGATGACCAGAAGGCCCGAGGAGGCCGATTTGGTCCTCCTCGTGCATACTCCCACGGGCCCGCAGAGAGAGAGTCTGCGGCTGGACGAAGAGACAGAGAGGCGAAGCCGCCCTCAAGCAAGGCGGCTTGCGCAGCGGGCGACGGCTCTGCTGGGGGCGGGAGCGAGGGTGGCCTTCGCCGATTTGGCCTACAACAATGGCGCGGATCCCGCCCTGGTGAAGGCCCTGGGAGCAGCGCAGATTCTCCCCTTGCTGGCCGGCTATGCCGGATGGAACACGGCCGCCAACAGCCTCGGCACAGCCCTCGCCCAAGGAGTGCTGTCGGGAATGGAGAAGGAAAGCCCGCCTTCCGGCCGCCGCCAGCGGACAGATTTGGACTTCCTTTTTGAGCGGCTCGTGGACGACTTCCTGTATCAGTCTTTGGTGCGTCAGGAGGCGAACGAGTGGGCTGAAAGCCTCGGTCTGAGCCCGCTTTTCCTGGACCGAGCGAAGAGCGAAGTGGAAGGATTTGTCAGGAAGCGGCTGGGCAAGTTGGCGAAGGAATTCTTCCAAGCCCATTTCCAGGATCGTCTGGTTGCCAACGGGTTCAGAATCGCGAGGCTGCGAAGGTTGGAGATTCGTCTTCCCTGGCCCAGGACCTTCGAGGTCGAGGTCACAGCAAGGATTGAGATCGAGGCCTGCGATTAAGGCCTCTGCAAAGCGCTCTCCACCGCCCCCAAGACGAGTTCGACGGCTTTTGCCAGGGGGCCGGGAAGGTTACACCCGGCCGCCTCCCGATGTCCGCCCCCGCCAAACTGCAGCGCAATCTGACTCACATCCACCTTGCTGAACTTAGAACGCAGGCTGACATGCACCTGATTGCCGTCTATGCTGAAAAGCAGAGCGACCTGCAGCCCTTGCACCGCCCGGATCTGGTCAATGATCCCTTCGGTCTCCTTCTGCCCGGCGCCGGCCTGTCGGAAATCTTCTTCCTCAAGAATCGCCCAGCCGACCTGTCCCGAGGGATCCATCTTGAATCCGGAGAGCGCCCGTCCCAGCAGACGCCGGGAAGAAAGAGTCCGGTTGTCGTAAGCCAGGGCGGCGATTTCGCCGGGCCTTGCTCCGGCCGCCACCAGGGAGTGAGCGAGGGCAAAGGCCTCATCATTGGTATTGGGAAAAGAGAATCGGCCTGTATCAGTCAAGAGGCCGCAATAAAGGCAGGCTGCAATGGCGGCATCCAGAGGAAGCTCCATTACCTCCAGGAGCCGAAAGACGATGACCGCGGTGGCGGCCGCAGACGGATCAACACATTGCACCTGGCCAAAGGCCTTTTCCGTGGCATGGTGGTCAAGGTCAATGATATGGGGGATTCTCTCCAGAGAAGGGGCAAGAAGACCGGTGCGATTCAGCCCGTCGCAGTCAACCGTGATGAGGAGGTCACTTCCCCAGTCAGGGAGCCGGCTCTGGAGGCGCTCCGCGCCGGGAAGGAAACGGTAGTTGTCAGGCGCCGGATCCTGGCAGAGGCCGGCGACCTTCTTGCCTGTCTTTTCCAGAGCAAGAGCCAACCCCAGCAGGGAGCCGAGGGCGTCTCCGTCGGGGCGCTGGTGGGTCGCTATCCAAAGCCTGCGGTGCGACTCAATCAGCGCCGCCGCCTCGCGAAGAGAATCATCTCCCACGACGTTTCCGCCCGGTCTATTCATCGTCGGCATGCAGTTCTCGCCTGACTTCGTCAAGGAGATCCAGGACGCGGTCTCCTCTTTCCTGCGCCAGGTCCGCAAGGAACTTCAATTCCGGGATACGCCTGAGCCTCAGCCTTCGGCCCAACTGCGCGCGGATATGCCCGGCAGCACTGGCGAGTCCCTCCAGGGTCTCGTCGCGATTCCCTCGCTGGCTGGACACGCTTACGAAGACCGCCGCCTGGGCAAAATCGGGAGAAATTTGCACCTCGGTGATGGTTATGCCGCCCAGGCGCGGGTCTTTGAGGTGGCGAAGCAGCAGGTCGCTGATTTCTTCCCGGAAGAGGCGATTCAGTCTTCTCTGGCGTTGGCTCAACATTACCGGAAGGGTGCTCCAGAAAAGCTTTCCGACGAGCGAGCGCGGCGGATTTAGAAGAATTCTACGGTGCGCTCCAATACCAATACGCGCGGTTCGGATTCCACCATCTGCGCCACCTTTTCCAGGACCCGGCTGGCGACGGATTGGTCGTTGGAAACAGTCGCCACCGCAATTGTGGCCCACCGGGAGGAATCCAGGTGGTCAACCTCCGCGGCGGCCACGCGAAAACGGCAGCGCGCCCGATCCAGCAGGCTTCGCACCACCTGACGTTTGTCCTTCAGAGTGAGGCCGTCGGTTATCTGCAGAAAGAAAGTCTCCGCCCCGACATGCATCTCGAGGCCTCCTCAGGGCCTCTTCCCAAAAGGGCTCTTACAGCACCTGGCGGCGTATCTCCCGCTCCTCAAAGGCTTCGATCGTATCGCCGACGCGGAAGTCGTTGAAGTCAGCAATGGCAATTCCACATTCCGTCCCCGCCGCCATCTCCTCCACATCCTCTTTTACATGGCGGAGCGAGAAAAGGGTGCCCGTGAAGATGACCTGCCCGTTCCTTCTCACTCGCGCCTGTACTCCCTTTGCTATCTTCCCTGACTGCACGGCGCAGCCGGCGACCATCCCCACCTGGGAAGCGCGGAAGAGCGCCCTCACCTCGGCCTGACCCAACACCACTTCTTCCTTCTGCACCGGAAGCAAGCCTATCAGCGCCTGACGGACGTCATCCAGCACATCGTAGATCACCTGGTAAAGCCGGATCTCCACTTTTTCGTCGGCTGCATTCCGGCGCGCCAATGGGTCAACTCCCACCTGAAAGCCGATAATGAGCCCATTTGAGGCCGCGGCCAAGAGCACATCGGACTCGGAGACTTCTCCAATGGCGCGATGCAGCAGGTTCACCTTCACTTCCGGATGTTGGAAGGAAAGCAGGGATTTCCCGATGGCATCCAGAGACCCCTGCGCATCGGCCTTCAACACAATGTTCAGTTCCTCCACTTCACCCGCCTGGATCTGCTCGTAGAGATCTTGAAGCGAGATCCGCGCCGTCGGCCGCAGCCCCACATCACGCCGCGCCAGCCTCCTCACCTCCGCAATCTGGCGAGCGATCTTCTCGTTCTCCACCACCTGGAAAATGTCCCCGGCTTGCGGCATCGGGGAGAGGCCGGAAATGGAAGCCGGTGAAGAGGGGAGAGCCTCCCGCACGGAGCGCCCCCGCGCATCGGCCATCATCCTCACCTTGCCACAGGCCAGACCGGCAACCAGCGCATCCCCGACCTTGAGAATGCCCTCCTGAACGATTACCGTCGCCAGGGGGCCTTTGCGCCGATCGAGCAATGACTCGACAATCGTGCCGGCGGCGGGGCGATCCACGGCGGCCCTGAATTCACGCAGATCGGCCATGGCAAGCACGGTGTCCAGGAGGGCATCAACCCCAGTGCCATCGAGCGCGCAAATAGGGATTACTTCCGTCTCTCCGCCGAAATCAACCGGCGTTAACCCGTTCTCGCTAAGTTGGCGGCGCACCCGGTCTATATTCGCCTGGGGCCGGTCAATCTTGTTTATCGCCACTACTATCGGCACTCCGGCGGCGCGGGCATGGTCTATTGCCTCCAGGGTCTGGGGCATGACTCCGTCATCCGCCGCCACCACTATGACAGCGATGTCTGTGACCTGGGCCCCCCGGGCGCGTATCGCAGTAAAGGCCTCGTGGCCCGGCGTATCCAGGAAGGTTATCTTCCTCTCTCCCACCTCCACCTGGTAAGCCCCGATGTGCTGGGTAATGCCTCCCGCCTCCTCAGCCGTCACCTTACTCTTGCGGATATGGTCAAGCAGAGTAGTCTTGCCATGGTCCACGTGGCCCATTACCGTAACTACCGGCGGTCTGAGAGGAGCGCCCGGCGGAACCTCCGGCCTCCATATTGCGGGCGCCTCCGGTTCCACCTCTTCTTCCTCCACCGGAGGAGGCGCTTCTTCAACTTGGACCGTGGGAGCCACCGCAGGCCGCGATGGCGGCGGAGGTCTGAGGCGGCGTTCCGCGATCCGCTCCGACTCGTTTTCTATGATGACGATGCGCGGAGCCGAAGGCACGGCCTTCTTGGGCGCGGGAGGCGGCGCGGGAGGCGGGGGTGGCGGCTTCTCCTCTATGACCAGCCGATAGCCCCAGCCGCGCGCTACTTGCCGAGCCAGGTTGGGTTGCAGAATCTGATTGGGGAGATGAGGATGCCCAAGACGCTGGAATTCCTCCAGCACATTATCTACATCGGTATCAAGCGCCTGGGCAAAATCCCGCACCGTGGCGGAAGGGGAAAGAGTGATTGCCTCGAGCCCGGTATCCTCGGCTTCTTCTACAGGGGCGGAGGGATGCTGGGAGAGAAGTTCCCGCACCGTCGCGGCCGTAGTTTCGTCCAGTGAAGAGGAGGCAGAGGACAACTCCACGCCCATCTCTTGCAGCTGGGCGCGCAGAGCCGCGCTGGCAATCCCCAGTTCTCGAGCGAGTTCGTAAACTCGGATTTTTCCCACGGGCTCTTCCTCCTGGCTTTCCGGTCAACCCGAAGGCGCCCATCATGGGTTGCCCTGAGTCGCCAAAACCGCCATCTGACTCAGCACCTCTTCTGCTACTTCTTTGCCCAGAGCGCGGGCGAATTTTCCCTGCCTCGAAGCAAGCCGGAAGCATTCCGGCGACGGGCATAGATAGGCGCCGCGGCCCGGAGTCTTGCCCGTCAGATCCGCCTTGATTTCACCGCTCGGAGTGCGGACGATGCGCAAAAGTTCCCGCTTCGGCCTTACCTTCCGACAGGCGAGACAGGAGCGCTGCGGCACGTGACCTCGCACCATCACTCTCCCTCCTGCTCCTCTTGCTCAGTCGGATTTTCGGCCGCCGCCAGGTTCGGCTCCTCTGCATCAACGGAAGTGGGCGCGATCTCTTCGGCCGGCGTCTCGGCCGCCGCCAGGTTCGGCTCCTCTGCATCATCAACGGAAGTGGGCGCGATCTCTTCGGCCGGCGTCTCGGCCGCCGCCGCCGGCTCCGGCGGCCTCATCTGAGCCTCGCTTCGGATGTCAATCTTCCAGCCGGTAAGCCGCACCGCCAGGCGGACATTCTGTCCCTCTTTCCCGATGGCCAGGGAGAGTTGGTTCTCGGGGACCACCGCAGTGGCGGCGTGGTTGGACTCGTCCAGAATGACGTAGGAGACTCTCGCCGGCTTGAGAGATTCCGCCACAAAGCGCCCCGGCTCGTCGTGCCAGCGAACGATGTCTATCTTCTCCCCGCGCAGTTCGTCCACCACCGCCTGCACCCGGTTCCCCCGGTGCCCCACACACGCTCCCACGGGGTCAACATTCTCCTGGCGGGAACTCACTCCAATCTTCGAGCGCGTCCCGGGCTCCCGGGCAATCGCCTTTATTTCCACCACCCCGTCATGGATTTCCGGCACCTCAAGTTCGAAGAGCCTTCTAAGCAGGCCCGGATGGCTTCGAGAAAGCAAAATGCGAGGGGTGCGCGTCGTCCGCTTCACCTCCAGGACGAAGAGTTTGAGCCGTTCCCCCGGCCGATAGGCATCCAGGTTGATCTGTTCGGGGACCGGAAGAACCCCTTCGGTCTTTCCGAGGTTGATGAAAACCGTCCGCCCTTCGCGGCGCT
>Ga0299915_10000813_pt1 | contig 23170 bp, 19 predicted proteins | sample RVTome_13_FD_200263 | JGI IMG/M metagenome (GOLD analysis project Ga0299915, IMG submission 200263) | Soil microbial communities from uranium-contaminated site in the Upper Colorado River Basin, Wyoming, United States - RVT92D227 (version 2) ... | reverse complement strand
CCAATGATCTTCGGGACGAAGAGGAAATTCGGCGGATCCTGGACGACGAGCGGGAAAAATTCAAGGACCTGAAGGAAGACGACAAGAGATTTTACGATCCCGACAGACTGTTCAATCCCTTTGCCGACAGCCGGGTGCTCTTCGGCGATTTAAACACCAGCGTCAAGAAGGTCATGATCGGAATCGACATCGAGGTCGGGGAGATCCTCTTGGCCCATCTTCTTAATAAGGAAAAGGATGCGCATGTGGACCTGATCTTGTCCCACCATCCGATGGGTCTCGCCGCGGCCCAGCTCTATGACGTGATGAAGCTCCAGGCGAAGCTGCTGGCCAAATACGGGGTCACGATCAGCGTCGCCGAGCAGCTCATGGAAAAGCGGATCGGCGAGATCGAGCGCCGGCTCATGCCCGTCAACCATGCTCGGGAGGTCGACGTCGCCCGAATCCTCGGGATTCCGCTGATGTGCCTCCACACACCGGCCGACAACTGCGTGACAAACGATCTCACGAAGCTCTTCGAAAAAGAGAAGCCGGCGAAGCTGAAAGACCTCCTGAAGCTCCTTAAGGCCATTCCCGAATATGAGCGGGCGGCGAAGCTCCAGGTGCCGGCCAAGATCGTCAGCGGCGCGGAGAGCAATTCCTGCGGTAAGATCTACGTCGATATGACGGGCGGGACCGAAGGCTCGAAGGATATCTTCGACAAGATCGCGGCCGGCGGCGTGAGCACGCTCGTCGGCATGCATTTCACGGAAGAGCATCTGGCCAGCGCCAAGAAAGCCAACCTCAACGTCGTCGTGGCCGGCCATATTTCAAGCGATGTCCTTGGGTTGAATCTTCTGCTGGATGAAATTGAGAAAGAGGAGAAGCTCGAGTTCGTTTCCGTCGGCGGGTTCGAGAGGATTAGACGTTGAGAGCTTTAGCCTGAATTATTCATAAATTGGGTCATTTCCTCGAGAAGAGAATTCGCAGATGGCGCCGAATTCAAGACGAGGGGTTCCCTCTCCAAATTGACTTCAACGGGCGATTTGTCTAAAATCTTACCACCCCTGGCGGCGTAGCTCAGTTGGTCAGAGCATGCGGCTCATATCCGCAGAGTCGGGGGTTCAAATCCCTCCGCCGCCATTTTCCTTCCGATGCAGAAAGACATTTTCGCGAGGTTCAAAAGGACGGTCGGGCGGTACGGCATGATCGCGGCCGGCGACAGCCTTCTCGTCGCCTGTTCCGGCGGCGCCGATTCGACGGCCCTCCTCCATCTGCTTCTTGAGCTGCGCAGGGAAACGCCTTTTGAGCTCGGGCTGGCTCATTTCAACCATAGGCTCCGGCCGGCGGCGGACGAGGATGAGCGGTTTGTCCGGGATGAAGCCCGGAAGCTCGGCCTTCCGCTCGTGGTCGAACGCCGCGACGTCAAAGCCTATGCCCGAGGGAAAAAGCTCAACCTTGAAGAAGCCGCGAGGGTCCTGAGATACGGCTTTCTCGAAAGGGCGGCGGCCCGGGCCGGAGCAACGCGGATCGCCACGGGCCATACGCTCAACGACCAGGCGGAGACGTTTCTCATGCGGCTGCTGCGCGGCAGCGGTCCTCGAGGGTTGGGCGGAATTCACCCGGTTGTGGAAGGCAAGATCATTCGGCCTCTCATTGAAATTTCCCGGAACGACATCGAAGTCCTCTGTCGCCGGAAGAAACTCCCCTTTCGCACGGACGAAACGAACAGGGACAGGCGTTTTCTTCGCAACAAGATCCGGCTCGGATTGATCCCCTATCTTGAAAGACATTATGAGCCCGGCCTCGTCTCCAAGCTCGGCCGTCTGGCCTTGATTCTCCAGGACGAGGAGGCCGTCTTCGAAAAGATGGTCCAGGAACAATACAGCGGCCTGATCGTCCGGAAAGATTCTCATCCGTCCCTGGATGCCCGTAATCTCGCTAAGCTTCCAAGAGGCATGGCCCGTCGCGTTGTCCGCGCCTTCCTGAAAGATAGGAAAGGAGATCTTCGGCGGATTTCGTTTGAGGATGTCGAGGCGGTCATTCACCTTGGCGAGGACCGGGAGCTGACGCTTCCCGATAAGCTCCGCTTGCGCAGGGAAGGCGGGTTTATTTTCCTAAAAGAGAAGACCGCACCGAAAGCTCCTTCTTCTTCTTATCTCTGGGACGGCAAGAATCCTCTTCCTGTCCTCGAAGCGGGGATGACGTTCACTGTTGAGAAAATGAAAAAGCCGAATCAGGCATCCTGGCCTTTTGATGACCAGAGCCGGTGTTATGGCGATGCCGGAAAGCTCAGCTTTCCGCTTCTCGTTCGGCCGCGCCGAGAAGGAGACCGGTATCAGCCTCTGGGAGCGCCCGGCCGGAAAAAGCTGAAAGAGATCCTGCGGGCGAAAAAGATCCTCCTCTCCGATAGGGACAGACTTCCTGTCTTCTGCTCGGAGGGGAACATCGTCTGGATCCCGGGTTTGCCGGTGGCCGAGGATTTCAAGATCACGCCGCGGACAAAGATAGTCTTTTGTCTAAAAAGAATATCGACACACCCATAATTCTAGAGAACTAACCTGAATTATTCATAAATTGCTTTGTTTCCTTGAGAAGAGAATTCTCAGATGGCGCCGAATTCAAAACAAGGGGGACACGATCCCAAATTCCGGAGAATTTTGGTCATGTCCCCGAATTCGGCGCCCGTCCGCAAATTCAGGACCTAGAGATACAACGTAATTCATGAATAATTCAGACTCAGCGTATGTCCTTCCTCTTATTTTTTTAAGTAATTTTCTCGCCAGAGCTCGAAAACCAGCAAAGCCCAGAGCTGGTGGCTGTAGTTCTCTTTGCCCGAAGCATGGTCGTCCATCATCTTGCGGATGGCCGCGTATTGGAAAAGGCCGCCGGAAGCGATCCGTTTCTCGCTGAGATAATCCTCCATGAGGTCCTTGAGCTCGGCCCGAAGCCAGTGCTTGATGGGGATGCTGAAGCCTTCCTTGCGGCGGTAGATGTTCTCTTTCGGCAGAAGGCGCTCCATCGTCTTTTTGAAGATCCACTTCGTCGTCAGGCCATGGAGCTTGAGCTTTCCGGGCAGCCGGAAAGCGAACTCAACGAGCTTATGGTCGAGGAGGGGCTCGCGGGCTTCGAGCGACGTGGCCATGCTCATCCGGTCCACCTTGACCATGATGTCGTCGGCGAGATACGTCTTGAGGTCGAGGTAAAGCTCGCCCGTCGTCCGGTCGAAGCTTTTGAGCCGCTCGTAGATCGGACCGAACGGCTCATGTTGCCCGATACTCCGGATGCCGCCCAACCGAGTTTTCAGATCGTCCGAATAAAGGTTTTCCTTGAGGCGATCGGACAAAAACATCATCCACCGCATATGCCTTAGATCTTTATTGTTATCAAATGCCTGGGTGAACCGCCGGAGTTTGTTCCAGGCTCCTTTTTTCTGTTCGCCGGGCGGGAGCCGGCTCGTTATAAAGCCGGCGGTTTTTGCCCCACGGGCGACGGCAGGAAGCCTCGATAGCCGTTGAGCCTGGTAATGCTCATAGCCGGCGAAGATCTCATCGCCGCCGTCTCCGGAGAGGATGACTTTGACGTGGGCCCGGGCCATTTTGGAGACAAGATACGTCGGAAAGATCGAGAAATCGGCCAGGGGCTCGTCGAGATGGCGAAAGAGCTTTTCCGTGAGCTCCAGCGCCTGCGGCTCAAGAATAAATTCTTCATGCTGGGTCTCGAAGCGCTTGGCGATCCTCCGGGCGTATGGGAGCTCGTTATACGAAGAGTCCTTGAAGCCGATCGAAAAGGTCCGGAGCGGCGAGGCCCCGAGCTCCCGCATCAGCCCGACGATGGTCGAGGAATCGATGCCGCCGCTCAAAAACGCTCCCAGCGGAACGTCGCTGATCAGACGGAGCTTTATGGATTCTTTAAGGAGTGCGTAAAGCTCGTCCATGAGGGAGGGGAGAGAACGGCTTTTCAAGGATTCATCCGGCGGACGGTCCGGTTCGATGTCCCAATACTTATGGACGGCGGTCCGTCCTTCGTCGTAAGTCAGATAATGTCCGGCGGGAAGCTTGAAGATATTTTTAAAGATCGAGTACGGCGCCGGAATGTATTCGAGCGTTAAAAAAAGGTCGAGGGCTGTCGGCTCGATCTCGCGCTTGACGTCCGGATGGGCCAGGATGGCTTTGAGCTCCGACCCGAAAACGAGGGTCCCGTCCGGGAGCTGCGTATAATAAAGCGGCTTGATGCCGATCCTGTCCCGGACAAGAAGAAGGCGCCGCGTTTTTTTCTCCCAGAGGGCGAAGGCGAACATACCCCTGAACCGGTGAACGAAATCCAGGCCCCATTCTTCATAGGCATGGACCATCGTTTCGGTGTCGGTCCGCGTTTTGAAGACGTGGCCGCGGCCGATGAGCTCGTCCCGGACCTCCGGGAAATTATAGGCTTCGCCGTTGTAGGCGATCCAGATCGAGCCGTCTTCATTGGAGAGCGGCTGATGGCCTCCCTCGATGTCGATGATGCTCAGCCGGCGGTTCCCCAGCCCGATGCGTTCAGCGACGAAGAAGCCCTCGTCATCCGGGCCGCGGTGGATGATTTCCCGGCACATCCGGGTGAGGATTTCGGCCGGGATGGCCGGGCCGGCCGATGTCGTAGCGATTCCGCAGATGCCGCACATGGCCTACTTGGCGATGACCTCGAGCTCGAAAAAGACGCCGAGCCAGCGCGTTTCCTGGCTGGCTTCGCTTTCATAGTAGGGGCTGGATCCCTTTTCGGCCTTGATCTTGAGGCGGTAGCAGTGGGACTGCCTGTCCTGGAAGCCGTTCCCGACCGGAAAACGGAGCAGTGCTTTCTCGTTGGCGCCGAGCGTTATTCTCTGCGTCCTTCCGTCGACCGTCACCGTGATTTTGTTCGAGAGCCTCGGGTTGCTTAGAAGATGGAATACGACTTCTCTGACCGGGAAAAATGTCCGGAGGACGACATCGGCCTTCCGGTCGCCGAGCGTCCACCAGCCGTTTTCCGTCGAATGCTTTTGGTTGAAATTGTCGTTCAAAAAGTAGAGAAAGCGGTCTTTAAAGAGGGGCTGGCCCCATTCCTTACGGAAGGCGGGAGGCTCGGTGTTCGTGGGCAGGTTATTGATGAGCGACATTTCCACGGGCAGGAGGGTAAAGGGAAGCTTCTTGCCGTGCGTGGACGGCCGCATCGAGGCTTGGAGCGGCGAGATCAGGATCTGGCTGAGGAAGACCGCGGCCATTCCCCAAGCGACAAAAATCTCCTTAGGCTTGATCTTCATCCGCGGGAGGAATAGAAACAGCGGGTAGATGTTTAGGAAATAGCGGTTGGCCAGCGATCCGCCGCCGCCGCCGTAATTGTCGGGCATCATGATGATATAGATCAGGATCTCGCCGGCCAGGGCGACTAGAAGGAGCCACTGGTCGAGGCTTTTTTTGCCCACGGCGAAGAGAATCAAGAAGAGAAAAGCCGGGAAAAAGTACCAGGTGATGCCGGTGAAGCGGCCGAAAAAGTAATAAAAGATGTTATGAAAGACGAATTTAACGGGGCGGAGAGTCCGTCCTAAGTAACCGTCGGCCGACATCGGTTCGTTAGGGGCCGTATCAAAAGTGTAGGAGTCTTTTTCGTAAGGGAAGTGATAGTAGAAGCTCCTGCGCTCACCTCCCTGGTAGTTCCAGTCTTTCAGGAGAAGGAAGGTCGTTCCGAACAATAGGCCCAGGCTCAAGCAGAAACAGATGACCATGGCGAGAGATTTCACGTATTTTCTCTTGATCAGGGTCCAGAGGAGGATCGGCCCCATGATTGCCACGTTTGGCGGCTTGGAATAAACGGCGATGCCGGCGATGAAAGCGGCCAGATAGTCCGAAGCTCTTGAAAGAAGAAACCGCTGGAACCGACTTTTCACGGCTTCAGCCCCAAAGTTACCGTGCTCTTGAGTCCTGACCTTGGAGAGCCACAGAAAAAGTACGGCAAAGACAAGAAAGAGATTGAAGAAGTCGGGCCCAATCCAGAGAAAATAAATCCAGGCCACGGAAGCGAATAAGAATGTCAAAACGCGCAGGAGTGACATCCCGGGGCTGTTGGCCAGAGAAAAGAAGGAAAATCCCATGAGCAGGAGCAAGAACAGCAGAACGGAATGAAAAACGAGCGGCCCGTTAGGTCCGAACACCCGGACGAAGGGAGCGGCGAAGAGAGAGTAGACGATATTCTTGGCGTAAAATAGTTTTTCCCGGCCGCCTTCCTTGACTCTTCTTAAAAAAATGCCGTTCGGTCCGGCCGGAAAATCTTCCTTGTAGCGGACAAGGTCTTTCTTGGTGTATTCAATGTCGCCGTCGAAGGCGAGACTCTGGGCCATGGCGTAATAGACAGCCTGGTCGCCGGCGAGAAAGCCCTGGTCGAGGACGGGCAGGTTGATGAACAGGGAAAAGCCGAGGAAAAAGAGCGAGACCAGGAGGAGCGCCGCTCTGGGACCCTTTTTTTCTTGTAACACAAGTTAAATCCATACCATATTAGGGGGGTAAATTCAACCGGCAAGATCGGCAAAAAATCGCCCGCTAATATCAACGCATTAAATAAAGTAACATCCCTGTGCGGGCGGCGCTTAGGCCGCCCGCAGCCCCCGGGCCCCGGGGAACCAGTCCCGTCGGTTCCCCCCGTCGAAAAAGCCGACGGGCCCCCCCTCCGCTACGGGGGCTTGAGGGCGGTCTAAGCGCCGTCCATACATCGTCACTTTATTTATTGCGTTTGTATTAGTTCACGAGCGGTTGATATGCCCCGTGGCTTGCAACTGTGTGGAGGTAAGCTTGAGGTGAGGAAACGACGCAATTTATGAATAATTCAGGATAGCTTAGTTCCTCATATCCCCTTCGGCCAATCAAAGGGGGCTTGAATCTTGAATAAGGTATGCGTCTCTGGTGTGACATGCAGGACAGGGCTTCCTTCCAAGAGTGTCTAGCCGGGCATAAGTATAAGATATAAATATAAATAGGATGAAATTCGTCCAGCCGCTATTTCAGGGGGCTAAGCAAAAGGAGCTATTAATCACCCCTTGATTCACTTGGATAGGTGATTGATGAGTTTCTCTTGGGCGGTTATAACTATGACGAGATGTATCCACTAACCACACTTCCGGGGAAAAGAGAATAAGTATTAAAGAAGAAAACGGGAAAGGGAAGGGTCCTTGTTTCAAACAGAAAAAAAGCATATTCACGTCATTCGATTTGAAGCGGAACCATATCATTTTATTTTCAAATAGACAAGGAGGAGGAAAGAGATGAAGAATTTTTTCCTTTTCCAAGGTCGTAGCGTTTTGATTTCCGATCAAAAAGGAGACAAAAAAATGAGCAAAAAGGGAATCTCTCTTTCGGTCCTGGCGTTCGTGGCGGCGAGCTTTTTGCTGTCCTCGGGCGGCTATTCCGCTGCGGATAATCCGGCCATGTCCTACATGTTGATTTTCCAATACGCCGACCTGCCCGAAGGCCTTGGGCAGCAGATCGTCCTGGCAAACGGGGAGATGACGGCGGACATCAAACAAATCGGAGTGGCTGTCGCTTCTTCCTCAGATCCGAAGTTCATCGACAAGGCTTCCAAGATTCGCGGAATCCGGTCGGTCGTGCTCAACCCCGTCGTCGAGTGGGGCGGCCCAGAGCCGATCGTCGAAGAAATGGGGAGCAAGACCCTTGTGCCTAAGTATTTCGACTTGCAGTGGAATCTGCGGATAATCTACGCTCCCGAAGCTTGGGATCTTGGGGCCCGGGGCGAGGGGGCCAGGGTCTTCGTCCTGGACAGCGGGATCGACTCCGACAATCCGGATATCAGTCCCAACCTCAACACAAGTCTCTGCAAATCCTTTGTTCCCGGGGAGGGTTGGGACGCAAATCCGGCAATATTTTTCAACCATGGCACCCACGTGGCGGGCATCATCGCCGCGGCCCAAACCGACTCCGCGACCTCGAACGACTGGGGCATCATCGGAGTCGCTCCCAAAGCTGAGCTCGTGGCGGTCAAAGTACTTTCCGAAAAGACTGGGACAGGCTTACTTTCCTATCTCAATGAGGCCATCGTTTATGCGGCCGACAACGGAGCGGACATCATCAACATGAGCCTGGGCGGCCTTCTTCCCTCGCGCAGCGGCTGGTGGGTCGGGGATTTCCACGTAACCGCCAAAATGGTCGGCGAGATGTTGCACGCTACTCAAAGAGCCATTACCTACGCCTACCAGAAGGGGGCAACGATGGTGGCGGCGGCCGGCAATTCGGCCATCGACGCTGATCATGACCAGAACCAGATCATCCTTCCCGCCCAGCTGGCCCAGGTGATCGCCGTTTCCGCGACCGACGTTTGGGATGGGCCATGGTATCTCAACAACTTTGGCCAATCTCTGGTCAGTTTCGCGGCTCCCGGCGATTGGATATTAAGCGACAACAACAACAGTAAGTTTGCTTATTGGACCGGGACAAGCCAGGCCGCGGCCCATGTGTCCGGCGTGGCCGCCTTGATCATCGGACAAAACGGCGGCTCCCTCCATCCGGCCCAAGTGGAATCTGTCTTGAAGCAGTCGGCCGATGATCTCGGAAAGCCCGGAAACGACGACTTTTACGGAAAGGGACGGGTGAACGCTTACAAAGCCGTCCTCTATTCCAAATAAATGGGGATTACGGAGCGGATTTTGATAAAAAATCGGTTGAAAATCTTCCCTAGTTCACTTTTAGGGGAGGTTGACGAGTCCCTCGCGGGAGGCCATAAAGAGGACGGAACTTGTCCGAAGCCATACGTCTGTGGAAAAGAAAATGAATAAGAGAAGAAAGCGCGAAGAGGGTTTTTCATTGATCGAAATCCTCATCGCCATGGTGATCTTGGGGATCATGCTTATGACCCTGGTCAGCGTTTTTATCTATGGCTATAATGTTCTCTCCCGCACGAAACAGGTCGCCTTGGCCACTCAGATCTGCCAGGAAGAGATCGAGCGCATCCGGAACTTGGACTTTGCCACCATCCTGACTATGGGGACGACATTCACCAACGATAAGCTGGCGAGCCTTTCTAACGGGCAGGGAATTCTGGCTTTGGAAAGCAGCGTGGGAGATGACATTAAAAAACTCACGGTCAGCGTCACCTGGACCTACCGGGGCCAGACGCTGCGCAAGGACGTCGTGACCCTGATCACAAAGCTGGGCGTGAATAAGAAATGAGCGCGGATGAACATGGATAAATTACGGCCCCTATTTAAAGCCCCTGGACGGCCGCGGGGGTTCACCTTGATCGAAATGCTCATCGGCCTGGTGATCATGTCTTTCCTGATCGGGGCCCTCCTGTCCCTGTATTCAAAAGGACAGCAGCAGTTCATGAACCAGAATATTCAGTCCGATGTCTTGGAGAAAACCCGCTACCCTCTAGCCTGGATCGCCCGGGACGTGAAATCCGCAATCCAGGTGGCTGCAACATGGGGAAGCTACACGACTTCTTTGAATACCCTGGTCCTGGCAGTTCCCTCAGTGGATTCCGGCGGACTGATCATTGATGTAAACTCGGAATTCGACCACGTCATTTACCAGGTATTCGAGAGTAAGCTCCAGAGGATCTACGACGCCAAGGAAGGCGTCAGCGCCAGGGTCGACGGCAGCCGCAATCTGGCCGACGACACAACAGGGCTCAGCCTCACGTATTACGATGCGTCGGACGCCACGCTCTCGTCCAATTTCGACACGGCGGCCAGTGTCAAAGTCTCTTTGTCCACGGCGCGGAAGGGATTCCGGAGGACCTTCCAGGAGTCCCTGAATTCGAAATTCAAGCTGAGAAACAAATGACGAACGTCAGCACGAACGAGAAGGCGGGAAACTTTAATCGTTTCCGTGAACGGGGATCTGTCCTGGCCATCTCGCTCCTGGTTTCTGTTTTTATGGCGATCCTCGCCATCCCGTTTATGACCAAATATTCTTCGCGTTTTCGGCTCACAGGAAAATCTTTTGGATCGCTGGCCGCGCTTAACTTGGCCGAGGCCGGCCTTGAACGGGCAATTTGGGAACTGAATTACGGCGACATTTCGTCCTGGAGCGGGACGAGCGCCGAGCGGACTTTAAGCATTTCAAATTTTACGGCCGCCGACGGCACGGTCATCGGCAACATCGCCACCACCGTCTATGAGCCGGAGGGCATGGCTCCGGTGATCGAAGCCACGGGGACAGTGGCCTTTTCTGGCTCTCAAAACATCTCCAAAACCATCCGGATCGTCCTCGCGGGCGGGGCGCCGCCGCCGCTCTTCAATTTTATGCTTTTTGGCGAGCTCGGCGTGAATGTTGGCACGGGTGCCGTAGTCGACAGTTATGATTCCCGGCTGGGGGCCTATGGCGGGACGAATATTGGCACTGGCGGCAACATAGGAACGAATGGCGACATTTACGGCGCCATCAATCTGGGTAACGGATCGATCATCAACGGCAGCGCCGTGACCGGGGCCGGGTCGGATCCGAACGAAGTCATTATCCAGGGCATGGGTTCAGAAATCACGGAGGGGTCAACGGCGCTCGAGGAAGCCAAAGAGTTGCCCTCGGTCCCGGTGCCCACCGGGCTTACGAATCGGGGGAACTTATCCGTAAGCGGGACCACGACCACGATCAGTCAGAGCGGCCAATATAACAATTTGACTCTCGCCAATAATGCCATGGTGACGGTCACCTCAAACGTAACCCTGTATGTCGCGGGCACTCTTACGATGAATAATAACACCGAGTTCAGGATCAACCCCGGCTGCTCGGTTACCTTCTATTTCGGCGGGGGTTGGACTCTTAACAGCAATTCCAGGATCAACAACGCGAGCCAGGATCCGACGAAGCTGGTCATGTACGGCACCGATACCTTCACCGGCTCAAAAACATTCTGTAATACTTTTGAAACCTATGCCGCCATGTACTTCCCCAAGGCCAATGTGACCCTGGCCAATACTAACACCTTTTATGGCTCGATTATCGCCAGGCAATTTGTGATCGGGAACAATATGCACGTGCATTACGACGAAGCTTGTGCCAGTATCCAGACCGGCCTTACTTCGCCCACGAGCTCATTCGAGATGAAATCCTGGCAAGAAAAAACCATCTGAAAAAAGTATATTCATACTGACCCAATAATAGTTTAACAACAGGCCGAGGAAGGGCGATTTCCGCTATCGACAAGCACATCATTGACATTGAAAGGGAACTTTATTATCATATTTTCTACTGAGCATTGAAAGGAAGCGGAAAAAGGAGATGAAAAATGGGAAATAAGAGAATCTTGCTTTCTGTGTTGGCGTTTGTGGCGGCGAGCTTTTTGCTGTCCTCGGGCGGCTATTCCGCAGCGGATAACCCGGCCATGTCCTATATGTTGATTTTCCAGTACGCCGGCCTGCCCGAGGGCCTTGGGCAGCAGATCGCCCAGGCAAACGGGGAGATGACGGCGGGCATCAAACAAATCGGAGTGGCCGTTGCTTCTTCCTCGGATCCGAAATTCATCGACAAGGCTTCCAAAATTCGCGGAATTCGGTCGGTCGTGCCTGACCCAGTCGTCCAGTGGATAAGCCCGGAGCCGATCATCGAAGAAATGGGGGACGGCTACGATGATCCATATTTCGACTTGCAGTGGAATCTGTTTATAATCCACGCTCCCGAAGCCTGGGATCTTGGGGCCCGGGGCCAAGGGGCCAGGGTCTTTGTCCTGGACAGCGGGATCGACTCCGATAATCCGGATATCAGTCCCAACCTCAACACGAGTCTCTGCCAATCCTTTGTTCCTGGGGAGGGTTGGGATGCAAATCCGGCAATATTTTTCAACCATGGCACCCACGTGGCGGGCATCATCGCCGCGGCCCAGAACGACTGGGGCATTATCGGCGTCGCCCCCGAGGCGGAGCTCGTGGCGGTCAAGGTGCTTTCCGAAAATACTGGGACAGGCTTGCTTTCCTATCTCAATGAGGCCATCGTTTATGCGGCCGACAACGGAGCGGACGTCATCAACATGAGCCTGGGCGGCCTTCTTCCCTCGCGCAGCGGCTGGTGGGTTGGGGACATTCACGTAACCGCCAAAATGGTCGGCGAGATGTTGCACGCTACTCAAAGAGCCATTACCTACGCCTACCAGAAGGGGGCAACGATGGTGGCGGCGGCCGGCAATTCTGCCATCGACGCTGATCATGACCAGAACCAGATCATCATTCCCGCCCAGCTGGCCCAGGTGATCGCCGTTTCCGCGACCGACGCCTGGGATGGGCCGTGGTATCTCAACAACTATGGCAAAACTCTGGTCAGTTTCGCGGCTCCCGGCGATTGGATATTAAGCGACAACAACAACAGTAACTTTGCTTATTGGCCCGGGACAAGCCAGGCCACGGCCCATGTGTCCGGTGTGGCCGCCTTGATCATCGGGCAAAACGGCGGCTCCCTTCATCCGGCCCAGGTAGATGCTGTCCTGAAGCAGTCGGCCGATGATCTTGGAAAGCCCGGAAAGGACGACTATTACGGAATGGGACGGGTGAACGCTTATAAAGCCGTCTCCAGATAAATAGGGAACGCTATAAACAGGGAACGCTGAGCAGATTTAAAAGATACCTCAACGGCGGGAATCCCCGCTGTTGCTTCGCCCGGATCACCTTTCCCATCTCCGATAAGAGCCAGGTCATGGTCTGCAACGGGCTCTATGCCAACAGCTCACCCGCGAGATCGAGAGGATGCGCCGCTATAGGCATCCCTTCTCCGTCGCCTATCTCGACTTCGACAATTTAAAATTTATCAATGACACTCTTGGCCACAGCGTTGGAGACGATCTGATCCGCGTCGTTGCGGAAACATTGAACCATGAACTCAGAAAAACCGACCAAGCGGCGCGGCTCGGCGACGGCCGGTTGGCGGAGATATTTGCCCGGAAGGTTCTCTTTTTTCCTCGATCAATCTCGAGAATTCAAAGTCTTTTGATCTGACAGGGAGTTAAACTGAATTATTCATAAATTGCGTCGTTTCCTCGAGAAGAGAATTCGGCGCCCGTCTGAAAATTCACGTCCGGGAGGGAAAATGTAATTCAGGAATGATTCAGACTAAATGATGGGGTTCAGTCTTATGGATTTCTTTCTTGCCAGTATCGCATAATGAGACTGTTGGTCTGGGAGACGTATTTATCCCAGGTCCTGAGCGATTCGTCATAATGGAACCCGGCTTCCGAGGCTATCGAGAGGTAATCGGCAACGATGGAGCCGTAAAGGTCGCCGTTGGAGGCAAAATCGACGGTGGCTTCCGGAGTGTAGATCACTCCATAGAACTCGGTGTTCGCCCGCCAGATCATGTTTTTGAATTCGGCCGTGCCCATGATCGCCAGGTTTTTCGGGTCCTGGGTGAGATTGTTGACCTCCGTATTGCTCGACTGGGTGAATGTGCCGTTGCCGAGGACAAGCTCGAGAGAGGAGTCCGGCAAGATCTCCAGGATCGAATTGCTGTTCATAGTGAAATCGCCGTTGACATAGAGCGTCACGTCTCCCGAGATCGTGACCTTGGTGTTCGCCCCCATCGTGAATCCCGTATAGGTCCCGCTTTCCGTGATTGTGACCGGCTCAGCGTTATTGTCGAGGCTGAACACCCCCCTCTCAGTGAGGAACGGCGCAGGATAGGCCGGGAGGAGCTTCGGCTCAGTCAAGGTTTGCATATCCCCCGTGATATCGGCGCTGTTCTTTAGCTGGATGACGTACTCGGGATCGCTCCCATATCCGGTCGTCGCGTCGCCGTTAACGACCGTATTGTTCAGGAGAACGACATCCCACAGGTTGGTGGCGTTTGTGCCGATATCGCCAGAATCCCCCGCGTTATCGGGATCGTAAGCGCCGAGGTCGGAATTATAGCTATCGGTGTAGGTATTGCCGTGGATGTCGAAACCTTCGTCGCCGAAGATGCCGAAATTGAAAAAGGACTCGGTCCCGTGCGTCAGGCTCACGCACAACGACTTTTCGATGGACAGGTCTCCCCTCCAGGGAACGGTCCCCTTGGACATCACCAGCGGGTAGTCGCTGGCGGGATTCAGGACCGTGATATCGATGCTGCCCATCACGAATCCTTGGGCCGTCTGGACAGATGCCAGGGTGATGTTCCGCTCGAGCAGGTTTCCGCTCCACGTCGAGATGTCGCCGAAATTCAGCTCCCAAATAGCCCGCTCCACGCCGGCCTCGGCCAGGTTCAGGGCGGACAGGGATTTATAAGACTTCTCTGTGATGTGGAATTGACTGTTCATTTTGAACAGGAACGGCAGGGCCAAACCGACCATGACCACGCCGATCAGAAGGGAAAAGAATAAAGCCGCCCCTTTCTCTTTCGGAGAGAAGAGACAATTATTCTTCATATTAGCCCCAGTGAGTCTCCCTTATGCTTAATAATATAAGGCCATTAAAGGAAATTGTCAATATTTAGCTTCATAATTTCGGGGTGAAAGATTTCACCCCCTTCTTCATCCAGAACGATGACGGGGGGCTAGTCTTTTGAGGTGACCCGCGAGAATTCTTGGCTATTTTTTGGATTTTTAAGCTGACCGTATATCACTTTCAAGTGCAAGGGGGACACGATACCCTGTCCCCGTCTGGTCGGTAGCGCCCCAAAGGAGGATACCGTTGAAAACCGCCAGGGACAGGGAATCATGTCCCCGAAAGTGATATACGGTCAGATTTTTAAGCCGTTGACAGCAGCTTGGAGGGCGTGTATTATTTCCCTCAGGACGTCAGGGCATGTTATTCGATGGCTAAAGAAGGACGTTGTGACCCTGCTCATGAGGTTGCTCGTCAATAAGAAATGAGCGCGGACGAACATGGATAAATTACGGCCCATATCTAAAGCCTCTGGACGGCCGAGGGGTTTCACCCTGATCGAAATGCTCATCGGCCTGGCGATCATATCTCTCCTCATCGTGGCCCTTCTGTCTTTTTATTCAAAAGGACAACAGCAATTCATGAACCAGAATATTCAGTCCGATGTCTTGGAGAAAAGCCGCTACCCTCTTGCCTTGATCGCCCAGGATGTGAAATCCGCAGTGCAGGTGGCTGCAACATGGGGAAGCTACACGACTTCTTCGAATACCCTGGTCTTAGAGGTTCCCGCAGTGGATTCCAGCGGACTGATTATTGATATAGACTCGGCATTCGACCACGTCATTTACCGGGTATTCGAGAGAAAGCTCGAGAGGATCTACGACGCCAACGAAGGCATCAGCGCCAGGATCGACGGCAGCCGCAATCTGGCCGACGACATAACCGGGCTCAGCATCACATATTATGACCCGTCGGACAACACGCTCTCGTCTAATTTCGCCACGGCGGCCAGTATCAGAGTGTCTTTGTCCACGGCGCGGAAGGGATTCCAGAGGACCTTCCAGGAGTCCATGAATTCGAAATTCAAGTTGAGGAACAAATAGCCGTGAGGCGTCCCCGCTTTTATTGAAATAAGCTGAAATAAGCCAGCCAGATCTTATCCCCCCAGACGAGAGCGACATAGGCGGCGGGGGCGAGGAACGTTCCATAAGGCAGGAGATACTGGAAGTCCTTTTTTTTCAGGGCGATGATCGAGATCCCGATCAAGGCTCCGACAAAGGAGGCCAGGATCAAGGTCAGCAGGGTCCTTTCCCAGCCGAGATAAACGCCGACCATAAGCATCATCGTCACATCGCCCAGTCCCAGGCCCTCCTTCTTCCGGATGAGATAATACCCACCATAAATGATCAATAAAAACCCGGCGCCGACCGCAGCGCCGAGCAAGGCCTGGAGAAAGCTGAGGTCTTTGCGGACGAAAGCATAGGCAAGGCCGAGGGCGATCCCGGGATACGTGATCTTATCCGGCAGGACCCTATGATAATAATCGATGAACCCGAGGACGATGAGGGCGCTCGTGAAGAGGCAGGAGGCGAAGAAGAACAGGCCCAGAGAAAAATGGAGATAGAGAACGACAAACGCCGCGGGCGTTATGAGTTCCCCGAGAAAATAAGAGATCGGGATCGTGGCCCCGCAGTGACGGCACCGGCCCCGGAGGAGGAGGTAGGATAGGACCGGGATGTTGTCGTAGGGCTTGATACGCGCCTTGCAGACAGGGCAGGACGACGGCGGCTTGATGAGGCTCATGCCTGCAGGCAGCCTGTAGATTACGACGTTGAGAAAGCTTCCCCAGGCGAGGCCGGCCAGGGTGATGAGAATTATCGTTTCCATGGGATGACCTGCGTTTTGATCTCTCCCGTCTGCGGGTCGTAGAGATAATCCTTGCCGTCGAGATCCTGGGGCAAAGAGGCGAGGAAGCCGGCGCGGACCAGCCGTTCGAGCTCGGCTGGGTTCCGCCCGAACCTTTCCTTGTATTTTTCCAGGGCGCTTTTGAGGACGGCGATGTCCCCGGCCGCTTTCACTTCGTAAAGATGGTTTGAGGCGATCTTCTTGATTTGCGGGTCGGACGCCGTCTGATACACTTCGAGCCATGTCTCCCAGGAAGTCTTGAGGTCCGATAGTTTGTAGGCCGCCTCGGCGTAGAGTCGCTTGGCGATGTCCGGAGCGCCCTTAACGGCCATCGTCTTTTTGTAATAGTCCCTGGCAAGCACGAAGTCCTTTTTATAGAGCTGAGCGTAATGGCCGGCTTCAAGCGGAAAGATCCACTGGTCAGGGTTTTTGGCAAATCCCATATCCAGGATCTTCAAGGCCAGGGAAACATCCTGGAAGTCAAAGAAGGCGATCAGGGCGCCGACTTCATAGGGATCGACCCAGCGGGGATCCAATTCGGAGATGATGGAGAAGATATGGGTCAAATATGTGAACCGGTCCTGGATGGCATAGTTGCCGTAATACTGGATGGCCCAGATGTAGATGATGTCCGCAAGAAGCGACGAATATCCGAATGTCGCCATTTTGAGATATTTCCCGGAGGGGATGTAGATGATGCTCGAACCGGGGATCCTGCGACGGGGAATCTGCTCGATCTTGATCTTGAGGCCCATGAACAAAAGGGCAAGGAGGACAAGGACGAGACTCAGGGAGACTTTTCTTTTCATCGATTAAATGAAATCCCGCTTGCGGAAGATGAGGATGGCGAGAGCGAGGATAAACGCGGAATAGACGATCCCGTACGCCGTCGAATAGAGCATGTGGGAGGCGGGGATGGGAAGACCGTGGACGACCTCGGTCTTCAGGCTGAAATTCTCGAGGTCGGGCAGGATCGTATAAAGGACCTGGAGAAATGTCCTTGTCGCGCCCGGCCGGGCCTTTTTGATTAACGTCTCCAGGCTCCAGGAGAAATGCCCGATGAGATAGAACGAGAGGGCGAAGAGCGAACTCAGGATGGGCGTCGAGAAACAGGAGAAGAGGATCGCCACGGCCGTGAGGAGAATGAGCTCGACGAAGATGAAGAAGATCGCGGCGAGCATCCTCCATTCGATCGTCCACGTCTGGAAGAAGACCAAAGCCAAGAAGATGACGCTCATGCTGAGGAGCATGACGAAGAGAGTCAGGGCGAGGCCGAAGAATTTGCCGAGCAGAAACTCGTGGCGGCGGATGGGCTTGGAAATGAGGGTGAAGATCGTCCGTTTTTCGATCTCTTTATAGACGAGCCCGGTCCCGATGAGGATGGCCATCAAGGCGCCGAAGAGCGAGATCGAGGCCAATCCGACGTCTTTGACGATCTTCGTCCGGTCACCGACGGTCAAGAGGGCCAGGACCCTCGAAAAGAGGATGGACACGGCCGCGAAGAAGAGCAGGAGATAGAGGATGCGGTCGCGGACAGCTTCTTTGAATGTATTGAGGGCAATCACCTTAATGATCATTGCGGCCTCACCATGTCCACGAACAGATCTTCCAGGGTCTGGGTCCTGGGAATGAGGGAATGGATCCTTCCGTGTCTTTTTTGGACAAGCTCCAGGATGTCCTGGATCCTATCTTCCTCAAAGACTTTGAGGAGGGTCCGGCCGGCCTGGGCCGTCAGGCTTTCGCCGAGCCCGGCGAGTTCCTTTTCTTCAACGCCGGAGACCGTAACCTCGGTGAACAGGATCTTTTCGGAAATGAGGTCCGCGAGCCTCCCCTGGCTCATGATCCGCCCGCCGACGATGATGGCCACGCGGTCGCAGATCATCTCGATGTCCTGGAGGATGTGAGAGGACAGGAAAACCGTCTTTCCCTCTTCCCGGAGATGGATGATGACGTCGCGGATCTCTCTGCGCCCGAGGGGGTCGAGCCCGCCCAGCGGCTCGTCGAGGAGGACGAGCGAGGGCTCGTTGATCAGCGCCTGAGCCAGACCGATGCGCTGGAGCATGCCGCGGGAGAATTTGCGGAGCTGCAGGCCGGCCGCCTTCTCCATCCCCACGAGTTCGAGGAGCGCGGCGATGCGGGCCTGGCGTTCGTGTCTTTTGATCCCGAAGAGCTGGCCGTAGAATTCGAGAAATTCCCGGGCCGTGAGGTAGTCGTAAAAATAGGGATTTTCAGGGAGGAAGCCGAGGCGTTCCTTGGCCCTGGGATCGAGATGCGGACGGCCGAAAAGTTCGATTGTCCCCTTGTCGGGAAAGATCAGGCCGAGGACGCATTTGAGCGTCGTCGTTTTGCCCGCGCCGTTGGGCCCGAGGTAGCCGAAGATCTCGCCTTCTGCGACCGAGAACGAGATGCCTTGGAGGATCTCTTTTTTTTGGGGAATGAACCCGACCGAAAACGATTTGTGGATGTTTGCGATCGAAAGGACCGTCTTCATTGCGCTTTATTATATTAAACCGCGAATTTGAATGCAATTTTTCAAATGCAACTTGTATTCATCCGCTTCCGGATTTTCTTCGATCGTCCTTAGCCCGAAAAAAATGGAAAAGAACCATGATTCTTTATTTAAGGCCTTTAATCTTCCGGGAGTTTTCGAGAAGCCGTTCCTGCGTGAACACGTGCTCTCTCTTCAGGGCGAGCTGGATTTTTAGCTGCTCTTTGATCTCGCCATGGGGGACCATGGCGATCAATTGTTCATATTTGGCGATAAGGTTTTGCTCGGCCGGGACAAGAGTTTTGAGCGTCGAAAGCCTGTCGCGGCCCGGGTATTTCACCGGCATCGGCCTTGGGCTGATCTCCTCGCCGTTATCTCCCTTTCCGGCGTTCTCGATGCGCATCACCGTCCCCCTGTTGATGAGCGCGCCGGCGTTCTTGTCCCAATGCCGCATGTGGTCGATGGAATTCTTGAAAAGCCTCTGACTGAGGTCCTGGTGCCCGCTGAACAGGATCGTATAGCGAAGATAGCGGTGCATGAGCTCATTTTCAAGGCGCATGATATCGTGGAGAAGGAGAACATCCTCGCGGCCGTCGATCTCCGGGTTGGCTTGGAGGAGAAGGGCTTCAGCGCAGCCGGCGCTCTCCATGGCCTCGATCATGGCCTGGAACTGCCAAGAGTGACGGACTTCGTCATAAGAGATATTGAGGACCATGTTCCGGATCTTCGGAAAAACGCCCTCTTTGATCGGGCTCGTCTGGTAGAGATCGGTGACAAGGTCCTCGGTCATCTTGTCCCTTTTTAGGTTGTCGATGATCCGAGGATAGCGGATGACATCGTCCGTCCGGAACGAAGGGTCGCCGCCCATCTGGGTGATGACGATCCCGAGCTGGAGGGCGTGGTACATCTCGTCGATACCGATCTGGATCGTCTGGACCCGGATATCCGTCCGTTGCTTCATGACCGGATCTTCGTAAAAGAATTTCCCTTTGGGCATGGAATAGGCATGGATGAGATACTCGAAGCTCACGGCCCATTCGTGTTCCAGGGCGATGTTCATCATCTTGATCGCGTCGTCCCTGCGGCCGATCACGCGGGTTATTTTTTTCATGGCCCGGCCTCCAAATTTCATTCAGTCAGGTTCTCTTCCATCTTGTGCGGATTAAGGATGATCGGAGAAGAACCGGAAACAGCCTTGCTCCCATCCAGGTTTTTAACGCCGTTCTCTCACCGCCCTTTTCGGCAGCGAAGAACTCGCGTCCCGGCTTTTTTCTTACGGCCGTTCGCCGGGACGCTCAGACATCTTCGCTGGCCGGCTTCTTCCGCGCCGGCTTCCCTCAAGGGCGATTCGAGAAGGCTAAACCTTCCACGGTCGCTTCGGCTATTCCCGGATCTTCTCCCTCACTGTTAGCCACACAAGATGGAAGGGAACCTTCATTCAAAAATTATACGGATCTTTTCCTTCGATCAAGCTTACTCCCACAAGAGGGAAGAGAACCAATTATATCAAATATGATGAGTCCATGGGCCAAATTTTGGAATTCGATACGAATCCCCCTGGTTTTAAACTCAAAGGGGTAATCGGCAGTCTCCTTTAGGGGTGATTTTTTACCCGGAAAATCACCCCGGGTTCTACCGGCAAAGGTGATTGACGTCCTTTTCCCTTAGGCAAAGAATAGGGGTGAATTCGCAGCCCAACGGCACGGAATTCTCATCCAAGGCAACGCCGAGGTTGTGAAAAGGAAGAGGAAAGGGAAAAAGGAATCCTCTTCCAACCCTCCTTTCAAATCTCCCTTGAGTCAAATGCGAGTCAAGGGAGAACTTTTTTCCGGACATTGTTGGGGTGGGCTTAAATCATGTAAAATAGTTTGCCTCCAGGAGTCTTTGACGACAATGAAGAGCAACCTTCCGAAGCTCCGGGACGATCTCGAACTCATTCCGACGTCCTATCAAGGACAAAAAGCGGTCATTGTCCGCGATACCCTGGGCCTGATCCGGAATCCGATTGTGCTCCAGGGCGATGCGCTGAACCTTGTCGGACTCATTAACGGGCGAAACGACATCCCGGACATCCAGTTCGAGATCGTCCGTCGGCAAGGGGGCGTATTCGTCAGCCGGGAAAGCGTCGAACGGCTGGTGGCGGAGCTGGATGCTGCGTTCCTCCTGGACAGCGAACGATACCGCGCCGCCAAACAGGGGCTGAGAGACGAATACAAGAGGCTTGAAGTTCGGCGACCTTCGCATGCCGGACAAGCCTATCCCTCGTCCAAAGAAAAGCTTGAAAAATATCTTGATTCGATATTGTCTCTCGGCAGGGAAGCGCATTCAGGAGAGAACGGGAAGAAGGCCTTGGCGATCGTCGCCCCGCATATTGACTTCGAGGCGGGGAAAAAAGCTTATGCTAAAGCCTATGGCGCTTTGCGGGGCGCAGCTCCCTCAAAGATCCTCCTTCTCGGGACGGGCCATCACCTTGAGGAAGGTTTTTTTTCGCTCACGGAAAAGGATTTTAAAACACCCCTCGGCCTGGCCAGAACAGACAAGGCCTTTGTGAAAGAGCTTAGAAAAGCCGGAGGAAACGCCGTTGCGGCCGACGACCTGGCCCATCGCCGGGAGCATTCCCTGGAATTCCAGCTCCTGTTTCTCCAGAGAATCTTCGGCGCCGGATTTTCGATCGTGCCGATTCTCTGCAGCTCGTTCCAGGGTGAGCTTTCGAAGGTTTCCCGGCCCTCTCAAATTCCGGGCGTGGACGCGTTTCTGGGCGTTCTTGCCGACCGGCTGGCGGTTTCCGGACATAGCATCCTCGTCGTCGCGGGCGTGGACTTTTCCCACATCGGACCGAAGTTCGGCCATCGCCGGAGCGCGTCGTCTCTCGTTCCTGAAGCCGAAAAGCATGATCGGGCGCTCATCGAGGCTTGTCTGAGAGGTGACGTAGAGGCCTTCTGGGCGGAATCCCGGAGGGTGAAGGACGAATACAACGTCTGCGGATTTTCCGCCTTGGCCAGCCTGCTCGAGATCCTCCCCCGAACCGAAGGAAGGCTTTTGGATTATGATGTCTGGATGGAGGCAGCTACTCAATCGGCCGTGAGCTTCGTTGCCATGGCCTTTTATTGATTCATTTCGGAGTCTAGAGATAATACCGGTCTGGAGAACGTCCCCTTCGATGCGGCGGGGAACGTCATTCTCGCCGTCTGCCTGAAATAGGCCAAATTGACTTTGTCCCTAGAATAGGATATTTTTTATTCTGTCTCTTGTATTTTTCATGACAAGGAGGCAGCGACGATGAAATATTTCATCTGTTCGGTCTTTATCCTGATTCTTCTCGTGTCTTCGACGGCGTGCCTGGCGCTTTCCGATCTCGACTTCGGCCCCGGAGACACCGGCGATACGGAATACGCGGAGGACGCGGGACACACAGGCTACGCGGCGGCCGACCAACGCAGCCGGATCTATGACCTGGGCCTGGAGCTCGAGCGGCAGGCTGCGGCGCTTGCCCAGGAGAGCTTCGGCCATTTCCGAGACTGGAACGGGACGATCTCTGATCAGGAGCAGGGCATCCTGTTCAAGTCCGAAGCATTCGCAGCCTCCTGCCGCCTCTTCCTGAAGCTTACCGAAGCGCAATCGGACTTCTTCCGCTCGGCCTATTTGCGGACGAACCTTTACAGCGCGTTCATGTATTTAGCCTCGGCGTTCAGCGAGCTCGAAGAAGAGATGAAGAGAGGCAGGGTGATGCCCTATGCCCTGTCCGACTGCCGGAAGATCCTTTCCCGCATGGAGCGCGAATTCTCCGCTTGGCCGGATGCCGACAACCTCGCCTACTTGGACCAGAAATACGTGAAGGCCCGAGACGCTACGGTGTATCTCATCGAAAAGAAAAGCATAAGCACCTACATCCGGCGGCCGTTCAAGAATCTGGAAAGCCTGTTCCGCTATAATTATGACCGGAAGCGGGGCAAGAACCCGTGGCAGTACCTGGTCGAGACATCCGAAGATACGCTGGACAAAATGAAAGGCGGGGCGATGATCGAGCTGACATTCGAAGGCCAAATGATCATTGAGCAGAGCAACCGTAAGGACCGCGGCGTGTATCTCATTCAAAACGGAAAAAAGCGCCCCCTGGTCCGGCCGGATGTCGTCGAGCGCTTGGGCGGATGGGGAAAGGTTTATGAAGTGCCTCGGGAAGTGATCGATAGTTATGAAGAAGGCGACCCGATCAACCAATAAGATCGGAATCAGGTCTATCCATCTGATAAGAGAAAGAGGAACGACCACCCGAGCATAGATTACTAATATCAACGCATTAATTAAAATGGTTCTCTTCCATTTTGTGCGGATTAAGGATTATTGGAGAAGATCCGGAAACGGCCTGGCTCCCATCCAGGTTTTTAACGCCGTTCTCTCACCGCCCTTTTCGGCGCCGCGGAACTCGCACAGCAGATTTCGGCATCAAACAGATGTTCTAAAAAATGGGGCCCCAAAACTCCCATTTTTTTCAT
>Ga0299915_10000808_pt1 | contig 23228 bp, 23 predicted proteins | sample RVTome_13_FD_200263 | JGI IMG/M metagenome (GOLD analysis project Ga0299915, IMG submission 200263) | Soil microbial communities from uranium-contaminated site in the Upper Colorado River Basin, Wyoming, United States - RVT92D227 (version 2) ... | reverse complement strand
TTTGTTAGGTCGGGGATTGGAGTGGGTGACTGGTGGGCAAAGAATTAATGACTACAAGAAATTAACGGAAAACATTAAAAAATGGGGGAATAGCCTTGGGGATTTTGAGCTTTATCTGCAGGCTTTTAAATATGGTTTGCCGCCTGAAGGAGGATTTGCTCTTGGTTTAGAGAGGATGACGATGAAAATCTTAGGACTTGAGAATATTCGTGAAGCTAGTCTCTTCCCCCGCGACATGGAAAGAGTCGATGTTAGACTTTCTACACTCCAATGAATTTTTTTGTAAGGGATTTTAAGAAATTCTTTATTTTTTTATTACGAAAGAAATTTACTAGTCTTAATTTATGTTTGGCGTTTTTCTGCCTGCTTTTTTTACAAACTCAAGGATATTATCAGACACTAAAAACCGATTGGCAGCAGCCGCAGACTCTCAGCAGTAATTTTGTTCTGCCGTTGCCAGTTCTATATCCGCAGAACATGACCGGAGTTGGACCACCGGAGATTACCGCTCAAGGTGTTTTTATTTTTGACCCTTCATCTTCGGTTGAGTTATGGGAGAAAAATTCCCATTGGCGTTTTTTGCCGGCTTCGACAACGAAAATGATGACCGCTTTAGTGACGCTTGAGCATTTTCAGCTTGATGATATTCTGACCGTTCCAAAAGTTGTCGATGAAGGCCAGGATATTAAATTATTTCCCGGTGAAAGGATGACGGCGGAGACTTTATTGTACGGTCTTTTGGTGGCTTCGGCTAATGATGCTGCCCAAACTCTGGCAGCGAGTTATCCGGCAGGTAAAGAAGCCTTTGTTTGGAAGATGAACCAAAAAGCAGAAGAGCTTTCACTTCGCGAGACACATTTTACTAATCCAAGCGGTCTGGACGAGCCAGAACATTTTTCATCACCTTTTGACTTGGCCATTTTAGCCAAATACGCCATGTCAAATCCAGAATTTAGACAAATTGTTCAAACTCAAGAGATAATACTGACTGATATTGACGGAAAAGGAGTGCACAAAATCGGGAATATTAATCAACTTTTGAGTAAAGTCGATGGAGTCATCGGAGTGAAAACAGGCTGGACAGAAGAGGCAGGAGAGTGCTTAGTGGCTTATGTGGAAAGAGATGGTAGAGAAGTTGTCGTTGTTGTTTTAGGTAGCCGCGACCGCTTCGGTGAAACGGAAAAATTAATTAACTGGGTTTTTGAGAACTTTCAGTGGGTTGAACCGCAATTAAATGGCTAACTAGCCTCACAAGACCACGTCTTGCGTGCGTGTTGAGAGTTCGATGATTTTGGCGAAATTATCTTCTTTTCTCGCCTTGTTTTTTCTTCTGTGGCCGCAAATTTGGCAGCGATATTCTATTTTCCACTCCCCGTGTTCTAGGTGCGCGCCTATGGGTATCATGAGTCCGCCGCATGAAGCTTGTCTGTCACCGGGGTTAATATCGACATGTCGGCTCCAAAGACAGAAAGGGCAATGGTCGGTGTAGCCGGTGCCGATGACTTTAGTTCCACAAACAGAGCAAACAAAATCTTCCCGAGTTCTGATGAATTTTTTCATTCTGTCCATTGAGGGTCAATGGCAGAGAGGTAGGCAACAAAATTATTGTCTCCTTCAAAAACAAAGATAGGTTGAAGGAAATCCTGACTATTTTCCGATTCAAAGTATGCCAGGGAGATTTTCCTGATGACAACTTCACCCTCCGAGTTTTCGCCCACAGCGGCGACGTATCCTTTGCCGCTGGCTAATTCTTGCCAGGCAACACTAGAATCTTTAAGGGCGTAGGTGGCAAATCTCTCCCGATTTACAGGACTATGGGCATAATTAACTTGGATTATTCTTTTCCCCAAATCGCGATTACCTGAAAAAATAAGGGAAACTTGCGCTTGTTTAGGATTTGGCGGCAGGATGGGTAAGTTATCAAGATTTTGCGGGAAAAGGTCGACTCTGACAAAGTCCGCTTCGGAAAGAGAGATAGCCGGGATAAGGTCTGGGGCAATAAAACGCAGATAGGAAACTTTAGCTTGGCCGTTAGCTAAATCGTCGGACAAAAGATCAGCTTGGCGCAAGAAAGATTTTGCTTCAGAGACTGCTTGTTCGTCGTTGGGTAGTTTTTTCTCATTTAAAATTGACTGGTCGCTGGCAAAATCATACAAGAGCTTGAATTTTTGTGAAATGCTGTCAATTTCTAAAGTAGTCGCGCTATTTTGACCTTCGAAGCGGAAAAGACGTTCGGAAATTTTTGTCGGTTCTTTTTGGAAACCCATTTTTTTAGCCAGTTGTTTCGCACGGTCAAGCGCCAGAAGGCTGGCGGTGGGTTTGGGAATAAAATAAACCCTGCCGACACTATCAAGTTTTGGCGCAGTACCCTCGATTGTCTCTAGACGATAAGAAAACTTCGGCAAATTTTCCACTTGAGGAAAAGAAAGTTTAGGAAGTTTTCCAAAAGCAGTGTTTGGCGGAGGAGGCGGAGAAGGATGAATTTTTTGCCAATACCCCGAGGCAACTCCCCAGACAAGACGTAAAACTAGGAAAACAACGAAAGTGATGGAACCATATTTAATGGCTTTTCGGGTATAGTAGGCAGTGGTAGTTAAATTGGCCATCCTTTATTAACTTTGAGTATAAGCAAGTTCTATGCTAAAATCAAGCTAAGATGAACGAAGCCATGCCTGCCGGCAGGCAGGTTAGAACCCGTTTTGCCCCGAGCCCAACTGGGTTTTTACATATCGGAGGTTTAAGAACCGCTCTTTACTGCTATGCTTTCGCCAAAAGCCAAGGGAACCTGCCTGCCGGCAGGCAGGGCAAGTTTATTCTACGGATTGAAGACACAGACCGCAAAAGATTTATCCCGGGAGCAACAGAAAAAATTTATGAAATGCTTAAGGTCTTTGGTCTTTTGTGGGATGAAGGACCACTGGTTGATGGGCCACACACACCCTATATTCAATCAGAGCGGACAGTGGAAGGCATTTACCAGAAGTATGCGGAAAAGTTAATTAAAGATGGCCATGCTTATTACTGTTTCTGCCCGAAAGAGAAAGAGGAGAATGGGGAGAATGAAGAGAATAAAGAGGGAAAGAGAAAAGTTAGGGATGAATGTCGAGCCCTTTCCCGAGAAGAAGTTGAACGCAAATTAAAATCAGGAATGTCTCCTGCTATTCGTCTTAAAGTTCCTAATAGTGAGATTATTAGTTATAAAGATTTCATCATCGGTAAAGAAATTTCTTGGAAAACAGAAAATATTGATGAAGTGATGCTGCTTAAATCTGACGGGTTCCCCACTTACCATCTGGCGGTAACTGTCGATGACGCCCTCATGGAAATTTCTCATGTTATTCGTGGTCACGACTGGTTGCCAAGTACACCGGTTCATCTTCTTTTAATGAAATATTTAAATTTTCCAAGGTCTGAGATTGGCCACTTAACTGATATTCTTGACCCGGAGGGAGGAAAACTTTCCAAAAGAAAAGGTAGTGTTTCTTGCGAGGCGCTTTTGTCGGAAGGGTATCTGTCCCAAGCGATTCTTAATTTCATTATGCTTTTGGGCTGGGCACCGAAAGACAATCGAGAACTTTTTACTTTGGAAGAATTTGTTGAGAATTTTCAAAAAGGCTCTTTGCAAGTAGCAAATCCCATTTTTAATCAGAAGAAATTAGATTGGTTTAATGGTGTTTATCTGCGCCAAAAGGGGGATAGGGAGTTGGCGACATTACTCAAACCTTTTGCTCCCAAGAGCGCAGATGATAGTTTTATTAATAAAACTATCCCACTAGTTAAAGAAAGAATAATAAAACTTGCTGATTATCATATTCTGGCTGGTTTTTTCTTCAAGGAACCAAAAATTAATAAAGATTTTTTCAGCATCAATGCTAAAAATCAACTTGAGAAAGTCTTGTCTTCCTTAGAGAAGGAAAGTGTTTGGGATAAAGAGAAGATAGAAACAACTTTGCAGGAGATTGTTGATAAAGAGAAATATCAGACAGGGGATTTTTATATGAATTTGCGTATCGCGGTTGCTGGTTCTCGTATTACCCCGCCGATTACCGATTCTGTTGTTCTTTTGGGTAAAGAGAAAACTTTAGCAAGAATTAGAAAAGTTCTGAAAAATACATGAAAGGGAAATCTGCCCAAGATTTAAAGGAAAAAATAAAATCGCGCCATCAAGCGATAAGAGAAAAATTTTCCCAAAAACATCCTCATGCTCAAAGTTTTTTCCAAGATAGGAGAATTGAGCTTGGGAAAATTAGACAGCACTCAAGCAAGCTTTTAACTGCCGGAACTTTGGCCGGTGCTTTGCTTCTAAATTCGCCGTCGCCTTCAACTCTGTTGGCTTCATCCTTGTCAGAAAAACCGATAAAAGAAATCAGCGAGATTGGTCTGGATAGTCCCGAAGAGTCGCGTGATTTTTTGGTAGAACAAATTAAAAAAATAATTCCCCAGATGGTTTGTCCGCTCACGCCAGAGCAGGAAAAAAATATTGCTTTTATAATTGAGAAATTAACCGGGATTCGCGCGCGGGCAACGCTGGAAGGCGAACACCTCAATACTTGTTTCGGTTTAATCGGCGCCGAACAACACCTGCCCCGTTTTCCCGGCGACAGCGTTTCGCTGCATGACGGTTTTCGCCGCTCGGGGATAACGCCTGGTCGGGGAGCTTGGGGTTATTTTGTCCAAAGCCGAGAAAAACTTCAACCCGATGATATTCAAAGAGAAAAATATTATGTGGCGGTGCAGACTTTATATCTGCCCGATTGGGAAAAGAGACTTCCCTATCTTCGTGATTGGTATAAGTATCGCAAGGTTTTAGTTCTTAATCCCCAAACCGGGAAAGCAGTGGTGGCAGTGGTGGCTGACAGCGGACCAGCCGCTTGGACTGGCAAGCATTTTGGCGGCTCGCCGGAAGTGATGTACGAGCTTGGTCTTCATAAGGGGCCGCGTAAAGGGCCGGTTCTTCTTTTTTTCGTTGATGATGCTGAAAATAAAGTTCCCTTGGGTCCCATCCAGTACGATAAAATAGACTTATCAAAAGTTCAAATGAACGAATCAAGCTAAGATGTCAAAACTTTTCTATGACCATCTGATTGTTTTTGAGGAAATTGAGGCAAAACTTTCCTCCTATAATTTTTCCTCACCAGATGAGAAAGAAGAAGTTCATCAAATGATTGAAGAATCGGTTCACTACCGTGTGATGGCCTGTATTCTTGACCATCTTCCCCGCGAGCACCACAACCAATTTTTAGAGCTTTTCCATAGAAGCCCTCACCACCCGGGACTGCTTACTTTCTTAAAAGACAGAGTGGAAAATATTGAGGAGATAATTAAGAAAGAAGTGAAAGATTTAGAAAAAGTTTTACTTAAGGATATCGAGTCCGCAAAAATTAAAGAAATATAACTGCCTAAATAAGAAAGATATAAAGTTACGGAGCAAAGATACAAAAAGAAGTTATTAACTTGGGGTATCTTTTATCTAACGAAACTCAAAATATAATTAAATTTAAGCAGATATATTTCTTCAATCTACTAATGTAATCGTCATTATACCACGAAAGAACTAGTAAAGCAAGCCACTATAGGGCAAGTGCTTTCAGAAGTGCTTCACGGATGTTTTTCCCACCAAACCAACCCTTAAGATATACAATCGCATGTTTATTTTTATTCCAGCTTTGAAGATAATACGCATCAATGCGTCCACCTTTTTCCAATAATTTACCGATAAGCTCGTCTGCTGAAAGTTTTGTATTGATATTTCAATTATATCACACTTTTAGCAACGCCTCTTTTTTGGCTCTAGTCCATTTTTTCATCTAAATCCTCGAAAAACCGCTGAATTTGTGGTAAAATGGGCTCATCTTTTGGGGATCGTCTAACGGCCCGCCTCGCCCGACTCGATGTCGGTCGAGTCGAGGCGGGTAGGACATAAATGTACATACTATACGTTTTAAAGAGCAAGACGGCTAAGAAAAGTTATGTGGGTATAACCATTGATTTAACCAGAAGGATAAATGAACATAATTCAGGGAAGAACTTTTACACAAAAAGATATTGTCCATGGAATCTAATTTATAAAGAAGAGTTAAGTAGTTGGGGTGAGGCAAGGAAGAGAGAAAAATACTTGAAATCGGCTGTGGGAAGAAGATTTTTAAAGAAATTTGTTTTTAAAGAATAATTATATTTGGGGATCGTCTAACGGTAGGACAATAGGTTCTGGACCTATTAATTGGGGTTCGAATCCCTATCCCCAAGCAAAATCTAGGTTCGTTTACCCTGATCCGCCTAGGGCGGAGAAGGGAATCCTAGTCCCGCAGCCATTCGACTCCTGATGTGTCAAGCTACCACACACCGGGTGTGTGGTGTGCACTCGGCGAGGCAGGTCCACATCCGATATGGAGTGGAATATAACTATTTTTGGTACAATCGTTTTATGAAACCTGGGATTAATTACGTAGGGATAAGTACCCCTTTTTATTGCAACGATGGAAAGGGAAATTTTGTTCTCCATAAAAGAAGTAAAAATTGCAGGGACGAACAAGGTAGGTGGGACACGGGGTCAGGGCAGCTTTATTTTAACCAAACAGTCGCGGAGAATGTTTTAAGAGAGGTTGAAGAAGAATATGGTTGTAAGGGCAAAATCCAAGAACAGTTACCGGCACACTCCCTCTTTAGAAAACGGAATGGCCGAAGGACTCACTGGCTTATTATCCCATCCTTTGTTTTAGTAAATCCAAAAAAGGTGAAAATTAATGAGCCCCATAAAGCCGACGAGATTGGCTGGTTTACCCTCGACAATCTTCCTAAGCCCCTCCATACGGGTTTCCAGTTCACTCTGAAAAAATATAAGAAGTATTTTAGGAAATATAAAGGATCCTAGACCGGCCCGTCCGGCAGATATTCATAAATATTTTTGATATACTACTCCGATGAAAGAATATGAATCCTGTTTTGTAGGAATTCCGCTTCCTGATGAAAAACAGCAAGACTTTAAAGTCTTATTAACAGACATTAATCAAATAAATTCTCTTCTGGAGACAAGCGATCCCAGCGTTCCTCATGTAACAATCTACTATTTAGATAGACAGCCCGAATCCAATTTTCGAGAAATTTCTCAAGGCCTTTTACCCAAAGTTGATTTACTGCAAGGGGCTCAATTGACCGTAGGTGGTTTTGACTACTTTAATGAGAATGACCACCCTAGTGTTATCTTTCTAAAGGTTCAATACCCTGAAGCTTTGAGAGATTTTTATCAAGCTGTCGCAGGAGTTTTAGTGAAATATTGCGATGTTGATAGAAACTTGTCTTTTCATCCCCATCTGACTGTAGCAAGATTGAGAAGTTCACAAGCTCAACAGTCATTCGGCCAGTCCGTAGCTTCTCTTAAATCCCGATTAGATGAAGCAAGTTGGACGTTTGCTATTACCGAGGTAGTTCTATATGGGATAGACCCCACAGAACAACCTCGACGTCAGAAGAAGCTTATGGTGGTTGGTGGGTCCTAGACCGGCCTGCTCAGCTTGCTTCAAAGCTCGATTTTATAGGCTTAGTTATTTGATATAATACAAGCAATGAAAAAATCGGAGAAAATTAAAAAAATCATTAAAAAGTCTTATGGAAATATCGCTAAATCTTCAGGTAGTTGTGGATGTAGGAGTTGTGGTTGTAATTCTAATCAAACAGTCCAAAAACAATCAGGACAAATGGGTTATTCACAAGATGAAATGAACCAAGCACCCTCTGGTTCCAATCTTGGTCTTGGCTGTGGTAATCCGGTTGCGATTGCATCCTTAAAAGAAGGTGAGGTGGTTTTAGATTTGGGTTCAGGAGCAGGTTTTGACGCTTTTTTAGCTTCCCCTAAAGTCGGCAAGACAGGTAAGGTTATCGGTGTTGATATGACAGATGAAATGCTTGAAAAGGCAAAAGAAAACGCCCATAAAGGTGGTTATACTAATATTGAATTTAGAAAAGGAGATATTGAAGACTTGCCTATTGAAGACAGTTCAATTAATGCAATTATCTCTAACTGTGTTATCAATCTTGTTCCAGATAAAGAAAAAGTTTTTAAAGAAGCTTATAGGGTGCTTAAAGTAGGTGGTAGATTAATGGCTTCCGATGTTGTCTTAATAAAACCATTGCCAGAAGAACTAAAAAGAGACGATGAGCTATTAGTCGGTTGTGTTAGTGGGGCAATCCTCAAACAGGATTATTTGAAATTATTAGGGGAAGCAGGATTTGCGGATATAACAATACACAAAGAAACACCCGCTTTTTTACCAGATTACGGATTAAGTATTACCTTTTCAGCGGTTAAGTAATTATCGAGAACACAGGGTCTCCCCCCTTCGGTCTGAGCTCAGGCCTTCGGCTCTGAGGCCATCACTCAGGCTCGAAGAGGCCGAAACTTGCGAGGCTAAATATGTCAAGTCATTCGACTCTGAGGGAGCCCTCAGGCTCAGACTCGAAGAGCTGCCACACACCGGGTGTGTGCAAGTCACCGGCTCGCTTGGCCAACAAGAAGAAGAAAGTTAATATCTTTGCCAAACAGTTACAAATTTTGATTTGTCTTCGAGCATCTTGACCCCCCAATCATTATTCTTAAATCTCCAAAAGCCGAATTGATCCCCCTTTTTCGTAATCGCTGTCTTTCCGCTGGTCAAAGTTTTTAAGACGGCACCTTCTTTTGAGTTTATAATCTGCCATGTTTGGCAATTAACGATTTTAGTATTGCCATTTTCGTTAAAAGCAATGATTCCGTCTTCTTGAGGATTGAATGTCAATTCTGAAACTTGTTTAAGTTTGTCCAGTTTGCTTTTTTCTTTTGTTTTGAGATTATAAACATAAGTTCCTTCGGTGTCGGAATAAAGCAGATATCCGTCACCAACCCAGACAACACTACTAACCGAACTGATTTTATCGATTTGTTTTTTTGAAGCGATTTCAAAGAATATTAAACTATCGCCTTGGAGTAAATAGGTGTAAGTTCCTTTTGGGGATACAGCTAATTTGATCTTTTCCGTGTTTATTGAGGGCATTTCTATAAAGATTTCCTCTTTTGAGCTGTCTGTATTGACATATTTTAAAACGCCCTTGTTTCCATTAACAATAATGGTAATATACTCATTTCTGCTAATAGGAGAGGTGTTGATAAAGGAAATTGCTTCATTTTTTTCATAAATCAGGGAATTATTATAAGCACCCAGGCCATTTAATTTGAGCGTGCTTATTTTCCAATTATTGTCTCTAGTTGTAACATAGCTGATTTCGTTTAGCCCTATAAAATCCATATCGACCAATGTTTCCATGGGAGGAACGGGACTGGTTAATTTAGCTGAGGCATCTTCCGGAGAATTACGGAAATTAAAACTTTTATCCGGATTTTCCCAAATAATTAAGTCTGTATCGGCTTTGGTCCATTCGGGATAATCATTAATAGCGTTTTTGCACGCCGTTTGCAACAACTTGTTATCTGTGCCAGACAACTCATTATTTTTATTGGTTTTTCGTAGGGTCGAAGAGAGGAGAAGATAACCGATACCAACAAAGGTGATAAAGGCGATTACAATAAGGATTGCCATTCCTTTTTGTCCTTGCCGATTATTCATATTTTAAGTATAACATTTATTTATACTGCCTCATTGTGTACTTTTCAAAGATAGAGAAGGGTATAATAAGCAGATGCTTATTGATGAGATAGAAATTACCTTAAAAGCAGGTCATGGGGGAGCAGGCAAAGTTTCCTTTTATCCAGGTCAAAAATCCGGGCCTGATGGTGGCAATGGAGGCAAAGGTGGAAACATTTATGCAATTGTTACCTCCGATATTACAGCTCTAAACCAGTTTTCCCGCAAAACAGTTTTAGAAGCTGAAAATGGCCAGTCGGGAAGAAGCAACCGTCAGTTTGGCAGTGACGGGGAAGATTTAGTAATTTTATTTCCTATTGGGACAACTTTAGTTGATTCTAAAAACAGAGAAGAAATTGAGCTGGATAATCTTGATGCAAAAGTTTTGCTTTGTAAAGGTGGTTTAGGCGGCAGGGGAAATGCTGCCTTAGCTTCTTCTAGAAATACCACTCCTTTAAGAGCTCAAACTGGTTTGCCCGGGCAGGAAAGAAAATTTATAGCTGTTTTAAAATTAATTGCTGATTTTGGCCTGATTGGACTTCCCAGTAGCGGGAAAAGCAGCCTATTAAATGAGTTAACTTCTACTAAAGTCAAAACAGCTGAGTATCCTTTTACGACGCTTGAGCCAAATTTAGGAGTTATCAATAAAAAAATCATGGCTGATGTGCCAGGACTGATTGAGGGAGCATCTACGGGAAAGGGTTTAGGAATTAATTTTTTAAAACATATAGAAAAGGTAAAGATACTACTTCATTGTATAGTTTCTAATTCTACGGATTTAAAAAGGGATTATGAAGTTGTTAGAGGGGAAATGGAAAAATATAACCCAGAACTTTTAAAGAAAGAAGAAATAATTTTGCTTACTAAATCTGATTTAGCTGACCTGGGAAAATTAAAAGAGGATGAAGCTCTTTTTAGAAAAATGGGTAAGAAAGTTTTTCCAATTTCTATCTATGATTGGGGAAGTTTAAAAAAGTTGAAAGAAAGCTTAAATTTAACTTAACTGTGTGAACCTAATCCACATCTGATGTGGAATTGAACAGGAAGGTCCTAGACCGGCCTGCTCAGCACGCTTGTGCACTGTTTCGATTACGTTTCCACTTGACAAGTGGGAAGGGGTAGATTAAAACCAGCTTCAAATTGGCACTTGACAAGTACTACAACTAGTTGTATAGTGTGAAGTATGACAACTAATGACAAACAACGAGTAACCTTCTTTCTTAACCATGATATTACTAAGCACGCTAGAGCTCAAGCTGTTGTTGAGGAGTTAAGTTTAACTAATCTTGTAGAAAAAGCTTTGATCAACTATTTACCCAAAGAAACAATAATTAAGAAAGCTGATATTAAAGTTGATTTTGACCCTTAAACTCAAATCAACAAGGGCGGGGAAGAAAATAAATTATCATTTTTAATTTAAAAGGGGCGCAATTTGTATGAATATACAAATTGCCAAGCTCGAAGAATTAAGTACGACAGAAATAGTGATGTAAAAAAATGAAAGGAGGTGAAAAAATATGGCAGAATTTACAAAAGAAACGATAACTACCCAAAACGATAGCGCGAACCCAGTTGTGAATACTCCAGCTAAAAGGGAGGCAACCAGTTTTCAGACGTTTGAATATTTAATCTATTTCTTCTTCGGAGTGCTGGAAATACTCTTGGCCTTCCGTCTTGTTCTGAAGTTGGCCGGTGCGAGTCTCTCCAGTGCCTTTGTAAGTTTAATCTATAGTATAACAGGAATTTTTATCTTACCTTTTGAGGGAATATTCCGTAGGGGGTTTGCCCAAGGGGTAGAAACAACCTCAGTTTTTGAGCCATCAACACTGGTCGCAATTATTGTGTACGCTGTTTTGGCTTGGGGAATTGTTAAGTTAATAAGAATACTCTCTGGTCAACAACAGCAAACGGATTAGTTTTTTGATGTGTTTGGCTCGAGGATACGAGACAAAGAGAGGAGGTGAGAGATATGATGATTATTTATTGGATTATTTTTGGACTTATTGTTGGAAGTATTGCCAATTTTATTGCACCTAGCTCAAAAGGGGGGATTGTCGGATCAATCGTTCTGGGAATTGTTGGGGCAGTAGTAGGTGGTTATCTGGGGCAGAGGTTTTTGGGAGTGGGGGTTACCGGATTTAATTTGATGTCTTTTGTGGTGGCGGTAGTAGGTGCATTACTTGTGCTCTTTGTAAGTAGACTACTAATGCGTGGTTAGCCTTTGTGCGAAGAGTATTAGGTACACAGACGTCCGCCTTATAAGTGTTCTTCTTGAGTTATAATAAATGGTCCTAGACCGGCCTACCCAGCCAAGTTTTGTTTACAATTTTTTTCTAAGTAGTAAAATGGGCTATGGCAAATTTAGAACGGGTCCATTGGTTTTTAAGAGAACAGTGTAATCAAAAAAAGTGTGCTTATTGCTTCGGACCTCTTCCGGAGGGAGAAGTTTCTCCAGACAGAGATGTTCAACTGGCTAGGATTTTGGTTGATGGAGGCGTCAAAGAAGTAATATTAGGGGGTGGTGAACCTACTTTAGCCGATAATCTAGAAGAAGTATGGGGGATTTTAAAAGATGGTGGTGTTTATGTTAGCCTGCATACCAACGGTCTTCTGCTGACAGAGGAGAGATTAGAGAGGTGGGCGGGATTGGTTGACGATATCGCTTTGCCAGTAGATGCGGTAAACAGAGATATTCAGAGACAATTACGGGGCGAAGGGTTTATGAGGGTGTTTGATAATTTAATGCGTTGGGCCGACAAAATAAATGCGCGGGGGATTAAAGTTGGATGGCACACAGTCTTTACGGCAGTTAACCGTAACGAGATTCCAAAAGTATATAAATTAATTAAGGGTCAAGAATTCAAGTATTGGCGAATATATGAGTACAATGATGATTTGGCTAGACAGGCTTGGTTAGAAATGAAAGGCTTGAGTGATGAGGAAAAAATTGAAGGATTTTTAAAAGCAAGAGCCTTAGAGAAATCAGGAACACCAGAAAAAGGTGGTACTGATTGTTTGTTAGCAGATTTCTTGCGAATGGAAGAAGAAATGAAAAGGCTTGGTGATAGCAGGGTTCAGTTTGTGGCCAGGCTTGATGATAGAAAAGAAACATATGCTTTTTTGGAAAACAGCGGGCAAATAAATTTCTACGCTTGGTATTCATATACCGAGAGAAAAAGATTGGGAAATGTTTTAGTTGATGGATTACCAGAGGTCGGAGAAAGATGGAGAAAAATTAATGAAATGGAAGAGTTTGATGAGGACGATTGGTTAGAAACAGGAAATTCGATGCCGCTTTGGGCAAGGTTAGATGAAGGAGCTTACTTCCAAGAAGAAATGGATGAAGTCTTGCCAAAAAATATGCCCGAGGTGGAGCGCCTGGCTAATTTGTGGCTAGAAAGGAATGCGGGATAGTAGGTGTCAAGAGAAAGACACCTTAGATGTGTACAAGCCGGCACAAGAATATTTTAAGAAATGAAAAAAGTAATTTTGGTCATACCGATTTTGGCGATTATTTTTGGGGGGTATTTTCTAAGGCAATCTTCAGGACAGAAGGTAACGGAAGAAAAGGTTTTATCTGAACAGCTTGTTAATCTTCCTTCACCAACCCCCCTTCGCCCGCCTGATGGCGAGGCTACGGAGGGGCAGGCACCTACTCCAACACCTACTCCAAAGCCGACTATTAAACTAACTCCTACTCCTACGTTTGTACCCCAGCCGACTTTTACGTCAGAGGAGATAAATGGTTTTATTGAAAGGTTTGCGGCTCAATACGGGGTTAGCCCTCATGTTCTGCGGCACATTGCCCTTTGTGAATCCGGGTTTAACCCCCAGGCTCGAAAGCTAAGTTACGCCGGGCTTTATCAGTTTACTGCCAATACTTGGAAAAAGTACCGTCAGTTGATGGGAGAGGAGATAAATCCAGACTTGCGCTTTAACGCGGAGGAGGCCGTTCAAACCGCCGCTTACATCTTGTCGATTAATAAGGCTTTTATCTGGCCTTCATGCAACCCGAGCTAATCTTTTAAAGATTGCTCAAAAGTCTCTTTAATAATCCAATATCTCGCCACTCTTTCTTCGCCATATTTTAAAGCACAGTAGTTTTTGACTGCCTCTAGAAGACATGTTTCATCGTCCCAAGAGGGATTTATTTCCTTTTGTTCGCGGGCTCTTCTTTTAAGGTAGGAAGCAGCCCAAAGAGTCTCATCGCAATCAAAATGCGGCCATCCGTTTCTCGGGCAATATCTTTGAGGTAAATCGCGTAACATTCCCCAGTCGGCGGCGGCCATTTCAACTTCCTCATCAGGGGAAAACTCTTCCAGTCTTTGGAATGCTCCTTTATGGTATTCATCAGGATTTTTATCCCAAGAGACGGTCGTCTCGTGAACATGGATAATCCAAAGGAGAAACCAGGGGATGCCATACTGGATTTCTCCTGCTTTATACATAGGGAAATACATATTGAAGTCTTCTATCCTCTGACTGGTAGATATTTTTTTAAAGTCGTCAAAGAGATCAATTTGAGCAACAATTGCCTCAAACTTTTTTCTTTCCGGCTCGATTCTTTTCAAATATTTCTCCAGTTGAGAAATTTCTGGATTTTTTGAAGAGTCAATGTCGTACAGAGGGTAAGCAGAGGCTTTTTTGGGCGATAATGGTTCGATGAGCACTTTACTAACCAAGACAGCCCCAAGACCTAATAAAAATTTTCTTCTAGTGAAAGGAATAGTAGAAAGCACTTCTTTTATCATATTGGAAAAAATTAATTATTTTAAAGGGAATTGTCTTAAGAAGAATTCCCTTTTAGTAGTGGTTAAGAGTCTTACTCGGAGCTTAAATTAGCCTCTCCGTTTTTTTATGAGCAGGGGTAGTTTATCCCACAATGAATAAAATTGCAACCCCCTATTTTCTCTCTTCAATTTAATTTATTTCTATGCTACGATTAAACTGCTTATGGTCAATAAAAAATTGCTTTTTCTTTTATTCCCCTTGGCGGCATTTTTTGCCGGAGGGGTTCTGTTTGCCTCGGTGAGGAATTTCAAGACTCAAGCTGGTTGCCCATGTGTGAATCGCCAGACGGCTAACGGCGAATTTGAGCCCGGAGAGAAAGAAGCGTATTTTGAAGGAAAGAAAATTACTCCTCTTTTGGCGGTTTTATCCCAGATATCAGAGGAAGAGCAAAAGGTTTTAGGAGAGGCAACAGGAGGAGAAAAATGGATTGAGGTTGATTTGTCAGAACAAAAACTACGTGCCTGGGAGGGAAGCAGTCTTTTTTTGGAGACTTTGATTTCCTCCGGTAAACCTTGGACACCGACGGTGACGGGGGAATTCCGCATTTGGAGCAAGTTCCAATATGCAAAGATGTCAGGAGGAAGCAAGGAGCGAGGAAACTATTATTATCTGCCTAACGTTCCCTATATCATGTATTTTTACAAAGATTTTTCTCTACACGGAACCTACTGGCACAATAACTTTGGTCATCCCATGAGCCACGGTTGTGTCAATTTACCTACACCAATCGCGGAGAAACTTTATTATTGGACAGCTCCCACGGTCCCTATGGGCAAACATTATGTTTCTGCTGGGCCGGATAATCAAGGGACGAGGATAGTTGTGCATAATTAATTTCCCCATTGACAGTTGGCACTTAATTTGTTAGACTGCTAATAGTTCGGCAAGCTCACTATAAAATACATGCCTAATCAACTTGAAAAAACTATTCCTGCAGTTCCTGTTCGCGAGAGCGTTGTTTTTCCTCACACCGAAACTCTTCTGACTTTTGGTCGGTCCCGTTCCATTGAAGCGGTTAAAGCCGCTTTTAAAGGTACGCGCGAACGGCATTTGGCGGTTTTTTGTCAGAGAGACCCTCGTATTGAGACTCCAAACAAAGAAGACCTTTATGATATTGGCACCTTGGTTGTTTTACAAAACGTTTTGGAAACAGACGGGACAATTAATGTTGTTGCTAGGGGCTTGTCACGGATTAAACTGGAAGAAATTGTCACCCCCGAGCCTTATCTTTTAACTCGAGTTGCTCAAATCCCCGAAAGAGCGGAAAACACGGAAGAAATGAGAGCTCTTTATAATCATGTCTTAAATCTTTTTCGCAAAGCCTATAATTTAGGAAAAGGAACGGATGTGATGGTTTTAATGCGTCTTTCAGAAGGCGTTTCTCCGGCAGAATTGGCTGACCAAGTTGCTTTTGCCTTGGAGCTTAAAACTGAAGAAAAGCAAGCGCTTTTGGAGATTGTTAATGTTCGAGAAAGACTGGAAAAAGTGGCTGAGGCATTAAGCAGGGAACTTAAAATTTTGGAGTTGGAACGAACAATTGCCAACAAAACTCAAGCAAAATTTGAAAAAGGGATGAAAGAGGCAATTCTTAGGGAGCGAAAAAAGACAATCGAAAAAGAGCTGGGAGAGCTCGATGAAGAGGAAGACGAAACCGCCCGTGATTTTCGCACCAAGATTAGAGAGGCAAAAATGCCATCTGAGGTGCGCAAAAAGGCAGATAAAGAATTATCCCGTTTTGCTCAAATGCCGCCCCAAAACCCGGAACGTTCATATTTAGAGAATTACCTTGAGTGGTTAACGGCGATGCCTTGGAGTAAGAGTACTCCTAACAACACGAAGATTTCCAAGGCAGCAAAAATCTTGGATGAAGACCATTTTGGCCTGGAAAAAGTCAAGGAGAGAATTGTCGAATATCTGGCGGTGATGAAACTAAAGAGTAAAAGAGTGAAAGGGCAGGAGAGTAAAAAAGAAGAGATAGGGGGGCCGACAATTCTTTGTTTTATTGGTCCGCCGGGGGTTGGTAAAACTTCAATTGGAAAATCCATCGCGCGCTCACTAGGCAGAAAGTTTGTTAGGGTTTCTTTGGGAGGGATTCGCGACGAGGCGGAAATTAGAGGTCATCGCCGAACTTATGTGGGAGCGCTGCCGGGGAGAATTATTCAAGGAATCCGTAGCACCGGAACTAATAACCCAGTTTTTATGCTTGATGAGATTGATAAAATTGGAATTGATTTTCGGGGGGACCCCTCATCTGCTCTTCTTGAGGCCTTAGATCCCGAACAAAATCGAGAATTTTCCGACCACTATCTTGAAGTTCCTTTTGACCTTTCAAATGTCATGTTTATTTGCACCGGCAATATTCTGGATACCATCCCTCCTGCTCTTAGGGATAGAATGGAAGTCATTCGCTTTGCCGGCTACACGGAAGAAGAAAAGTTTCATATTGCCCAGAAATTTCTATTTCCTAAGCAAATTAAGGTCCATGGACTCTTGCCCAGTGAAGTTAAAATTACCAGCCGCGCCTTGCGCGAGATTACTAATCGTTATACTCGCGAAGCGGGAGTGAGAGAACTGGAACGGATGCTGGCGATGGCTTGCCGCAAGATTGCCCGAAAAGAAGCGGAAAATAAGAAATTCAACACAGAAATAGGCCCTTTACAGGTCAGGAAATATTTGGGGCCGCCAAAATACTCTTCGATGCTGGCAGAGAAAGAAGATGCGGTTGGGATGTCAACTGGCCTGGCGTGGACAGAGGTCGGCGGAGTAGTTCTTTTTATCGAAGTGGCTTTAATGCCGGGCAAAGGACAGCTAACACTTACCGGCCAACTTGGGGACGTGATGAAAGAATCTTGCCAGGCAGCGATGTCCTATATTCGTTCACATTGGAAAAAGCTTGGTCTTACCGAAAACTTTGCTAAAAGCTTAGATATTCATATCCATGTTCCTGAAGGAGCGACTCCTAAAGATGGTCCATCCGCGGGAATTGCCATTGCGACGGCTCTGGTTTCGGCTTTAACTGGGGTGCCGACTCGGCGCGAAGTAGGGATGACGGGAGAAATTACTTTGCGTGGTCGAGTAATTGAGATTGGAGGAGCTAAAGAAAAAGTCATTGCGGCTCATCGCGCTGGACTAAAGATGCTGATTTTACCCAAAGATAATCGAAAAGATTTAGAAGATGTTCCAGCGAGTGTTAAGAAAGATATTAAATTTGTTTTTGTGAAAGAAATTGACGATGTTCTTGAAGTGGCTCTTCGGGCAAAGAAGCCAGCTTTAAGAAAAAAGAAAATTAACGGGGAAAAGAAAGCTACTATTCACGCCTTTGCCGCCTCCTGAAATCTTGCCTTTTCGCCTCAAATAAAGTACAATTTCTTTGTATCGACCCCGTCGTCTAATGGTTTAGGACATTAGGTTCTCATCCTAAAAATTGAGGGTTCGAATCCCTCCGGGGTCACACAGTAAATCTTCCGTTTTTGTAGATGACCTTCTTGTCGCCGTTTTCCAGATAGGCGGTCACAATTCTATCTTCAGTAGAGATGATGTCGGTATGAATAACTGAGTTATTAAAACCCATTTCTTGCCACTTTTTCTTACGAATTCTAGAGATCTCCTCATGGCCAGAATAAGTTTCTTTATAGGAGGAGCCAAGGGCGATGTGGACATTGCCATGCCTACCCCCAAAATTCTCATCATAAAGAGTCTCGGCCATAAATTTGGTGATTCTTGAAAGTCTCACATCTGTTAATGAAAATTCACCTATTTGCTTGGCCCCTTTGACCTTAATCATCTCTCGAAGTATGTTTTCTCCTTTTTTGGCCTCAACACGCGAAACCTTTCCCTTTTTAAACTCAAGTCTTATGTCTTTGATTAAATTGCCGTAGCGGTAGAGGGGAAAATCAAAACTAATTTTTCCCTCAGTTAGCCTGAAATCCGGCGAAATAAAAATCTCAAAGCTGGGGATATTGGCGCCATCTCCACCGGCCCATTTTCTATTTTGGCCGATACCAATGACCAAATCCGTACCCTTTGACTCAAGATGGAGTTTGTTAATTGCTAGTTTATTTAAGTTTGCCTTAACTCTTTCGATTTCTACTTGAACCTGTCTCCATTTTTTAACTGGGTTGGCAAAATCAAGATAGCAAGCTTTAATTATCTGTTGCCAACATTCTTCAAGAGTCAGTTTAGCCTCTTTGGCCATCGCCTCTGTTCCATACAATCCAAGGGTCCAAGTAAATTTTTTGGCCAACTCTTTTTTGTCTTGCCAATCATAGTAGGGTTTAAAGGCTTTATTCCTTTCCATGATTTTTCGGGGATCAACACCTTCAAGTTCGTGTTTATCGGTCTCGGCCAAAATGGTGATCATATGGTCTGCCTGGCGAATCCTGCCTCGATAAAAACTTGCCGGAAAAAATTTGATTTGCTCATCATTAGCCAACTGGAAGAAGCCTTTCATCATTTCATTGGGAACGTACTGTATAATCGGATGGGCACTGGCCTTAAGAACGGTCCGATTTAAAGCGATTAACAAAGGTTTAGCGGCTTCGGGTACCTGGAGGAAAACAACTTCACCTCTTCGTACGCCCTGGCCGCTGTTTAAGGCAAAATTTACCAAGATATTGGCATATCTGGCGAGGATTTCTTCAAGTGGTCGGTAAAACGTTTTCTTCATTTTTTAATGAGGCGATTATAGCATTTCTTCTCGTCTAAATCACACACAAGTCACACACAGCCTCAAAAGACGTCCTCTTACGAGGCTAGAGGTAGAGGTCAAGAGCAACTTCTTTAATTATTGGTGTATCGTCCGTTTGTTCAACAAAAGTTTGATAAGATAACTGGGGATTGGTTTTGGAAAAGAAAACCAGAATGTCATCTGGATGAATCCAGTCTGTAACCCTTTGGCCTAAATAATCTGGATAAGAAGATGGCTGAGTAAACCACGCTCGCAAGACGTCCTCTTTTGAGCCTGCTTTTGAATTAAAGGGGTTTCGGTGAATGTAACTACTCAAATAAAGAAGCTGCTCTTCCGATTCAACCGCGACAGCCTTATAAACATCTTGATATAGAGAACCTACCCGATTATATTTTCTATTGAAAAACATGGTGTATCTGACACCGAAAGAATTCATAAATTTATCAATGCCGTCTGATGATTTTTGTTTAATCAGGAAGTGAAAATGATTTGGCATCAAACAATAGGCCAGTAAAGTAATTTCGTCCGAAAAATTGTTCAATCTCAGCTCTTTTAAAATTCTTTCTCTCTCTTTGTAATTTAAATCTGGATTAGATAAGGTTTGTTGGAGTTTATGTTCGTCTTTAGGCAGAAGGTAAGTTCGAAGGTAGGAAAGAAAAACAGCATAATCTTGTTCGTCTTGGAAAATTAAGCGCTTTTCAACACCACGGTTGTAAATATGATAGTAGCAATTTGGTGAATAAGTTTTTAGGGAGTTTTTGGCAGCCATAATTTTACTATGCCCTAAAACGTTAAGCATTGTCAATAGTTAGTTACGCTCACAAGACGTCCTCTTGCGAGGCTGGTATTGGTATTTTGAATAATTCTCGTATATTATAAAATAATAAATAAAATAAAGTGATGTCTTGGATTAAAAAGTTAGATAAACTTTCCTCCGGAAAGCTCATTTTTATAATCTGTCTTGTTGGTTTTTTCGTCTGGGCAAACGTGCTTTTTAACGGTTTTGTTTGGGATGATGAGGAAGAAATTGTTAACAATAAAATTATCCACAATTGGAGTAATCTTTCTCAAATTATTTCCGGCGGGACTTTTAATACTGGTGGTACGGGAGCTTTATCTGGCTGGTTTTTCCGTCCGGCACGAACTTTGACCCTTATGATTAATTACTCCATTTGGGGCCCGCATGCCTTTGGTTGGCATTTAATACAGGTTTTATTTCATCTGGTCAATACGATTTTAGTTTTTAAAATATTAATCAGACTTTTAGAGAAATCAAGTTACAAGAATCTCCTGGCCGCCATTTTGTCTCTTGTTTTTGTTGTCCACTCTGCTTTAAGCGAAGCTATTGTTTATATAGCGGCTGCCAGTGAAGTCATGTTTACCTTTTGTAACCTCGCTGCTTTTTACTTATTATTGAAAGTCGAAAAGACTCTTTCAACTTGGCGGCGGGCAGCTGGATTCGGACTTCTTCTTTTTACAGCAATGTTGGTCAAAGAGTCTGCCATTATTATGGTCCCGATTATTATTCTTTATCTTTTTCTCTTTCGGATTAAGGAATGGCAGAAATGGTTAAGCGCAATGTTGGTGGTTTTTGTGGGTTATTTTATTCTTAGATTGGTTATCATTCAAACTCCAATTCAACCACTCAAACTTTCCATTATTAGCGAGGCTCCTTTAGTTCATCGCTTACTAACCATGCCTTATATTGTTTTTGGATACCTGAAAATTATTTTTTTCCCTTCCTACTTAGCTATTAGTCAACAACATGTAGTTAGAAGTATATCAATTGATCAATTTTTTCTGCCATTGATGCTAAGCGGTCTATTTTTTGGTCTTTTCTTGTATGCTTCTTTTAGATTTCGTTCCAAGATTATTTTCTTTGGACTGGCTTGGTTTTCTCTTGGATTGGGCCCGATATTAAACATTTTTCCTCTCGATATGACCATCGGGGAAAGATGGCTTTATTTCCCTTTTATTGGGTTAATTATTGCCTTTGCCGGACTTTTTGCTTCTTTGTTGGCTAAATATCCTAAATTTTTAATTTTGATATCATGTTTAGCCTTAATGGTTCCGATTTTAGGAATCCGCACGATTATTCGAAATTTGAACTGGCATGATGGTCTTACCTTATATAGTCATGATCTTCGACTAAATCCAGACAGCTTTGATATTGAAAATAATTTGGGGGTTGAGCTCTTTCGGTACGGTAAGATTCAGGAAGCCAAACCGCATTTTGAAAGGTCACTGAAGTTGAATCCCAAGTGGCACTTTGCCATGAATAATTTGGGAGCAGTCTACCAGCGAGAAGGGAATTATCAAAAAGCGGAAGAGCTTTATCAGAGTGTCCTTAAACAAAGCGATTACTATCTTGCCTATGAAAACCTTGCTTATTTGATACTTGAGACTTCTACCCTCGAGGAAACGATTAATTTTACCAAAGAAGCGGTGGCGAAATTTCCTCAAAATAGCCGACTGAGAGTGGTTTTAGCCTTGGCTTACTACCAAAATAGCCAGTTTAAAGAAGCAGAGATTGAGGCTAAAGAGGCATTTTTTCTTGAGCCTTCGGCCGCAAACCAGACGCTTATAGGAATGATTATAGAAAGAAAGGAAATAAAGCTGGATTGACCCCTTGACAAAGAAATTTACTCGTTGTATGATTTCGCTCTAGAAAGAAAACTTCCTTGCCCAAAATCCTACCACAAAAGTGGTTTTTTTATTTTTATGATTAGTGAAGACAAAGTTTATTTAACCCACGAAGCCTTAGAGGATTTCAAAAAGGAGCTTGAGGCAATGACGCAAACACGTCGGCCTCGGGCAATTGAACGAGTGGCGGAAACTCGAGTCCCAGGGGAGCTTGAGGAAAATAGTGATTACATTCAAGCGAAACAGGATTTGTCCTTTATTGATGGCCGCATTACCGAACTTGAAGAACTGGTAACCAAAGCGGTGTTAATCGATGAGGGACACCAAAACTGCGAAGCGATTAATCTTGGTTGTCGGGTAACGGTTAAAGCTAATGGCGAGAAAAAAGTTTTTCAGTTAGTGGGTGAATGGGAGGCTGATCCAGCCAGTCAAAAAATTTCGCATGAATCACCACTGGGTCAGGCTTTAATCGGTAAGAAAATGGGGGATGAAGTCGAAGTTGAAGCCCCGGCAGGCAAAATCGTCTACGCCATTGTTAGCATTGAATAAATCTCCTCTTTAGGTTATCATAGAGCCATGTTTTGGGCGGATAAAATTACCTCAGAATTTAAAAAGAAAACCTTTCAGCATATTCAGGACATGAAGACTCCTTCAGGCAGGATTCATGTAGGCGCCCTGCGGGGAGTAATTATTCATGATTTAGTTTATAAGGCCTTAATCGATACCGGTTTAAAAGCGGAGTACTCGTACGTTTTTGATGACAATGACCCAATGGACTCACTTCCAGTTTATCTACCAAAGGAAAAGTTTGAAAGATACATGGGTTTTCCTCTTAATAAAGTCCCCTCACCAGGGGCGGGAGGGCAAAATTTTGCCGAGTTTTATGCGTTGGAATTTAAAGAGGTTTTCAACCAGCTTGGAGCAAATCCTGAAATTATCTGGGCAAGTGAGCTTTATAATTCTGGGAAAATGGACGAAGGGATCAAAATTTGTCTTGATAATGCTGAAAAGATTCGCAAAATTTACAAAAGAGTCTCTGGGGCGGATTTACCTTCTGACTGGTTTCCCTTCAGTGTCGTTTGTGAAAAATGCGGGAAAGTGGGAACAACTAGAGTTTACGCTTGGGACGGTAAGGAAGTTTCATATCGATGTCTTCCTAATCTTGTAGAGTGGGCTGGAGGTTGCGGTTTTGAGGGAAAGATTTCTCCATTTGGGGGAACAGGTAAACTTCCCTGGAAGGTTTACTGGGCAGTTAAATGGCAAGCACTTGGGGTGACCATTGAGGGTGCTGGTAAAGACCATATGAGCAAAGGTGGTTCTCACGATATTGCTTCGGCCGTCTGCGAGGAAATACTCAGTTATGAAACTCCATGTCCTGTTCCTTATGAGTTTTTCTTGATTGGCGGTAGAAAAATGTCTTCCTCTAAAGGATTAGGTTCTTCGGCTAAAGAGGTGGCCGAAATTCTTCCTCCTGAACTTTTAAGATTTTTAAT
>Ga0299915_10000807_pt1 | contig 23231 bp, 15 predicted proteins | sample RVTome_13_FD_200263 | JGI IMG/M metagenome (GOLD analysis project Ga0299915, IMG submission 200263) | Soil microbial communities from uranium-contaminated site in the Upper Colorado River Basin, Wyoming, United States - RVT92D227 (version 2) ... | reverse complement strand
ATCGCCTGCGTCGCGGCGCCTTGCATCTGCCCGCTCGGCGCGCGCGCCAAAATGCACATGTTATTTCCGAACAGACCCTAAGGGCAGAGTAATCGATTGTTGTCGTCCTGTGGGCGCCGAATTCCCGGCCGGCGCTCATGTCGAGCGTCTGAATCGCAGCGGAGGATAAACAGGACATGTGTGGAATTGTTGGATATATCGGCCCCAAGCCCCCTGTTCCGGTGCTCATGCAGGGGCTCAGGAAGCTCGAATACCGCGGCTACGACTCCGCAGGCGTCGCCGTTGTGTCCCACGGGACGATCGGGCTGCGCCGCTCCACCGGCAAGCTGGTTAACCTCGCGCGCGCGATCGAAGCCAGCCCGCTGGACGGCAGCTACGGCATCGGACACACGCGCTGGGCCACGCACGGGCGGCCGACCGAGGAGAACGCCCACCCCCACCGGGACTGCTCGGGCCAGATCGTGGTCGTTCACAACGGGATCATCGAGAACTACCTGGAACTGAAAAGCCGCCTGCAGGGCGAAGGGCATCGATTCGTGACCGAAACGGACACCGAGATAATCGCCCACCTCGTGGAATCGCTTCTGCCTGGCCGCTCCCTGCCGGAAGCCGTGCGCCTGGCACTAATCCAGCTGCGGGGCAGCTTCGCCTTGTGCATCATGTCCGCCAATCATCCTGACGTCATCATCGGCGCGCGCAACGGCCCGCCGCTGGCGCTCGGGATCGGCGAGGGGGAATATCTGGTGGCCTCGGATGTCCCTGCATTGCTGGAACACACGCGCAAGATCTATTTCCTCAACGACGGCGAGCTCGCAGTCCTCGAGCCGGACGGAGTCCGGGTCGAGAACTTTGCGGGCGAGACGGTCCCATTTCGCGTGCAGGAAATTACCTGGACCCCCGCGATGGCCGAAAAAGGCGGCTACCGGCACTTCATGCTCAAGGAAATCCACGAACAGCCGCGGGCAATCCAGGACACGATCGCCGGACGGATCTCGCTCGACTCGGGCCAGGTCTTTCTGGGCGAGGCCAACATATCGGAAGCGGTTCTGGCCGAGGTCGATCGCGTCCATATCGTGGCGTGCGGCACCTCGTGGCACGCAGCGCTGGTGGGCAAGTATCTGCTGGAAGAGCTGGCGCGCATACCGGTGGAGGTGGATTATGGTTCGGAGTTCCGTTATCGAGACCCGATCCTGAACGGCCGCTGCCTGGTCGTGGCCATCAGCCAGTCGGGCGAAACCGCCGACACGCTGGCCGCGGTTCGGGAGGCCAAGTCCAAGAACGCCCGTATCCTGGCGGTGTGCAATGTCGTCGGGAGCATGCTGTCCAGGGAAGCGGACGGCACCCTCTACACCCGGAGCGGACCGGAGATCGGCGTTGCGTCGACGAAGGCGTTCACTACGCAGCTCGTGGTGCTGTTCCTGCTGGCGTTGCACCTCGCCCAACTGCGCCGCCGTGTCACCGCCGCTCAGACTTCAGCGCTGCTTGCCGACCTGACGCGCGTGCCCCACTGCCTCAAGGAGCTCCTGGCACAGGACGGGCTCTACCAGAAGATTGCCGCCCAGCTGTTCAAGAAGTACAATTTTCTCTATCTGGGCCGCGGCATTCATTTCCCGATCGCGCTCGAGGGCGCTCTCAAGCTAAAGGAGATTTCTTACATCCATGCCGAGGGGTATCCGGCCGGCGAAATGAAGCACGGGCCCAACGCCCTGATCGACGGAGACCTTCCCGTGGTGGCCCTGGCGGCGAAGGATGTGCAGAATCCCAAGTCCCTGCTGCGGTACGAGAAAATGCTGAGCAACATCCAGGAGGTCAAGGCTCGTGACGGCGTGGTGATCGCCGTCGCCACCGAAGGCGACACCCAGGTCCGCGGCATGGCGGATCACGTGATCTATGTCCCGCACCTGTCCGACTACCTGATCCCCATACTGCTGGCGGTGCCGCTGCAGCTGCTCGCTTACCACATCGCCGTGCTGCGCGGCTGCGACGTGGACCAGCCCCGCAACCTCGCCAAAAGCGTCACGGTGGAATGAAAAAAAAGGCCACGAATTTCACGAATTGGGCCGTTACTTCGGCAGGCACGGAATTCGTGTAATTCGTGGCTGGTTCTTTTATTTTCGAAACAGAGCTGCCCGCTACCGGATTTCGCGCAGGTCGATCTGGCGCGGGTCGCCGGTGCCCACGCCTTTCTTCGCGCAGGCAGCAACGTGGGTCGAGATATCGCGGATCGGTTCCAGCCCCTGCTCCCTGCGCTTCTCTTCCAGAAGGTCCAGCCCGATTAGGTCCATCGCCACAGGGTCCCGGCTGAAGAAAATGCGGTTGTCGAAGGCCATCTTCTGGCCGACGACGCTCACGGTCGAGATCTTGGCCGCCTCACCGATGTTGAGCGCCAGCTTGTCCTTGATGCACGGGAAGCTCATGATCTCGGCGATGGCCCTGGCGCAATAATCCAGATGGAAGCGCACTTTGTTGGTGGTGACGCCGAGGGCGATGTTCTTGGTGCATAAGGTCACGCCGCTGTCCTCGTTGTGCTTGAGCACCGGAATATTGATCAACTTGGTGATGTCCTGGGTGACGATGTTCGAAAAGTAGGAACGGCTTTCGTCCTCAATCTCTACGTTGTTGAACATGTCCGCCACCTCTTCGGCGATCTTCTTTATCCCTTCCCGGTCGTTGTAATCGGTGTAGAGACGCCGGATTTCGGTCTCGTACTTCCTGGCTTTTTCATTGCCCTGCGCGATCAGCATCCAGAGCCAGGTGAGAGAGTTGAAAATCTCGCGCTGCGTGCCGTCTTTGGTGAAGTTCCGGCCTATGAGCTCGCGGTATTTCCGGAGGGTGCCGAACTCGAGGTCGAGATAGACCTTCCTGTCGTAGCCCTCGACCCACGGCACCAGGGTGGCCGCCGCCGGCGAATTTCCATGCACCCGCACCTCCTGCGAGCTCCGGTTCACTTTAAGCGCCGTTCTTCGAAAGGCGCCGTCGGCATGGTCCCAGATTATGACGTTGTTTTCTCTGACGCCGCCGCTCTTGAGTCCGGCGACGACCTCGTCGATGGATGCCTGGGAAGAGGAGACCTTCGGCCAGGCGATGCAGTTGATTTTCACGCCGACGACATCGTCGGGTCCGAACATGGATGACCAGGCGTTTCGCAGCGTCTTTTCGCCGGTCAGTTCCTTCAAGCCGCGGTCGAACATTTTGTGCACGACCAGCGGATCGTAGGTCTCGCCCTTGAGCACATTGTCGGCCGCCACCGACACGACTCTGCTCTTCCGCCCGCCCGCCTGCATGGAAGCCTGCGCCAGGCCGGCGGGCGCAAGAACCGCAGCTCCCGCAACCGCAGCCGCATCCTTCATGAATTGTCGCCTCGAACGCATCACTATCCCCTTTGGTATATTTGTTGACTGGACAACAGGATTCATTGGATAATCCTGCTAATAGTATCCCAACAACCTCGTTCGCCCGGCGATGCCGTCAAAGCCTGGAAAGGCAATGCGTGGTTTATTTATCGCCGCCTTGTTGGTTCGAGGTTTTGGCGATCATTCGTCGTTATCAGAATCGTACGGGTTGGCATTGATAATGAAATGGTATCCGTCGGGGCCGCAGCGCCGGGCCAGCGTATTCATGATCTTTTTGATCCGCTCCGCAGTGTCATACGGTCCGGAGATGAAAAGCGGCTTACCATCCTTCCCAAAGGTATATGTCTGCGGGCAGGCGGCCGGATCGATGTCGCCGAAAATCAGCCTGGCCGCGCCGTAATCTTCATCAGGTTCAAAACCAAGGTCACGGGCGAAGGCGACGGCCCCCTCGACCAGCTTTCTGGCGCAGGCCGCGTCGGTCCCGATTAAATCTTCGCGATCCTGCATCGATTCCAGCATGGCCCAATACGCTACTTCCGGCTGAATCCTCGGGAAGCAGCTCTTGACGCCCAGGCAAAAGCTGTCGATCAGGAAAACGCCCGAGGCCACCATCGCCCCCATCTTCCTGCTTATCAAGACCGTGCCGAAACCTTCTTCCAGCAGTCCTCTCCGCATATAGCATTCGTATACAGGATATTTGGCGGTCTGCCGGATTAAGTCCAGGCGATAGGGGGATCCATGGGAGGACCCATGCTTTTTCTCGCGCGCCCTGGCCTTCGCTGCGGCCGCCTTCTTTGCCAGTTGCTTCGCTCTTCGCCTCGAATCAAGCGCCATGGTGGACTCCCGTTTTTCATCAGCAAGCAAGCGCCTGCAGCCGGTTGAAACTGTCAGACATCTGCCGCGCCGCCCGCCGCGTCGGTAATGATCTGCACAACATCTTCAATCTTCCGCGCTACAGCATACTGCCAGCGCCCGAAGGCGCCATCAGAATTCACTGCCGAGATCCAACGTTCGGCCGCCGCCCGCTTTACCTCAGCAAGCAGGTCGAAGCCCTTTGTTTCCAGAATCAGGCGCCTCTCAGGCTCGCACTTCAGGCGAATCAGGAAATCAGGCAGGTAGTCGTGCATTTGCCCATTGTAAAGGTAAGAGATTGCGAAGCCCAGGCCGGCGTTTTTGACAAACGCCGCGACGCCAGGGTGCTTGTCGATATAGCAAGCGGCTGATTGCTCCCAGCGTTTCGTATCCGCGGCTACATAATTGACGTGACTGTGGATCGTCTCGCGCACATCGCGATTGGTCCAGAAATCGACGTCCGCAGTCGACCCGGGGCCCCGGCTGCTTTCATAAATGGGGACTTCAGGCGCTTCGCCCTGCGTGGTATCCGGACCGATGGCCTCCGCCAGTCGCTCCACCAGCCAGCCGTAATATGGCGCCAGGAACAGATCTTTCTTGTGGGCGGGTAACTGCACGTGAACTTTCTTCTCGATGTACCTGTCAATGATTCGGATGAGCTGGGGGAAGAGCGCGTGAGCCGGGATATCGCAATGTCCTTGCTCCAGGTAGTGCCTGGCCATACCTCGCGCAAGGTCGAAGACAAGCTCCTGCAGCCGCCGCCCGTCGCGAAAATCTCTGAGCGTCACATCATCGATCCGCCCCGGTCCGTAAAGAGAAGGCCTGCCCTCGTTGGATACGCTCAACGCCTTGACCTCCACCTCGGGCGGAATTCGGTTGGGCTCGAGAAACAGCGGCGGAACGCGATCCCAATCGACGGCGATCCGATTGTGGATCTTCTGCGTATAGCCCTCGACGCGCGGAAAACGGATCTCGTACTCCCCCTTTGCTGGAATCGCATGAACATGGCGCCGCTTGGCCGCCGGCGCGGGCGCCGGCTGCTTGCTGGACTTGAACGGAATCACCTCGAAGGGCACTCCAAAGACCTTGGCAAGCTCCTCGGCGAACCTGCCGTCCTCCGCAGCCTCGTATGAGGTTCGCCTCAAACCCCGGCCTACCACCTGTTCGCAGAGCAGTTGAGACATGAACGGCCGCAGGCCGATGATGTGCGTGACGGTGTTGCAGTCCCAACCCTCCGTCAGCATGCCGACGCTCACAATGCATCGAACATCGCGGCCCGGAGGATGCAGGGGCCTTCCGAGCTTTTTGGCCAGCTCTTCGAAGTCCCTGGGGTAGATGGGCCTCCCCTGGCGGTCCGCCGGCCACGCGGTCTTTCCTACCGTATCGAGCGTGAAGCGCATCCAGCGCGCCTCGTCGCTTCTGGCCTGTCCCGTATCGGTCTCGTGGACGACTTTCGAGTCGACGCGTATGGTGTTGATCTCGCCGTCTTTGTTTCGGAACCCTTCGATCTTGGCCGGCGGGATGCCCGCAGGCGCCTTATCCTCGGCCAGCCACTCGTAGATCACCTTCGCAATCTGCGTGTTCTTGCAGACCAGAATGAACACCGGCGGACGCCGCTCGCCATTCAACTGCGCCCATTCCTCGCATTCCTTCTCCCACAGGCTCCCCAGCATGGCGATAGGATGGTGCGCGTATTTCAAGATTGCCTCTGGTTTTGGAGAAGCCTTCCTGCCGCCCCGTTCGGCCGGCGTAAGCTGCGGCAGAATCCAGTGCCAGATGTTGAAATAGCCGGGAATGGCGGCGCCGGTGGTGTCCCGGACTGCCAGTTGCGGAATCTTGACCAGTCCCGATTCGATCGAATCAATCAGCCCGAAGTCGCTCACAACCCATGGAAACGGGCGATTCGTTGCCTGGCCGACGCGGCCGAGGAAGTAAGGCGTGGCCGAGAGATCCACGCAGGAGTTTATCCCGCGCAGCTTGTGGATCCGATCCAGCCCGTCGACCCACACGGTCGCTTCTTTGAAGAATTCCTCTGCTTCCGCCTCCTCACCGAATATCTCGACCTCCTCCTCCTCCTCTTCCGGCTCATCGCGCTTGATCCGATAGGCATGATGAGCTTCGTCATTCATGACCAGGATGTTCTGTTTGCCGTCTACCTCCCTTCCCAACACCCTCTGGACCAGCGCGGAATCGCTCTCGATGTACTTCACCGATTCGACTTTGGCCTTGATCAGGTCGCCCCTCTTGTTCCGGATCTCCCGCTTGACCTCCAGCAAACCCGCCGCCACCTGCCGGTCGTAGTCCCTTTGCGTCAGGTATCGAGTGCCGCGGGCCGTGGTCGTTTTTGAGCCGATGCTGATCATTTCGGTGATCCGCACCGCCACGCCCGCCTTGGTGACTTTTGCGCTGACGCCGCCGGTCTGCACCGACTGCGGCTCGAAGACATGCCAGTTAGTGACCAGCACCCGCCCCTGCGTCAGCAGAGGCAGCAGGTGGGACGGCGCCAGATCGCGCCTCCGGTAAATACTGGCCTCCCCCTCATTGGGATCGAGTTCGCGCAGCCGGTCGCGAATAGTAACATTGGGGCAGGCAACGAGAACAACCTCCGAAAAACGCGCGTCGCTCCGGCCGTTCACCTTGTTGAGAATGGACCACGCCGCGAGAGCATGCCCATCACCGTGGTCTTGCCCGAGCCGGTGGCCATCTTGCACGCGTAACGGGTAAAGCCCGCGAATCCCTGGGCTCTTTTCTCTTCCCCCGGTTCATCGCGCGGTATTTCGATCCCCTGCAGGAAATCCGCCCGCGCCTCGGCAAGAAAAACGATCGTTTCCGTCGCTTCAAGCTGCGCAAAAAAGAGCTTCTGCTCCCGCCCTTCCCGCCGCCACCAGGACAGCAGCTCGAGCGTAGTGCGGGTTACGCCCGGGTAGCCTGCCTGCCGCCAGGCCGCAACTCTTTCGCGGATTAGGTTGACGAGCTTCAGCTCGATCACCGTGCCGACGCCCTCGCCGGCGTGCTTGCCCGGCGCCGCCTTGGGATCCCGATAGAAATAGACGGCCTTGCGCCTGCCGAGCACGCGCTCGGGCACTTCGCCTTCGATGATATTCCAGTGCTCCCGGGGCTCTTCAAAGGGCGAGCATATAATGGGCTCGGGAACTTCGTAGCCGCTCATAGCTTGAAGGCCTTCTGGATGGTGTCGAGCTTTTCGATGACTTCCGGATGGATCTCGGCCGGCCGCATGAGGGCGGCAATCTCGTGGTATCGAGTGTACGGGATGCCATGCAGGCCGGCAGCCGCCAAAGCCGGGGGGATCAGATCGGTTCGCGCTTTGGCTCCGTTGAGAAATGCAAAATCCCCAAGTGGATCCGTAAGGAAATCCTTCGGGTACTTTGCCTCGAAGTGCCGCCGCAAATCAGCCACATATAGCTTTGCGGCGTCGGCGCCGCCGACCTCGCGTTCCACAAATCGCATGAGGGCTGCCGGATGCAGCAGGTAGCTCTCGACCTCATACCGCCGCCAGCGCGTGCGTTGGAGACCGAAACCGGTGATTGCGGACGGCTCGATTCTCGGATACGCATCACCGTCCTGGAGTTCCAGTCCGGGCAGATCATCTCGAACCAGCTTCAGCGCCTCATAGTGGTCTCTGGCTTTAATTCCCGCCCCACCCGTCCTCGGTTCCCAGATGGTCTTTCTCCAATAAAGCCTGGTTGTAAGGGTCTCCAGCGCCGGGTGCTGCAGGACCTTCGCCCATGCGCGAAGGATGTCGAGATCGGTGTAATCCTCGAGGTAGAGAACGCCCGGCGCCTGCATCGACATCATTATGTCCGTGTGAGAGAGAATTCCCAGCGAACGCGCCAGCTGCTGTCGCTCAACTGTGTTCGTGAGAATCCTCGGCTGGTCGAAAATCATGCACAATTCAGAGGGTTGCACGGAGTTGATGATGACCTCCGAATGAGTTGCGATGATCAGCTGGGAGTTCTGTGAGGCCGCGACCGAGCGGAGTTCGCTGTAGATCGTATCCTGAAGGATGACGTGGAAATGCGCATCGGGTTCGTCGACGAGCAGAACCGAAGCGGGACGTGTATGCAGGAAGGTCAGGAGCATCAGCACTTGCTGGAATCCGCTGCCCGCGCTGGCGATGTCGAGGCGGGTGCCGTTCCCGAGGGAGCGATATTCCGCGATGATGTCCGCGCCGGTCGCATCCGGCGGCAATACCTCGCAGTGGAACAGGCGTTTGATCGAATCCTGCAGCCGATCCCAGGCATCGGATTGGTGAGCCTGAACCAGCAGGTTACGGATGATCTCTCCCGGTTTCCCCAGCCCGAGGAGCTGATCCTGTTTGGGGCGCTGATAGACCGGTTCGTCCGTGCTGATTCCCGTCATTGGGGGCACGTAGACAGCCACCAATGATGCTTCTCGAATCGTTGCAGGCTCAGCGTCATGTTTGGGACGCACGTAGATCTGCTCGGTACTGTCGGGAATCAGCTCCACGGTGATCTTCCAGCCTGCAGCAGACTGGATCTCTATCTCGATCGGCTTCTGGCAATTCCGGGCGTTCCAGAGGAGATCGAAACGGCGCAGAGGGACGGCCGAAAACGCCTGTCTTGCGACTGGCGCTTTCGTATAGGCGCCGCCGTGCCTTTGAAAATCATTAAGCTGCTTCCAACGGCTGAAAGCCAGATCCCACGCCGCCACGGCTTGCAGCAGCGTGGTTTTGCCGGTGTTGTTCGGGCCTGCAAGAACAATATGGCCGGGGATGTCGAAGGTGACTTCATCGAACCGCTTGAACCGGCGCAGCGTTACTTTTCGGATCATCCTTCGCCCTCTTTCAGGCTCTTGACCACCAGCAGTTCGTTGCCGCGGTCGTCGATCACCTTGACCGCCACCTGTCCGTGGTCGCCTGGGGCAAAAGCGGCGCTGGTAGTCCCCGACAGGTGCTCCCAGACAGATTCCTCATACTGGCCGCGCAGGGCCTTGCTCAGGTTTTCCCAGGCGCTCGTGCGCGGGAAGAACGCCTGGCAGACATGGAAGCAAAGGCCGTTATAGTCCGTGTCCAGGAACCAGGCGGGCACGTCGTCCCCGGAACGGTGGTCGACTTCCATAGTCGCCGGATCGAAGACGTCGAAGCCGAGGAGCGCAACTCGATACTGGTCCTGCCCGGCTTTGTCTTTCTTTTTCTCCCTTTTAATCCTGATCTCCGGGAGGCCGCAGACGCTGAAGATCTGGCTGCTGCGCATGTTCTTGAGCAGGTCGCCCATCATCAGGTCGGGCGTGGCCTGAACGTACGTCGCCGGCACGCCCACGACTTCCTGGCACCGGTCCACCAGCTGGCGCGCATTCGGCTGGATGGCAAAACCGATGACGAACAGGTGCGCATAGTCTTTCATGTGCGCCTCGCGCGCCGCCTCGTAGACCAATTTCTCGCTTACCGCGCCGCTCTCGGGGCCGAATACCATCGCAACCGGTTTTTGCGCGGCGCCGTTCGCGCTTTTACCCGGCCCTCCCGGCAGCGCTCCTTCCAGCATTGCTTCAGCCGACAGCGACAGCGTCTTGGCCGGCGGGCGGATGTTTTTCAGCGTTACCGTCCGGTTCCCCTCCAGCCTGAGAATCGGACTCCTGCGCAGAACTTCCACCATTCGGTCGACAAAGGAACCGTAGGTCGCGGCCGACTCGGCGCCTGAATCTTCGATGCCGTCCGCCTCCCAGTCGACCGGCGTCGGAATGGTGGCTTCCACGGTAAACGGCCCGCTGACCCGCACGACCCGATTGTCGACCTCAGGCCGGTCCACCAGCACCTCCTCGGCGGGAGGCTCGTTGTTGGCGATGGACTTCAGCGTGATGTGCGGCACGATGCCGCCGACCTCCTCACCCTTTTTGTTCTGCTTTCGTTTGTAGACAAATCCCGCGGCGGGCCCGCGCGATTCGTCGTTCAGCTCGTACCAGGCGAATGTGGCCGTCAGCAGTCTTTGCCTCGCCAATGCCAGCGGAACGCGACTCGTGTCGATCGTAATCCACCGCCTGCCCCATTGCTCGGCCACATAAGCCGTGGTCCCGCTCCCGCAGGTGGGATCCAGGACTAAGTCACCTGGTCGAGAGGTCATAAGCAAACAGCGCTCGACAACCTTGGAGCTGGTCTCAACTACGTACTCCTTCTTGCGAGCGAATCCGCTGACCGCGGTGTCGTTCCACACGTTATCGACTAGATAGACAGGAAAGTCGTCGACGTATCGCTTGTAGCGAAGCGTGTTTCCCACAAGCATCAATCTGTTAGCCGCGGCAAGCCCTGCCATGCCACCGCTCTTGACGCCTGGTTTCCAATGCGTGTTCGGCGGGCATCTGAAGACACGTCCGCCCCAATCGAAGGTTGTCTCATTGGGATCGGAAGGTGATCCTTGCGAGTAGAGTGTGTCATGAGCAAGAATTCGCCATCCTGCTGGCATAAGCCGGAGCCCTTCAATTTCGTCTGCTGTCATGGGGCGTGGGGGTTCAGATCGATCAGCTGGTTCAACGAAGGTATACTGACCCGATCTGTCCTCGGTTCCACCTCTCTTCGGTGTTGTCGGATTCCAAAACCTCCCTTGGATCTCTGTCTTGTCCTTGGCGTACCAAAGAAGATAATCCATCGACGATGAGAGCAATGCGCTACTCTGACCGCCGGTTTTTCGGAATGCCACGAGGCTGCAGAAGTTCATCGCGCCGAACAGCTCGTCAAGTATCTCCCTAACATGATGCAGGTTTTCATCGCTGATCTGGACGAAGATGCTGCCGGTCGGGGCCAGGAGTTCGCGGCACAGAAGCAACCGGTCGCGCATGTAGGTCAGGTAGGAGTGCAGGCCAAGCTCCCAGGTGTCGCGGTAGGCCTGGACCATCTCGGGCTCGCGCGTCATGTCGTCATCGTCGTTGTGGGCGACGTCGCGCTTGCGCACGAACGGCTGGAAGTTCGAGCCGAACTTCACGCCGTAGGGAGGGTCCATGTAGATCATCTGCACCTGCCCGCCAAGCCCTTCGTAGTGCAGCAGCGAGTTCATGACCACCAGCGAATCGCCCAGGATCATGCGGTTGGTCCACTTGTCGCGGTGCTCGTAGGCGCGCAGCACCTGGTCGGCGATCGAGTGCTGCGGATCGGAGAACAGGTCGAAGAGCGACATCTGCTTGTCGCGCTTGTGCCCCTTGAGCGTCTCCAGGATGGCTTTGGTCGACAGGCGCTCATGCACAAAGAGGGGCAGCGTGGGAACATCGAATGACAGCCGCTCCGCCTTGCCGGCCCAGTCGAGGAATGGTTTGCTCAGAGCCTTGAGCTTTTCGGCGGCCGTCTTGGCTTCCTGGAGTGTGCGGGCCTCGAGGACCTGCCGGATCAAGGCTTCGCCCTGCTCGCGCGCCGGATTCTGCCCGTCCCAGTCGAGAGCGGGTGAGAGGGATGAATCGTAGCGATAGATCTGCGGCGCCTTCTTTTTCCTGAACTGCGCCTGCGTGCCGACTTCGGGCCGCATCGGCTGGTTGGACTCGGGGTGCTTGTAGCTCTCCGCTACCCGCGACTCTCCCCCCGGATTGCCTTTCCTTATCTGCGAATATCTGGCAGTGCGCCTTTTAGCAGTCATGCCCTATAAAAACCTGAGTGTTCACCTAATATCAGCAGTGGTAGCCGATCGACTTGGAAGCAGGCAATGGAGTAACGCCTGTATGCAATGGATGCCGTTCGGCAGCATCTGGCGAAAGGGCAACAGGCGCCTCAGCTGCAAGAGAACTCTTACCAATTCCGCGCTCTCCGCCAAGGAACAGGTTTTCCTGCTTGCCTTGCGCAACCTGCCGAACTGAGCGCACCATCCTATCTATCTCAGACAATCTTCCGACAAAAAACTCAACGGGCACGGGTCGCCCTGGCGTGAAGGGGCTTCGCTCTTTTGTCATATTGCTTTTCCAGAATTGGGCCTTTTTAGCGGTTTTCCGTACGTTCCCAAAATACTTATAGTTCCGATCCGGTGCAATCCTTTTCTGACGTGTGGATCAAGCTGATCTGATGCTGGTTTTCCGATGCAAGAGGACCTAAAGCGAGGGGCAGGGGTCGTTTCTGGAAGTTTTCGCCATGGTGTTCATCCTTCTGCACGAATAGTGGGCGTTGCAAACCCCTGCCGGAAAGGGTCAAGTCGGCTGGTAGTCCGATGCTTGACCCTCGGGCGTCATTTCCACTTTGTCCGCTCGAGCAGCTTCATGAAGTTCCGCTTTGGCTTGTGAGCCGCGCGCACTGATGCCAGGTACGCGTCAAACTCCGCTTCTCTTGCCAGTAGAACCATCAGCGCACGGACCTTGCGCAGAAGCACAACGGCCTCGAGGTAGGCCTCGTTGCTCTTCCTGTTGAGCGTCGGTTCGATCTGAGCCTGGTAGATCGGGAGCGCGTCGCCGGGCCTCTGCTTCTCTATTTTGGCGGCAAGCTCTAGCCACAGGTCGTTCGAGCACCCCCCCTCCTTGGCCTCCAACCATGCGTCCTCCACGTTTTTCTCCCACAGGAAGATTCTCACCAGCTCAGAGTGGTCTCTTCGCGGCGTCCATCCCCACGAATTTCTGCCGGCCTCCTTCTTCCACTTCGCAATCTGCTCCCGCAGGCAGGCAACAGCCCTCTCGCGCCACTGAGGCCATCGATCGATTCGATCGGCATGGCTCTTCAGGTTCCTGTACCTATCGAGGCCGGGCGACTCTGAATATTCGGCCCAGATGAGCGCCATGGCTTCGTCATGCCGCTTTCGCCGGTGGTACTCCACGGCCAGGAATTCGCGCAGCCTGGAGTCGGGTCGCTGCGGAAAAGCGGCTATTCCTCGCTCCGCCCATTCGAGCGCCAGGTCGTGCTTGCCGGCTTGCTTGTAGGTCTCCGCGATCTGGAGGTAGGAGTATGCGGAGGACAGATCTCGTTCCTTCACGGCCACAACGGCCTGCACATCTCCCGTCAAGCGGGCCAGGGCCTCCATGATGCTGGTGATCCGAAAGCGCTTTCCGTAACTGTCTGCATCCTTGCCGGCTGATGTCAAAGCCGGGACAAGCTTCCATTCTGCTTCAGCCAGCTGGCGATAAACTGCGAGCCCCTTGGCGCCCAGAACGCCGGCATACGTTTCCGCAGCGCCGTGGAAAGTGTCCCAGCCGCTGCGGAGCTCCCACTCGAAGAGCCGCCTGGCCAGTTCCTCGGGGTCCGGCCTGGCCTTCCTGCATGCTTCGAGGTGGAGCTCCTGAAGCCGTTCGAGGATGCCACCCATCCGTCCATCGGAATCGTCGACCGACCCCATCGCTTCCTCGACCGCGGCAAGCGCATGCTCTGCCAGCTCGATGACCTCCACGGCATGCCCCTCTTTCAGGAGCTCCTCGACCGAATCGATGACATCGCAGACGTTCCGCGCGTAATCGTACATACCGCGATAATCCACGAATTCGTCTGGGTGGACGGTCTGGTCGATTGATCGCCGGTAGGTAGAGAGGTCGATCCCTCCAGGACATTCCTTCGCCGCCTTCATGAACAGCCGCTGGAGCAGCCGATCATCCTCCAAGGCCTGTTCCATGAGCATATCGACGAGGAAGTTCTTCTTCTGAGAGGCAAGGTATTCCCGGACATCATCGATCGACAGCGACGGCTTGCTTTGCTTGCCCGCGTTGCTGCTCCCTGAGCGTTGTTGCTCCATAAAGGCGAGCCCGACGGCAACGCAGTGCTTGCAGAACGCTCCGTCCACGCCGATGGGGCAGTCACATGAATATGCGAGATTGTCCTCTTCGGCCCATAGCTTCGCCCGGTATTGTCGCGTTCCAAATACCTTCGCCGAAATCCTGCCTTCGTGCTCGATGAGCGATCCGACGCAGCCGCCGACAAAGTAATCTTCACCTCGCTCGTATGATCGTGTTCCTGCCATTCGGAGCAGTGCCTGCCGATCCAGCAGCGTTCTGAGTGCGTTTTTTCCGACATCATTCATGGTCATCCGAACCTCACGGATTCCGAGGGATCTTCGCCTGAAAGAGGATAATACAGCTCTCTAGCATGCCGCTCTTGAGATTGTCGCCATGTTGTACTTTCTCTTGCGTGAATGGTGGGCGTCGTAAATCCCTGCCGGAAACGGTCATATCGGCTTGTGGTCCCATGCCTGCCCGCACCGGGGGCATTTCCGCGGATGGCAGGCTCTGCAGGATTCCTTCGAACAGGCCGGGCACCCGGACAGGCAGGCCGGGCAGAGACAATGCAGCTTGTCGTCGCACACGGAATAAACCTTGGCGGTTGAGCCGCAAGCCTCGCAGGGAAGCAGGTCGAAGCCTTTGGCCGGCATGCTCCAATCCAGGTGCAACTTGCGGATTCCCTTCCGCCGCAGCAGTGCGATATGAGCGCGAAGAACGGGCAAACGCGCGCGTACGGCCTGCATCAGCCGGGCCTCAACGCTCATGGCGTACTTACGATCCAGATCCACTACTTTGGCATGATACTCTCGCTCGATGGCCTGCAGCCGCAATTGTTCCCGATTCAGAACTTCGGCATCTTCCCCCCTGCGCCTTCTTTCCTCGATCCGCGCCGCTTCCTCCAGGCGAAGATCGCCATAGTATTCATGCAGCCGCTCCAGGTCCCGGGCCATCCGGCGTTCCATCCCGGCGAGGAATGGCGCCAGCCTGCCCCGGATCAGCGGGGGGAGGAGGCGTTCGGCCAGCTCGCGGATCCTTTGCCCGGAAAGCGCCAGGGGCAGTTCGGCCTGGACCGGCTCGGTGGAAAGTGTCGGGCTTTCTTCCCGCAGCTTTCCGATCAATGCGCCGATCAAGTAGTTCGCCGCTGCGCCATTGGATTCGTTGATGCACAGGTGAATGATCTCCTCCCGCTTGTCGTCCGAGGTTGAGGTGACGTGATACGCGAGCAGGAAGTAAATGCTGAAGGCCGGAGCAATCTCTTGGAGGCGGTAGGTGGCATTCCCGAGAACAAACGCGCGCGCCAGTTCCCGCTCCAGGTCCGGCGCGGCTGTCTGGGTGTCCTTTCGCGGCAGCTCAAATGTCACATATGTTCCGCGCGCGCCAAGCAACTCCATCAGGCGCTGGGCCCAATCGGACTCAAAGCTGATGCGGATCGCCTGTTCGGGCAGAATCGCTCCGAAGCCGATGCGGGACCATTCCGGCAGGGAGAGAGCCTCCTGCACCTGAGGCGGCGCGCAGATCTCCAGGCCGTCGGGCTCAATCGGCTCGACCAGCGCCCCCTGCGCCGCCAGCGTCCGCACCAATAACTCCCGCAGGTCGCTCATGCCACTTCGAATTCCTCGCCGAAGACCTCGTCATCCAGGGCCTTGGCGGCCTCATACTGATATCGGGCCGCCACCAGCTGCTCGCCGATGCGGTCGAAAGCGTGGCGGCGGCTTTCTTCCGTCTGCGCCACCCAGGCCGTGAAAATCAGGTTGGCAAAGGCCTGCTCATCCTCCATCTCGCCCAGGATGGACTGGATCTCGCCAACTACAAGCTCGAACATGTGGATCTTCTCGTGCAGAATGTGCAGCATACGCTCTTCCACGGTATGCTTGACGGCGAGATTGAACACAAACACCTCGCGCGTCTGGCCGATGCGATGGATGCGCCCGATCCTCTGCTCGATGAGCTGGGGATTCCAGGGAAGGTCGAAGTTGATCAGCGTGTTGCAGAACTGGAGGTTGCGGCCTTCCCCGCCCGATTCGGTGCTGAGCAGGACAGGAGCTTCCTCGCGAAACCGCTCGATCGCGGCGTCTTTCTCAGCCCCGCTCATCGAGCCCTCGAAGCAGCCGAAGGGAATGGTCCGCTCGGCCAACAGGTCGTTGAGCATGTGCAGCGTTTCCCGGAAGCGCACGAACACTATTTTCTTTTCGGCCGGATTCCGTTCCAGAAGCGCCAGCAGCGCATCCCATTTGGCGCTCCTCGACAGCCCTTCGTATCTCCCCAGGATCTCCTGCCATTCGGCCGGCAATTCCGGCTTTACGAAGCGCTCCAGCGATGCCCTGGCGGCGCGCGGCGACGAACCGGCGGCCTCCAGCAGACGGTGCAGCGCCATGCGATGCTGCGCCAGGTCTTCTTCCGAGAAGTTGCGCAGCAGGCGGCTGAGGTCCTGATAGCAACTCAGCTCCTCCGTTGAAGGCTCGGCAATCACGGTCGCCGCGCGCCGCGGCGGCAGGCGGACGTCGACCAGGGCGCGCGTGTTTCGGACCATGACATCCCGCATCAATTCCTGCAGGCGCTCCCGGTTCGCGGGCAGGCGGGGATTCCCCGGAGTGACGTAAAGGGAGCGAAACTCCTTTTCGGTTTTGAATATGCCCGGTTTGAGCAGCGTGAGCAGATTGTAAAGCTCGATCAGGCTGTTCTGAATTGGAGTGGCCGATAGCAGGAGCAGGAATCTCTTCTGGAGACTGTCGACAAATCTCCAGTTTTTCGAGCTGCGGCTCTTCAAGTGGTGAGCTTCGTCGACGATCACGAGATCAAAATGCCGCTGCGTGAGATGAAGGGAGTGGTCCTCGCGCCTGGCTGTGGCGATGGAGGCGATAATGCGGGGATGAGACCAGAACGCCGCGGGGTCCCGGTGAAGGAGCGGATCATGGCTGTCCATGAACTCGACGCCGAACTTGGTCTCCATCTCCTCGCGCCACTGGCCGACCAGCGAAGCCGGCGTCAGGATTAGGACCCGCTCAGCCATCCCGCGCAACAGGTATTCCTTGAGGACCATCCCGGCCTCAATGGTCTTGCCCAATCCGACTTCGTCTGCCAGCAGGACCCGGCCGCGAAACTGTTTCAGAACCTTGCGCGCTGTCTCGACCTGGTACCAATAGTGATCCACTCCCCGCAGGTGCGGCAGGCATAAAAGCTCGTCGAAGGTCTGGAAGAGCGTGGTGTGAGCGAGATCGTGCCGCAGGAGAAAATCCGCCGCCGGCCCGCCTTCTCCGCGATCGAAAATATCATACATTTGGGAATCGAAAAGCGTAAGGCGTATAGGAATCTTGGCACTATGGCGCGGGAGCGGAGGAATGGCCGGAGGCGGAGCTTTGGTCGGAGTGGCAGCAGCAGCCGGTGCGCTTCTTCCTTTTGGAAGAGGCTTCTCCTCGTGCGGCCGGCGCGCAGGTTCGGCCTTCGGTTGCCAGCGGAGGATGTCGCGCGCCCACTTGTCAATCCACTTTCGATCCAATCCCTCCGGGCAGAACTCGAACAAGCGCTTTTCAGTGACTCTCATGCTTTCGAGCAGGGATTGGGCCTGGGGCCACTTGCCCGACTGCGCCAGGGCTATGGCCTTGCATGCGTATGTGCCGGGCATAGGGTAGAAAAGCCTCTCCAGCTTCTTCAGAAAGCGCAGCGCCAGCTCGGGCTGCTCTTCCACAAGGGCGGCGAATGCAGCGAGCTCGAGGATATAACCGTTATCCGGATAATGCTGCAGCGCCTGCCGGGCGCCCTCCAAAGCCTTTTTGCTCTTGCCGAGAAGCCGGTCCTCGATCTCATTACACCAATCGGAAGGGGACAGCCTGTCCGTTTCCATGTCTCGGCTCGCGGCCTGCGAAGTATGTCAAATGATGAGCACTGCCGCTATTTTCGGCGTTGCCTCTGGCTTTTTCTTTCCTAAATCTACGCCGCACTGAGCGGCGGACTAAGCGTAGCATGAGGCGGCCTATTCTACGAAGCTTGAATTCCAAATGGCAGGCCAGCGCATGCGGGTCGCCGGCCGCGACGTAATACTGACAGGCAAGTCCTTGCCGCCGGCAGAGGCTTTCTCAGCGTTCCCGCTCCGCTCTTCAGCTGCAGGCATGAGGCCGGATTTGCGACCGGTTTGTGGTTGCGACGCGGTTGAGGGCTGCCGCCGAAATAGAGCTGATTGCCAAGCCAGAGGCCGTCGCCCAAAATCCCGACCCAAACCTGTGGGATCCACACCTCGACTCGGCTTGAGCAGGGAATCTCGAAGACCATCCCCAATCCCAGGGCGCGGCGAACCAATTGAAGAGGTGGCGCGTAATATGATGATGTATCTCCCTATTCTTGAGGAGAGCATTCAGCATGATCGCACCTATCCGGGAAATTCGCTACGCGCTGCGAGGCATCAGAAACCGAATGGGGATGAACGCCCTTATACTGCTCTCCCTTGCAGTCGGAATCGGTGTCAACGCGGCGGTATTTTCCTTGGTGGACGGGATTTTCCTCCGGCCCTTCGATATCGAAAATCCGGATAATCTGGTGCGGCTCGGCAACAATCCTGCAAACGGGCGGGGAAGCTCCATTTCGTTCGTCGACTACCAGGACATTCGCAGCCAAAGCAGCGTTTTTTCGGGCCTGGCGGCTGAAAGCCGCCGCCGGTCTGATCCTGGCACGATGGTTGACTACGGTGTCAGCCCGGGGGATCCTCCGACGCTGGCGGCAAGCGCCCTGGCTGTGACTGCCATCGCACTCATATCAATCCAGATTCCCGTCTGGCGAGCCACCCGCGTCGACCCTGCGCGCGCCTTGCGAAATCAGTAGTGCATCGCCGCCCGCATGTGACGTATCTGCGATTTCTGAGTTGCAGGTTTTAAAACTTCAACGGCAGGCCTCTCGTCTGCTATTCTCTTTGACGGCAGACGGACCAATTCATTGGAGGAAATCATGAGGCATCTGCGCCGCATGTCGGCAATCGGGGCTGCACTGCCGTTGCTGCTGCTCTCAACCGCGACCATGAACGCACAGACCTTTCAGGTGAAAACTCACACGCTGGGGAACGGCATTAAGATCCTCGTCCACGAGGACCATTCGATTCCCAATGTGGCCCTTTACATTTTCTACCGCATCGGCTCCCGCAACGAGAGACCCGGCACCACCGGGCTCTCCCACTTCTTCGAACACATGATGTTCAACGGCGCCAAAAAGTACGGCCCCAAGCAGTTCGACGTCGTAATGGAAGCCGCCGGAGGCGCGAACAACGCTTACACGAGCAACGACCTGACGGCATACCAGGACTGGTTCCCGCGTTCCGCGCTCGAACTTATTTTCGATCTGGAGGCCGACCGCATTGCCAACCTCAGCTTCGATCCTCAGATCGTCGAGTCCGAACGAGGGGTAATCGTCTCCGAGCGCCGCGCCGGCATCGAAGACAACAACTACGGCCTGCTCTCGGAACAGCTCTGGGCCGCCGCCTACACCGCGCACCCGTATCAGTGGCCTGTGGTCGGCTGGATGTCGGACATCGAAAGCTGGACCATGGAGGATCTCAAGCGTCATTTCGAAATGGGATACTCGCCGAGCAATGCCACCATGGTCGCCGTCGGGGACGTGACCGCAGAGGAGATTGTCAGGCTGGCGCGGCAATACATTGAACCCATACCTTCGCATGCACCCCCTCCGAAAGTCACTACCCGAGAGCCCGAGCAGATGGGTGAACGGCGCGTCACGGTGCGTAAAACTGCCCAGCTGCCGATATTGATGGTCGGCTATCATTTTCCCGAGACCTCCCACTCCGACTACTATCCGCTCCGGGTTTTGCAGACCATCCTTTTCTCGGGCCAGAGCTCGCGCATGTATCTGCGGATCGTGGACCGGGACCAGCTGGCGCTCGCCATCAACGGCAATTTCGGCTTTGCTTTTAACCCGACGCTGTTCCAGATCACCGCTCAGCCCAAGGCGGGAGTCCAGCCGGAGGTTATCGAGCGGGTGATTTACGAGGAACTCGACCGGGTGAAGTCAGAGCCCGTGACGGACCAGGAATTCGAAAAGGCCAAGAATATCCTGCTCGCCAGTTTTTATCGGCAGATGAAAACGATCAACGGCAAGGCCAACACTCTCGGCAGCTACGAACTGTTCTTCGGCGACTACAACAAGCTGTTTACCGCCGCCGACGACTTCGCCAAAGTAACCAAGGAAGACCTCCGGCGCATGGCGCAGAAGTATTTCAGCGAGCGCAGCCGCACGGTCGCCACGCTGCTGCCCGAGCCGCAAGCGAAGCGGCCGTAACCGCTCCATGACATGCCGACAGCTGAAGGAGTAATCATGAAACATGCCATCATTCCCATGTTCGCGGGCGCTTTGCTGCTGCTCGCCGCATCCTACGCAGGCGCCGGGACCGGCGATCTCAAGCTTCCGGCCTACAAGAAGGCATCGCTCCCAAACGGCCTGACGCTGCTGCTGATGGAGCATCACGAGGTGCCGCTGGTAAGCTTCAGTATGATCGTCAAGTCCGGCAGTGTCGCCGATCCGGCCGGCAAGCAAGGTCTCGCATCAGCCACAGCGGTGCTACTTCGGAAAGGGACAAAAACCCGGAGCGCCGAGCAGATTTCGCAGGAACTGGACTCCATCGGCGCGCAGTTTTTCGCCGGCGCGAATCCGGACTACATCACCATCGGCGCCGAATTCCTCCGCAAAGACCTTGCCAAGGGTTTGGACCTCCTCGCGGACTCGCTGCTCAATCCCACTTTTCCGCAAGCAGAAGTCGACAAGCTGATGCGGCAGGGGATTGACGGCATCCGCGTGGCGAAGGACCGCGCCCAGGGTGTCCTCGGCATTTACTTCAACGCCTATCTTTTCGGGAGCCATCCCTATGGCCGGCCGGCCGAAGGGGATGAGAAGTCGCTGGCTGCCATCGGGCGCGACGACGTGCTCGGTTATTATAAGGCGAACTTCATGCCGGGCAATGTCATCATGGCCGTGGTCGGAGACTTCAGTCCGGCGGAAATGGAAAAAATGATCGCCGCAAGGTTCGGCGCGTGGCCGGCAACAGCAGCGGCGGGCGCCGTCATGCCTCAAGCGGAGCCGGTCCGCGGTAGGAAACTCCTCCTCGTCGACAAGCCCGATGCCACCCAGACGTTCTTCCAGATAGGCAATGTGGGAATTGCGCGCACAAACCCGGACCGCGTTTACATCGACATCATCAACACCCTTTTCGGCGGCCGCTTCACATCAATGTTGAACAACGAGCTGCGGGTCAATTCAGGATTGACTTACGGCGCGCGCTCCTTCTTCACGGAACGCAAGGCGCCGGGCCCCTTCGCCATATCCACATACACCGGCAACGCCACCACCGAAAAAGCCATCGATATGGCGCTCGACCTGCTCAGGCGGCTGCACGAGAAGGGCATCACCGAAGAGGACCTGAATTCCGCCAAGAGCTATGTCAAAGGGCAGTTTCCGCCAGAAATCGAGACTTCGGACCGGCTCGCATCCCTGATCGCAAGCCTCGAGTTTTTCGCGCTGGATGAGAACGAGATTGACGGTTTCTACTCAAAGGTCGATTCAATGACTCTGGTGGATGCGAAAAGGGTTATCCAGCAGTACTTCCCTCTGGACCACCTGGTTTTCGTCCTCATCGGAAAATCGAGCGATATCGCCGGCATCGCCGGCAAGTACGCGTCGCAGATCGACCGAAAGTCGATCACCGATCCCGGCTTTTAGCCCGGATCTCCATAGCTTGATCTGCGAGGAAGACACAAGACGGTCCTGTGGGGATGGGTCTCCAGACCCACCCCGGAAGCACCTGATGTTCGATAAAGTTAAGAAAACAGACAAGGAGTGGAAGCGGCAGCTCACTCCGGAGCGGTACCGCATCACCAGGCAGAAAGGCACCGAGCGGGCGTTCACGGGCGAATATTGGGACCATCACGACCGGGGAAAGTACCTGTGCGTGTGCTGCGGGACTGAACTGTTCCGCTCCGAAAAGAAGTTCGACTCCGGAACGGGCTGGCCCAGTTTTTGGGCGCCGGCCGCACAGGAAAACGTCGGCGCTCACGAGGACTGCAGCCACTCCATGCGCCGAACCGAGGTCGTCTGCAGCCGGTGCAGCGCTCATCTGGGCCATGTGTTCGAGGACGGGCCGGAACCGACCGGGCTGCGCTACTGTGTGAACTCGGCGTCTCTTAAGTTCGTTGAGGAATAGGACCACGGAATACACGAAATACACGGAAAAAGGAGTGCAAGCAATGAGGACCTGGTTGCCGTTCTTCTTCTTGATGGTTCTGGCCGGCCCGCCGGTGATTGGCCAGTCAAACCCCTCGCAAAGTGAATCAAATCCATTCTTCGTAAAGTGGGACACGCCGTTCGGCGTGCCGCCATTCGATAAGATCAAGGAAGGGCATTTCCTGCCCGCCATCAAGGAAGGCATCGCGCAGCAGCGGCGGGAAGTCGTGGCGATCGCGACCAGCGATAAGCCGCCCGCGTTTGCCAATACCATCGAGGCTCTGGACGCATCCGGCGAGCTTCTGGACAAGGTCAACGCCGTCTTCAATAACCTGACCTCTGCGGAGACGACCGACCCGCTGCAGGCGATTGCCACGGAGGTCGCCCCGCTGCTGGCGGCGCTCCAGGACGATATCCTTCTGAACGAGCAACTGTTCCGCCGCGTCCAATCGGTCTATAACGATCCCGAAAAGCTGAAGCTCAATCCCGAGCAACGCTGGCTGCTGGAGGAGACCCGCAAGCAGTTCGTGCGCGGCGGCGCCAATCTCTCCGCCGACCAGAAGAAACGCCTGCGCGCCATCAACGAGGAATTGTCGGTCCTGAGCGTCAAGTTCGGCGACAACCTGCTGAAAGAAACCAATGCATACCGGCTCGTGATCGAGAAAAAGGAAGACCTGGCCGGCCTGCCCGAGACGGTGATCGCCGGCGCTGCAGCCGCCGCCAAAGCCGCAAAATTGGAAGGGAAATGGGTGTTCACGCTGCAGGCGCCGAGCATCTGGCCCTTCCTCTCGTATGCCGACAACCGGGAATTGCGGCGCCAGATCCTCACCGCCTACACCCAGCGGGCGGATAACAACAACGAGCGCGACAATAAAGCCGTCCTGGTCAGGATCGCCACGCTGCGCGCCGAGCGCGCCCGGCTGCTGGGCTACAAGACGCACGCGGATTTCGTGCTGGAGGAGCGGATGGCGAAAACACCCGCCGGCGTCTACCAGCTGTTGAACCAGCTCTGGGATCCTGCCCTGCGCATGGCGCACCAGGAGGCCGAGGCCCTGCAGGCGATGATCAAGGAAGAGGGGAAGGACTTCAAGCTGGAGCCCTGGGACTGGCGCAATTACACCGAGAAGGTCAAAATGGCGCGCTACAGCCTGGACGAGAATGAAGTCCGCCAGT